>Ga0055527_1000157_pt1 | contig 47988 bp, 58 predicted proteins | sample AraplaCol_mMS_r2_FD_55010 | JGI IMG/M metagenome (GOLD analysis project Ga0055527, IMG submission 55010) | Arabidopsis root microbial communities from North Carolina, USA - plate scrape CL_Col_mMS_r2 | ecosystem: Host-associated > Plants > Roots > Endosphere | place: USA: North Carolina...
GGAACGGCATTGGCTCCCAGCCGCGCGCGGCAAACCATGCATCAAGATCGGGCAGCGCGGCTTCGTTCATGACGGCGGCAGCAGGCTTTCCAGCGTCTGCANGGTATCNGCTTCGGCAACGGGCTTGTCNTGGCGCCAGCGCAGCATNCGCGGAAACCGCACCGCGATGCCGCTCTTGTGGCGCGCGCTGCGTGCAATGCCTTCAAAGCCGAGTTCGAACACCAGGGTGGGCGCTACGCTGCGCACTGGGCCGAAGCTCTCCACCGTGGTTTTGCGGATCAACGCGTCGACCTGGCGGATCTCTGCGTCGTTCAGGCCGGAGTACGCCTTGGCAAAGGGCACCAGCTTGCGCTCCGGCACGTCGGGCGGTGCATCCCATACGGCGAAGGTGTAGTCGGTGTACAGGCTCGCGCGCCGGCCGTGGCCACGCTGCGCATAGATCAGGACGGCATCGACCGAGAACGGATCGATCTTCCACTTCCACCACACGCCCACATCCTTGGTGCGCCCCACGCCGTAGCGTGCGTCGCGCCGCTTGAGCATCAGCCCTTCAACGCCCAGCTCGCGCGAGGCCTCGCGCTGGTGCGCAAGATGCTGCCAGTCGTCGCCTTGAAGCAGCGGAGACAGCTCCAGCGCCGGATGGATGCATTCGGCAATCACACGTTCGAGTTGCGCGCGCCGTTCGCTTTGCGTGCGCTCGCGCAAATCCTGCCCTTGCCATTCGAGCAGGTCATACGCCAGCAGCACGGCTGGCGCCTCTCGCAGCACGCGCGCGTTCAGCGTTTTGCGGCCGATGCGTTGCTGAAGCAGCGCAAACGGCTGGACGCGGCCTGCTTGCCACACCACGATCTCGCCATCGAGCACGGTACCGGAGGGCAAGACCTCCGCCATGGCGGACAGCTCGGGAAAACGATCGGTGATGAGTTCCTCGCCGCGCGACCACAGCCATGCGCTGTCGGCCCGGCGCACGAGTTGCGCGCGAATGCCATCCCACTTCCATTCGATTTGCCATTCAGCAGGCGCGCCGAGCAGGGTGTCGAAAGCGTCCACTTCGGCCTGCAGCGGATGCGCGAGAAAGAACGGATACGGGTGGCCGGTATCGAGCGCGTGGCCGTCGACGCTGGCATCGGCCAGCAGCGCCCGATAACGCTCGGCTGTGGGCGCCTGCCNGATGTCGGTATAGCCCATCAGCCGTTGCGCGACGTGCTTGGGGTCGGTGCCGCCCACCTCTGCCAGCGCGCGCGTGACCAGCAGTTTTGACACCCCCACGCGAAACGCGCCGGTCATCAACTTCATCAACACCAGCCGCGCTTGCAGCGGAAGGCCTCGGCACAGTTCCGCAAGGCGAGGCAGTACCAGCTCGGGCGGCTGACCGCGCAACGGCAGCAAACGCGTTTCCATCCACTCGGCCAGGGTGGCGTCGTCTGCGTGATCCGCATCGGGCAGGACGAGGGCGATGGTCTCAGCCAAGTCGCCCACGGCTTGGTAGCACTCCTCAAACAGCCAATCCGGCAAGCCGGAGGTGGTCTGCGCAAAGCTGGCGAGCACGCGCACCGGTACCAGCTGGCGCGGCTTGCCCCCGGCCAGGAAGTAGACCGCCCAGGCGGCGTCGGCATCGGGCGCGGTGCGCAGATATGCCACCAGTGCGGCCAGCTTGCCGTTGTTCGACGTGGTGGCGTCGAGCTGCGCGTACAGATCGGCAAAGGTTCTCATGGCGCGGGCGGATCCACTGGCGCGGACGTGTCGCGTGCTTCGGCCGCATCGCCTTCTTCGCCGTCGTCGCCATATTCGGTGGCGAAGGCGCGTGCATCCAGGCCACGCTCGCACAGCCAGCGCACCATCGGGGCCACTTGCCCGTGCGTGACATAGACACGCGTGGCACCTGTGGCGTCAATGGCCCGTAGCAAGCCGGGCCAGTCGGCATGATCTGACAGCACGATGCCGCGATCGACGCCGCGCCGCCGACGCGCCCCGCGAAGCTGCATCCAGCCGCTGGCAAACGCATCGGCATAGTCACCAAAACGGCGCATCCACGGCGTGCGTTGTGCGGACGGCGGGGCCAGCACGAGCGCGCGTCGCAAGTCTGCACGCGGCACATCGGTCACAACTTGCGTGGGTGGGAGCGCAACGCCCGCGTGCCGATAGGCGGCGTCTAACTGCAGCATGGCGCCGTGCGAAACAATCGGCCCAATGCCGGTATCGAGCCCCGAGAGAATGCGCTGTGCCTTGCCGAACGCGTAGCAGAACACAACGCTTGCGCGGCCCGCCTCGGCATTGCCGCGCCACCAAGCGTTGAGCTGCGCAAAGNTCTCGGTCTGCGGGCGCCAGTGGTAGATCGGCAGTCCGAAAGTGGATTCGGTGATGAAGGTATTGCATCGCACGGGCTCGAACGGTGTGCAGGTGCTGTCCGCCTCGACCTTGTAGTCGCCGGACACGACCCACACGTCACCGCCATATTCCAGCCGCACCTGCGCAGACCCCAGTACATGCCCCGCCGGATGAAAGCTCAACCGGACCCCGTGATGGACGATGGATTCACCGTATGGCAGCGTCTGCAGGGGGATGTCGGCCCCCAGCCGCGCGCGCAGCACGCCCGCCCCCGGAGCGGCAGCCAGNTAATGCTGGTGCCCGACGCGGGCATGGTCACTGTGAGCGTGCGTGATGACGGCACGGTNAACCGGTCGCCATGGGTCAATGTAGAAGTCGCCTGCCGGGCAGNACAGGCCGCTGGGCGTTGTCACGATCAGGTCTGCCGCGCTGGTCATCGTTCGCTCTCATTGGTTGCCCTTATCTGACGCCTGCGCCAGCGTTAACGCAATGGCTGCTTGCGCACGGGCTCGCCGCGCATGTCGGCCGGGCCGCCGGGGCCTGCTGCGGCATTGGTGCCCGAAGGATCATGGCTGCCGCCAGGCTCGCGCGATCCTACGGGCGTGTCCGTAGCCAGTGGGTCAGACGATTTTGGCGCAGATGCCGGCATGGTGTCCGGATACCGTGACAAGGAGTGTTTTGCCGTCTTAGGTTGAGCCGCTGGTGCGGCGTCTGGCGATGCCGGATGCGGGGCAGCGGGCTGTGCGAGCGAAAGCGCGCTGCCAGTCGTCGATACCAGGAAGAACAGCCAACCCGCTGCTGTTCGCTTTGTCACTCGTAATGCGTGATGCATGCGTGGCCTCCGTTGCGCTCCCGTGGCGGAAGCAGCCGGCATGCCCGGTCTGGTGATCGGTGGGTGCGGTGCAGTTAGCTTCGCGGCCCGCGGCGGCGGTTTGCCATGTCTTCAATGGNGGGAAAAAAGGGACGGTCGGCAGCCTCGGGGCAGTTCAGAAGTTGATCTGTATCAGCCAGCGAAGGCCAGCATCGGCGTACCGTGAAGCCTATTAGAAAGAGCCATCCAATAGGCTAAAACGGGGAAACGTCATGCTTGAACATCAACCGGACGAGGTGGTCGCCGCCACCCTTTGGGAACTGGAGTCCTCTGTGTCCCATGCGCTACCCAGAGGCGCGCTCGTCAGCTCTGCTCGTACCAATTGCGGCGGCTACGACGTCGCAGCGAAGTGGACGATGTCGACACTCCGTGGCAATCGGCAGGAATGTACGTTGGCAGTGCATTTCAGCTTGGCCGAGGCGAAGGCGTACTGCCGATTGAACCATCCGAGACGGGAAGAGATTCGCCGGCGGGTGGGCGAATGGCTGTGCGTCCAGTTGGAGTTCCGGGGCTCGGAGCCGTGCGCAGACACAGGCTACGACTTGGCGCTCACCGTGCCCAACGCATTCTTCGTCGACGAGAGAGACGCCATCCGTGTAGGCCGTGAAGACCGGGAACACGATTTTTCGCTCCATCGGGGCGCATCACGGCCGCCATTGACGTGAGGGCCGCCGATTGGCGCTCTAAACGCCGGTTCGTTGTGCGCCGTCAACGCATGGAGTTACACAGCAGCTACCTTCGAATGGCGGCCCGTCAATGTGGGCACGCGGGAATACGGAGGCCTTATGCGCGAGCGGATCAACGAAGTCGAAAGGACTGGTCTACGTGAACTCCAAGATGCGCTCACAGAGACGCTGCCCCGTCGCGCCGTCTTGCGGCTTGAAGGGGATGAACTGGACGGAATAGATGTACACGCGTGGTGGATCGTGGAAGGTCCGCAAGGCGACAAGCAGGTCAATTCGATTTCATTCCACCTGACGGAGTTGATGTTGCAAAGCTACTTTCACCAGTCCGTCGACGCCCGTGCAAGTACATGCCGACGATTGAAGGATTGGGCGAGCTGGGCGCTCGAAGGCGCAGAAGAGACAGACGACAACGAGATGGGCTTCGATATCTGCGCGGTTGTACCCGGAGGCATTTTTCATCCAAGCGTCGACGCACAACGGCCCTGACATCCCGGTCGCGGGGTGGTATCGGCTTGCGTCGGTGTTCAGGATGTAAGCGTTGGATGACTGCGTTATGCAGCGCTTCCCCCACGCTGAGCGTTGTGGGGAGGCGGGACAGGCCAATCGACAGGCGATTGAGAGCAGACGTTGCGGCAGGCGAAAATCGCCCGCAAAGCCTCGTAGTACAGGGATTCTTGAGTTTTGTGCCGTTAGGAGATTCGTGGCCGGAAAATAAGCCATAAGCTGACCACAACACGGGGATTTCTTTCGACGTGCCGATAGACAGATAAAGCATAAGTTGTGGGTTACGTGGTCAAGCGCGAGAGCGCGAGCATTACCGTGCGTCGGTGCTGCTCGCGCTGCAGCTTTCCAATCAGAACGTGATGGCGACTGGCGTCGTGTGGTCGTTTCCGACATAGGCCGGTGCAAGGCAATTTTGGCCGTCGCACTCCGCGGACTTCACGTTCCCTTGAACTTGTGTCTGCCACGAACCTGCCTGGATCTCATGGCGCCACTGCAGCGTGCCACCAGAGCTGAGGTTCCACATGACGTTCTTCCAAGCGTTCGTACAGTCGGATCCGAAGGCGTTACTGTCGGTGATATTGAAGTACCCCGGTACACCGTTCCTGACGGTGTAAGAAGCGGGGCCGGCATCGTGCATGCAGTGGCTCGCTGTCTTCGTCATGGTGATGTCTGAACCGGTGTTATTCAACAAGATGAGCGTGTAGGTAGCAGACTTGTTGATGGGGCCTCTCTTCTTACTCTTCTCGGCCAGTGCTTGGCCTCCGACGCCAAGAAGGGCCGCGACCATAACGGTAGCAACGACTTTCAAATGGGCTGCTTTCATTTCACGAACCTCGCGCTTGGTGGTGAGTTTTCTATGCGGCGGATGACGCTGTGAGAGCGGTGTGCGCACGTCACGCCCGCCTCAAGCAGCAGACTAGGAAACTTCTGATCCGGCGCCCCGTGAAAGATTTTTAGTTCTGATGTTGAGCGTTGCGAGCGCGCGAGCACAACGAGAAAGAAGGAAACAAAAAGCGTTTACCTTCTCGCAACACTTCCTTGGTCTTCAAGATTGTTCGGCTGAATATCGAACTCCACCGAGGTAGTGAACCCGCTGTCATTCACGTTGTGAACGACGCGTTCCATCGACCAACCCGTGCTGTCGATCTGCAGCTTCCACCCGCTCACCTTTGCATGTAGTGACGGAAACAACTCAGCCGCCCACGCACCAGCGTGATGTTGAGCGTCGCCACCCCACGTTGAATCTTCTGCCACTCGGCCCGCGCTGCACGCTCGGCGTTGGACTTTGAAGCGTACGTGTGCCGCGGCACCTTCACGTTGTCGGGGTTCGGGGCGGCCTGCACCGTCTCCTGCTTCTTTGTCCCTTGGGTGGTCCGTTGCTCTTTCGTCGCCACGGCGTTGGAAGCATCGATGACAACCTCGCCGCGCACGCCGNCGCGTGTCCTGATAGTGCGCCTTCGCACCGTTGTAGTTCTCCCGATCGGTAACGCTGAATGTATGCGCNCCGCCCGACGCGCGGGTGATGTCGACGGTTGACAGCAGCAGGCGCGAACCGCTGGCCGGCTCGCCGGCGGGGATGAAAAGCAGCGTGCCGTTTTTGACGGTCGCAATGGCGTCGAACTCTTTCNCCAGGCGAGAGAGAAAGTTGGCGTCTGACTCGCCGGTCTGGTCGACGTGAACAATGACCTAGCCAGCGAGCTTCTTGCCCACCAGTCAGGTGAACTTGTTGCGCTTTTCTTTCTCGTCGATCCGATCTTTGAGATGCCACCACTTGCCGCCAGAGGGCGACACTTCGAGGTAGAGGCCGTTGCCATCGAACAGGCGTTGTAGCTTGTCGGCCGGCCTGGCATTTCGGATTGCGATATCAGTTAGTGACATTTGGGGGCAACTCATTTTCGGGGACCAAAGTTGCCCCCAATGTTGCCCGCAGAATTGTCGCGCTGCCAACGAATGGCAATGGACGACAGTAGGCGAAAATCGCCCGAAAAGCTTGGTAATACCGCGATTCTTGAGTTTTTGTGCCGTTAGGCATAACGTGGCCGGCGAATAAAGCATAACGTGGCCGGCATCACAGGGGCTGAGCCTAGCTTGATGCTAGGCCATAAAGCATAACTTGGCCCAACGGGACGGAATAAAGCATAACCTGTCCAAACGGATTCCTTCCCGTTGAGGCCCGCGCAATGCGGGTCTTGGGAGGTCGTAACAACGGGGCTCCCCGAGTCGCGAGTCCGTCATTGGACCGTCTACCTATGGATCATGACGGTGCATGCGCTGCGGTTCCACTCAGGCGGCAGCAGCACATAGCGCCACATGTGCGGCGCTGAAATCTTTGAGGCTAATGAGCTGACCCCCCTTCCGGTGAATTAAGCTTCGGGTCGTAGGAAGGTGACGAATGGTCTACTTCGACATTCTCTAATAGACAATGACGTTGTCTATTGGACAACAGGTGCACCAGTGACCAAACCCTTAGCCGATTTGCACGTTGCCACTGCCGGCGGAAATTCTCTGCTTGATGTTCGTCTTGTTGCGCACTCACGTATTTCCCGCAGCGGCGCCGTAGCCTCAACGGCAGGCGGTGAACGGGCTAAGCGCGCTTACTCCCACCCCAATATACTGCTTCTTATCCGGTCACCCGCTGCCTCACGAGTCGGTCTTGATACCGAATCTTCATCTGTTCGTAATCGTTGCCAGGAGCCACTTTACTCCCGTCACTATCGGGGCTTGCATTGACCGATGTGGGCGTGGCCGGAGCCCTTGAGTCGACTATGTTTGGCGCGGCCCCGACTGGAAGCAGGTTGCTTTTGTCTAGTGCCTCAATAATGCTCTGAACAGACAAGCGCGCCCGCTGCTCCGGCACCTCATCCTGAACCACCCAGTTGAAATTACCCCCTTTCATCGTCGCATACCACAACAGCCGGCCTGTCGACACATCCTCGATGTCGAGGTGGACCTCATAGGTGTTATTTGAAATATTCTTCGGGAACAGAATTAACCGATAGGCCGCGCCAAAGCTGGCTTCGTCCGCCCTGTTCTCGGCGATTGTTCGTTTGACGGGAACCTCGGTTGTCGATTGCCTCACGTACAGACTGGTGAACGTGGGCTTGTCCATCATCGCAGTGTGCAACGCGGTTCCACTGTTTTTGAACCATAGTTGCTTGGACCGTACCCGCCGCTTTTGCAGTTCGCTGTCGAGAATCCTCTCGAACTGGGCTAGGTAGTTTCGACCGAGATTAGCCTCCCGAACGTCAAGAAACGAATAGATGTATACGCGCTGCAACTGGAAGTCGCTCCTGGAAGCAGTCGAGACGTCAATGGATGGCTTGGTGGCACAAGCAGTCAAGACGGCAACTGCAGCCAGCAACAACAATACTCTGACTGCTTGCAGATTTAGAGATTTCATCTTTTGGTTGGGACGGGATGGGGTTTTTCCTACAGAAGCCCAACAGCTTCTGTAGGGGATGCGCCAATCCCGAAAGGGATAAGACACGCTCGCAAGTTGAGCTGACGACCGCCTTTCAGTCAACCCGCCTAAAGTCGGGCGAATGAGCCCCCTCCAATCGAGCCACTCTCCAAACTGTGTGGTTCTATATCAATGGCTGGTAGTCGAGATGCCTGAGCAGGGACAACCGATAGACGCTTGGGGGATGCGAGGGGCGCTTCCTTTGCGTTACGGTCCCTGGGCTTCCTACTTCCCTAGCGCCCAGGGCATTTTGGTGGGTTCCACATACGGTCTTGGCCCCCGGCATTATTGCGTAAAGATATCCTGGCCGTGGGTGTCGCGACACAGGCTCCGCCGCAAAAACGCCACGCGAGCGCTGCGACGAATGAGGTCGGCGGTGCATTTTCCCTCGCGAGAGGTTGTCAACGAAAACCGCCCACCCAACTGGGGAAGGGTGTATCAGCGTCTAAAACATGGCATTGGTCGCGTTAAACTCCGTACGCCTTGCGCCAAACATCAGTGGCGCGCAGGGGCACCCGGTAAATGTTGCGGTTTGATAATGCTGGCCGAAGCAGGTCGACTCAAGAAATTCCGCTATAAGCGCATTGACCGGGAGGCAGGGGGGCTCTGTCCAACTGGGCAGAGATACAAAACAACAATTAAGAGTCTAAACGATGATATTCAAAGGTCGCGTTGCGCGAGCTGTCACGTGGTTCGTGGGTATTGCCATTGCCTGTGCCGGATTGAGCGGATGTGGTGGGGGTGATAGTGCTGGTGCGAGCAATGATTGCAGTGGTGGTAAAAACGTCTACACGAACTTAACTTTCGTTAATGCTTCGTTGGCGTTGTACGTCGGGAAATCCATCACACCACAGACGCCCAGCACGCCTGGTATTCCTGTGTCGTGTATGGGCTCTACGAACTATTCCTTGGCATCCGGCCAGATGCCGCCGGGTCTTACCCTGAACTCCAAAACCGGAGCTATCACCGGCACCCCAACGCAGACCGGAATCTACTCGTACCAAGTTCGGTTGACGCTGGATGGCTTTACTGGGTCGGTTTCGAACGGCGTCTCTGTCGACGTCGCAGATACTGGCTTGTTCTCTGTCGCGGCATGGAAGACCGCAAACTCCAATCTGCCCATGACGGACGACTTCCGGCTCGACGCGCTCGGAAGTCAGCTTGTGTCCCTGACTGCAGGCTTCTATTCGCACACGATGGACACATACGTCTCTTCTGATGCTGGAAAAACCTGGGGCATCCAGAGCATCGCTGGACCACTGCCGTTCACCAAGGGATTCTCAACCACGTCGGATGGAACCTCGCTCTATTACTCCGCAGGGGCGACCACCGCCGGAGCGTTCCCTGGCGGCGTTTGGAAGTTTGACGGGACAACGTGGACGCAGCGCACCGCTACCGGATTTCCGGCTCGCAAGCATCATGCTCTGGTCAAACTCAATGGCATTCTGTATGCCATCGGCGGCATTTCATCGGCTGGTACATATCTCGGCGATGTTTGGCAGTCCACAGATGACGGCGCGACCTGGACATACCTCAGCACCCCCTTCGCTGGCAGAGCGGATGTCTGCGCTGTGGCTTTCCAGGGTCAACTGGTTGTGGCTGGTGGCGCGGGAGCGAATACTGCCTATGTCGACGTTTGGGCGTCTGCTGACGGCATATCGTGGCAGCGCCAGCAGGTTGCGCCAGCCAACAGTCCGTTCTTTGCGGGCGTCGTTGGCCCGCAATGTGGTGTCGCTAACGGCCGGCTCTATGCCACGCAAGACTTCAGTGTGGTGTCCTCTGCAGACCTGAAGACCTGGAACTTTGAGCCTTTCATGATGACGTCAAATCGAGTTCCTGGAATGGCGGTGTTGAACGGCGCACTCTATTTTGCGAATGGCACAGGCACATCAATGCGAACGTTGGTAACGTCGGCACCGTAGCACGGCTCGCGGCGGCATGGCGAGGTTGAGGGCATCGATGCAAAGACGGCGCGTTCCCTCGCCATAGCGGTCTGCAGCCATTTGGGCTGCAGACCGAACCAGTCAAACAGATTCAGGGTTGAAGAGAGGTGGCATGCTCGTTCGCGTGCGGCGGTTGCCGCCCGACTGGAAGACTGAGATTTGCAGCGGATACGAGCAGCTTCAGTTATCAATATTTGCATCAACTGCAGCCGTTATGACTTTCGCCTTTCAATGCGCCACGTGTGGCGAAACTCACGAAGGCATGTCCAGCTTTGTCGCTGCTGCTCCGGTGATGGGCGCTGCATAGGAGTGTCTACATATGAGAACTGATAAGAGCGCCATGCAAGTCTCGGGGAAAATTCTTGTCAGGTGCGCTTTGGTCGGGCTACTTTTCTCCGGTAGCGCCTATTTATTCAAGCATGCCTCGTTCCCCGTGCTGTTGGCAGTATTTTTGATACCAGTCGCTGTAGGTCTAATGCTCGCTGGGGTTGTTGTTCTTTCGCCAGGGCGGGGTCAGAGTGAGACTGAGGCCAAGAGGCCATGACGGCAGTCATAGCTGGCGCGGAACAGCTTTGACCATGCGCCCACCGACTTGTAAGACCATTCGCCTCAACTGACCGCATTTGGCCAGGCGTTGTGTCGCAGGAATGCGGTGGAGAGGACAACTATGATGGCCGTCTTCATCGAACGAAGTCCGGCCTTCTCAGAGCGAAGAAGACTTGGCACATGCGATCCCGAGCACAGTGACCCTGGAGTCTCGATCAACATTCTGGTTTATTGTCTGCTGCGCATGCTTGTACACCTACGCGCTTTTGTCGCATTGGTCTCTGCACAGTTGGCGCGACGCGTTGTATCCAATCTTGGGGTTGATGTTTCCCTACGCATTGTGGACCCTGACATATGTCGTCGTGATCGAGTCCGAGCAGATCGTTGTCAAGCGGGCTTTCGGGTTGGCCGCGCCACTGGTTGTTTCGCTGTCGGAAGTTACCGAGCTTCGTTCCCGCTCGAATTCGAACGGGAAATTGAGTCGCTTCGAGATCTCGACTAAACGTGGAAGCGCAGTTCAGTTGCATATGTTCCAGACAAATTTTTTGGCCGGCGTCGCGGCAATTCGCTGTGCGCGTGCGGATATTCCGGAACAGATTGTGAGTAAGTGGTCAATTTAGGACTGTGCATCTTTCGACGGGCGTCTACCGCTGAACTCCGAGAGGTAAGGGAAGCAGCCGACCCTCCGACCAGCGTGAAGCTGCAAATCGCAAATTGGCTCGTATAGGCACAACTTTGACAATGCGCTCACTGAGATTTGAAGATAAAGATCTTCAACGCAGGTTTATTTCCGCCCTGCAAGAGTCGGAGCCCTGCCTCGCGTATGTAGTTGAAAGCGATGGCGCGGTTTCGTGCGAGGAAAGCGGCTACTCCCAAGTGGTGGATGTGGCTCATACCATCCGCGACTCGTGTTTTCGCTGGTACTTCCGATGGACAGAAGATCCCAAGTGGTCTGCCGCTTTCCGGGAGGAATTGTGTAGATCAGGAACACCTTTTCTGGTTGAGTACCACGATAGGAAAATGGTGTTCCTCCTCCCGAAGGGAGGGGAACAACTGCATGAGCAGTTGTTCGACCGTGCTCTCGAAACGCTACATCCCGGCGGATACCGGGAATGAAGCCTACACAATGACCGAACCAAGACGCGAGAATCCGAGCAGGAAACTACTTCTGCTCGAACAACGATATGCAACTGGGAGCTACGGCGAGTCGATTGCGAGGGAATCTGTTGTCGCGGGCCTTACGTCGGGCTCGGACTACTGGGCGAGCCTTGCCGTTGGATGGATAGAGAGCGGTCTGCCGCTGGACACTCAGCTGGCAGAACTCCTATTCGCAATTGCGAAGGTTCGCCATATGCCGCAACGGCTGCGACACAGAGCGTATGCACTGGCAAAACGATGGCAAAAGAGTATGCGAGCCGAATTCATTGATGTGCAATGGCGCCATCAATCCGATGGAGATCCTACGCGTCTTGTCTCGGAGCTTGACGAGATGCGCATGGAAATTCGAAAGCTAGAGTTCTTCGAGGATGGGCGAGTGGGCTACGCTTCCGCTGACCACACCGCGCACGGGACTGAACTGGGCTTACTCCCAATTCCGCCGCTTGCCGAGATCAATGCGGATCCCCAGTTCGTCGGCACCAATATTACGGCTGCAGAATTTGACGCACTATGGTTCAAGCACGTTCCGATGCGAACCTCTACATAGTCTATTTGCGAGGTGATGGAATCCTGCTGTCGCGCCAGCGCTATGAATCGTGGCAGCAAATTCAGGACGACGTCGCCGATTACATGGCGTCCTTGGGACCCTGGTCGCTGGAAGAGACTATCGAATACCTCGAAGACGAGTATCCAGGGCTGGATCCGAGTGCTGCCACGCAAGTCCGCACGCTTCTAGCGTCGGCTGAATCGATTGTCCGTTTGCGGTTCAAGCAAGAGTAGCGTGGGTGCCCCTGCATCGCCGAAATTCCACATCGGAGATAGAGAAAACGGCTCAATGGCGTTTGAACTTGCCGGGGCTATGTTCAACAACGTAGACGCCTGGGTGCCAGATGAACTGCGAGCAAGCGATATGGATCCGGCGGCGGCTCTCCGCCATATGCGTTGTGGCTACCGCGATGCTCACGTCTTCATGCATGGAGCCCTCGTATCAAGAACGGTACGACCAATGCAGAAAATTCTGCCTTGATAGGGGGATGTTTGGCGCCCTGAAGCAAAGACCGGGGCCAATGTCACCGAAGCCGAGTGCCGTCAAATACAACTGTGTCTGCTATTAACCGAGGCGCCAGATGAGCCCTAAAAAGGAACACTACGTGGCGATGGCTGCTTTGCTCCTGGCAATGGGGGTGTGCGGTCTTCTCGGCTACGTTACGCAGTCTCGGTTTTTTATACTGCCGGCGCTCGTTGTCGGGGTGGCCTATGCAGTTTGGAACCTTACGTTCGCATGCCGCAAATGCGGCACGCCGTATCTCTACGAGTCCAAGGGGATTTTTGTCGCCCCCACAGGCTTCCCGAAGCAATGCAGGAAATGCGGGTGGCCGACCAATCAGAGATACGATGGGGGCATTAGAAGTTGATTGGCTGCGCTGCCCTCGCATGGCGTGCCGCTGCGTGTAGTGGAGTCCAGCTTGTCCTCAATAATCCCACATCGTCCACACCATGAATTCGCCCACCCGCAGCGAAGCCCAAAAGCGTGCCGATGAGATCCACGTCTTCCGTCGAGAGCTCTCGCGACTTGAAGCTGAGGGGGTTCTGCGATTGTCCGCAGAGCAGCAGCAGGCTTTGACGGCCCATCACGCTAGCCTGCTAGCTGCATTCTCTGCAGCCTTCGATATCGACCACGACTCCAAAGCGCGGCAGCTTTCGCTTGGCATGCGCGTCGCCTCCTTTCTCGGCGCGTTGGCCCTGGCTGCCAGCGTCTTCTTCATGTTCTACCAGTTCTGGGGCCACTTCGCTGAGACGGCCCAAGTCCTAATTCTTGTCGGCGCGGCGCTAGGGAGTTTGAGCTTGACCGTGTGGACCCACGGCCGCGATACCTCCGGCTATTTCACCAAGCTGGCGGCTCTGGTGGCGTTTGCCTGCTTCGTGCTTAACCTCGTCATGCTTGGCCGGATCTTCAACATCACGCCTACAGATAAGGCCCTTTTACCTTGGGCAGCGCTCGCCTTTCTTCTTGCTTATTGCTGCGACCTCCGGCTTCTCCTTGCGGCTGGCATTTGTTGCATGATCGCCTACGTCTCAGCCCGCGTTGGCGAATGGGGAGGGCTTTACTGGATGGATGCAGGCAAGCGGCCTGAGAACTTCTTCCCCGTTGCCATCCTTCTTCTGGGAATCCCGGTGGTGATTCCCCACCGACGCTTTGCGGGGTTCGATGTCATCTATCGGGTTTTCGGCCTGCTTTGCCTGCTTGTACCGATCCTCATCCTCGGTCACTGGGGCAATGGAAGCTATCTAGACTTGAGCCCGAAGTTCATCGAAGGGGGATACCAGACGGCTGGTTTCATCGTCAGCGGCCTTGCGATCTGGTTCGGTGCACGTCGATCTTGGAGTGACAGCGTTAATACCGGCATTGCCTCTTTCGTCATCTTCCTTTACACCAAGTTCTACGACTGGTGGTGGGACATCATGCCGAAGTGGCTTTTCTTCTTGGTTGTAGGGTTGTCTGCCATTCTGATTTTGCTGGTGCTCAGACGCCTGCGAGGCGGAGGACATCAATCATGACACCACGCGCACTCACGCTGGCCATCGGAGCCACACTAATCCTCGCCGCCAACGGTGTCGCCCTAACTGGGGTCGCCTATAACCGGAGCGGCGAACCAGAGAGCCGGTTAACGTTGTCGCAGCGAGAGCTGGCTCGACCGTGGAATTTTCATGGCAATAGGGAAAACAGCGGCCTTTCTCTTACCCTTGAGTGGCGCGTTCCTGACCCCGACTCCGATTCCTACTACGCTTACTACGGCAACACCAGCGGCCGCCCCGCTTGGCTAGACGAGAAGCGTATGGCTGAACTGGGCTTTGACGTCCAGCGGGCCAAGGGCGATGACTTTCGCGGCAACAAATACATCAGTCACTCCGAGCGCCAAGTGCTTGTAGTGCTTGAGTTGGCTGGGGCCACTTGGCAGGAAGTCTTGGAGCGGGCCCGCCAACGCGTCGCCCTCCAAGAGTCTCTACGACAAGCAAGCCCCCAAGCTAAGGAACTGATCGCAGCGGAGAAGCGGGCACGGGAAGGGTTGGCGCGGGAGGAGAACGAGAACAGCCGATTGTTTGCCGTTGACGCCGGTACCGATCTAGGCAACCTTCGCTCAAAGTACCCCGACCGGCATCGCTATCTGATTCTCCGGGGTAGTGTGGGCCTGCGCAGTGTAATCCGTGACAACAAACGCGTTATCGCCGGGTACTTGGGAAAGCTTAGCGCGGACCAAATCAACGTACCTCACCAACTACGAGGCACGTTCGAGGCCATGCCACCCAGGACTGGTGGTCCCGCCAACAAAATGTCGCCTTTTAGCGCTGTCATAGCCGTGGGCCAGAGGCTGGAGCCTTGGATCGAAGCTGTAACCACGCCGTAGCCGCGCTAATGGAGTTCAATGATTCATTTGACTCCCAGGTTCACGCGGGCTGGCACGGTCATCGGACTCACACTGGCTCGACCAACTCGATGACTGACCCCGGCCAGTTCGCAATGGCGCTCGCAGACTGCATCGTATGAGACTGGATCGATACACTTCGACATGGGTGCAGGCTAGTGGACATCGCAAGTGGCCCGCAATTGGCGAATCTTGATTGCTATCACGATCTCGCCGAGGATGCCCCTGCGCGGGAGAAAGCCTTGCGGGAATGAGTGCAGTGGGCTTGTACCATCGGCTGACGTATCCATAACCTGTTCCCACGGTTGAGCCTTCTATATGAGACGAATTTTCGCTGCAGCCGTGATGTTCATGTCGAGCGGGGCATTTGCCACGTCGCAGGTGGCGGAGGTCATCATCGTCAACGATGAGCCAACGCCACTATTAGCAGAACCCCTCGCGCCGATGCTCGAACAGCAGAATATTGCAGCCAATCTTCACGCTGCGCTCGGTGGGACGTGTACTACCGCCAATTGGCGAGGTTACGTTGGAACGTGGGAGATTCGTGACGGAGCGCTGTATCTTGTCAAGCTTGCCTCACAGTGCCATGAGCCGCACGAGGTGCCGCTAGATGCTGTGATTCCTGGGGTGTCCTCGCCGCAGAAGGCATACTGGTTTTCGGGCAATCTCACGATTCCCTTGGTCAAGAGGAGAATCCCTTGGCATCTTGGTGAGGAATTCATTCTCATGCGGTACGAACTCGTTACCGTTGTGCACGGGGTAGTAACTGACAGGAAGATCATCGAGCGGGCTCGACATAGTGGCTCAACGAGCGCCGGTTCCTCTCGGCAGGGCAACGACTGAACGACCACTTTCGGCCAGAAGCAGACTCACCCATAGTCATCACAAGAATTGAAAGGATGGTGTGCTTCATGACAAATCACGGCAAGGTTCTGGTGTTGCTGGGAGCCGCAATCACGCTCAACGCTTACGGGGCACTTCGCGAGCTAGATGTGCGTGAGACTAGGGCTCTGTGCCAAGACCAAACGGTTCACTATCCAGTGGAGGCGCAAAGGGCACAAAAAGAAGGCCGTGCCGTTGTTGACACTGTGGTCGATTCAGCCGGGAGCGTCAGCGAGGCAAGACTGATCGAGTCTTCTGGTAGCTCGGTCCTAGACGACGCCGCTGTTCAGGCAGCCCGGACTATCAAATGCGTTCCGTTCCGCGACCCCAAATCGGGCGCTGTAACGACGGTCCATTTCCTGAAGCCATTTGTGTTCAGGCTTATGGACTAAGAGTAACTGGCGGTTGGCCGACCGTTGCGGCCAGCAACGGAAGTTCGGCAATCTAATGTAAGTCTTCGACAATTGGACCGGTTGCGCGAGGGCACATGACGAAGGAAATCGTAGTCCGGAGGTCGACATGGGCTTGGGCCAAGCTGCTCATGGGAAGTGTGGCGATGGCAGCGATGTTCATCGTGGTGTTTTTCGTCTATTCCCTGCCGTTGATCATCCGCCTCTCGGCCTGCATGTTTGGCATCCTGTTGTGCATCTTTCTTGTGGCCGCGATTGTCAGGCTGGCAAATGGACTTCCGGCCTGCATCATTCGCGACGATGGAATCTTGGTGCCACATTTTGGCTTCTCACCGCAGTTGTCTCAGATACCGTGGGCTATGGTGGAAAGCGCGGAGCTGGTTGACCTTGCTCCCGCTCGCGCGCTGATTGGGCAGTCGGGTGCTTTCGGTCAGCCCGTGGTGCGGTTGAATTTGACGAGGCGATTCACCTTCGGCAAGCGCTACGTGATGTTGATAGGGGAGGCAAACCTTCCTCCCGGAGAAATCTACGCCCAAATATTGAAAAGATTGTCGGGCGGAAATCTGCCACCCTATCCGGGCAATAACGATATAGAGCCATGAACGGAACAGAACCGCTCCCACACTTTCGGTACCATCCAGTCCCCCTTGCTACCGGTGCCGTCGCGGCTAGCGAAAAAATCTGCGCTTGCTGCAACCAGGCACGCGGCTACATCTATGTAGGGCCGGTCTATTCGGTCAACGATTTGCGCGACGCGTTGTGCCCGTGGTGCATCGCCGACGGTTCTGCAGCGAGCAAGCTGGACGCATCTTTCGCCGACTCGCACCCTCTTGCACGTGCGGGTGTGCCGGCTGAAGTTATAGAAGAGGTTAATCTTCGGACCCCGGGCTATAGCTCTTGGCAACAGGAGTGGTGGCTTTCTCACTGCGGGGACGTTTGTGAGTTTCATGGCGATGCCGGTATTCAGGACGTGCAGTCAGCATCCGACAGCACCAAACAAGCTTGGCTGCTTGAGTACAAACAGGACGAGGCGGCGTGGGAACGGGTTACGGAGGGTTACCAACCAGGTGGTGACTCCGCTCTGTACAAATTCGTGTGTAGGCACTGCAGGCAAGTGCGGTTCGCTTGGGACTTGTGCTGACAGAAGTAAATCATATGCCCCCGATGTCAGCTTCCGGCAAAGAGCAGCCATTCTGTACCGGCCATGAGGTGACACTCATCTATGCCATCCGCCAGTTTTCGTCTAACAGCAATGTATGCCGAGGCAGAAATGCAATCCGTCGCTCGGCGTTACGTTCCGGCCTGCGTTGTGGAGGCGCTTCGCCTTGAGCCGAGCGCGCCATGGTTCTTGGTAAAAACAAAGACAGACGCGGAGCGTGACCTGCTGAGAATGACCGAAACGCTCTTAAGCGAGTTCCAGGCAGTGTTTCAGGCACGCGGGTGTCCCGATGACATCGTCCGACGTCTCATGTTCACTTTCCAGTCACTTGAGACCGTGGAGCGAGACTATGGGGGCAACTGGTATTGGGCCTTGAAGTAGTCGACGTTTTAGCGAAGCGGCCTAGTGTCGGCATTGGCCACCAAATGGCGCCGCACAGATCGTAGGAATCGGATGTTATGGACGCCCGATCCGAATAGGGCAATGGGCACCGATGCGGTGAGCATCAGCGTGACTGGCTGGTGCCACAATCGCGGCACGAAAAAGCAGAGCGCGACAAGGCCGATCAGGCACAGCAGCCATCCCACTTCTGACTCGCAGATGATGTCGCCGCTGCCGTGGTCGCGCCACGCTACCAGCGTCTGCCAGTTTCCGGGCTCCCTCAAATAGGCGGTCACTGTCATGCCCGCCTCGATGCGAGGCTCGCCGGGCGCGGCGGCGGAATACTCAATGTGGCCGCCGCTTTGGAAGCCGAACAGCGTCACTGGCATGCGGTTCTGCGAGGTCTTGGTAATGCCGAAGACGCGATCGAAGCGGACGGTTTCCAGAGGCATGCTTATTGGCGTTCTGTTGGAACTTGCGGAGTGACGAGGTCGATTTTGACCAGGTAGACCCCGAGCGTGCTCACCTTTTCGGTAACGCTGATCGTGCCGTGCTCCGGCAGAGAAGGTAGGTTCCACAGGGAAGCGCACGTCTTGATCGTGCCGGCGCCGCCCGGGTCGACAAACTGGACGGCGGTATGGCAGCTTTTTACGCCTCGGACTTTCTCAAATGCGGCTTGGGCGGTGACAACGCGATCTGCAGTGAAGCGGGGAATTGTAGTCGCCCAGGTCCACGTCGTGAAGGCGCCGAACAGCGCAAAGCAAATAAATTGCCCCACTGGTTCGATCCTGCGTTTTGACGAGGTGTCCGACTTTGGGAAATCGAGTATGGCGAACAGCGTTGCGACAATCACCCCTCCGGCCAAGGCGATATAGAACCTTGGAAACAGGGATGGAGCGTAGCAATCGCGTGCAAACAAGAACGCCGGGTAGATAGACAACAACAAAAGGAACAGCAGGGACAGGCCCAGAATTGCTTTGTGTCGCGCGAGCATTTCGTATGTTCAGGCAGGGCAGATATCGCAGAAAGGCAGCAGGACATGCGACATGTTCCAACGGCTGTGTTCGGCCAGGAACGGACGATGGTGAGGGCGGCTGTCAGGCGGGCCCCGAGATGCGACCCAAGTCTAGCGCCGCCGGCCCAGATGGAACCATTCTGGTATTCGGAGCCGACAACCTTCCGATGCGGTCCGACGAGTGGTTCATGGCGAATGAGGCTGTCGAGATTTTTCTTACGTTCTGTGCCAACGCACCATTTCCGAGCTACGTCGGTTGGCGCCTGGCGCCAGTGCTCTAATTATTAGTCGGGACATCTTTCGGCCAAATTCGGCTCGTCTCTCAGGCCTTGGGGGCTTCCCTGGAAACTAGCGACGAACCGTCTTTTGTGGGCAGCGCGGACGCACACCGCGAACCTCCCCCACCATTTGTAACATCGTCAGGTTTCCACGCCTTGCACCGAAGGCGCTCAACCCATTGATTTGTAAGTGGAATAGAGCCCTACAGATCCTTACAAATTAAAACGGTATCCAATCGGTCGATCGACCAAACTTTCTCCATCAACAGATCACATGCACTGGTCACGGGAGAAAGAGATGAACAACGAGCAACCGAACGTCCAAGGTCAACACTACGCCGGCACGTCGATGGACCAGATGCCACAGTCGCGCCGCATGCATCCGCTTATGGCCGGCGCTGCCGTCGCGGTGATCATCGCGAGCGTGACGGGCGTGGCTGCCATGACTGGCGTGCTGCCCACCTCGAGGGCTATGCAAGGCAGTACCAACCCGAACGTCGCAGAACAATCGACCTCCACACCGCTGCCACTTGCGGCTCCCGGCCAGACGGCAATGCCGAACCAAGCGGTCCCGGCCTATCCGGCACAGCCGAGCGCGGTACACCATGCGGTGCATCGTCCGGCCCCGTCGTATGCGGAACATAACCCGTCGTCTAACGCCGACTATGCGCAGCCGCGCCCGGCCGCGAGTCCATATGCCGGTCAGGTGACCGCCGTCACACCGATCGCTACGCAGCAAGGCAACGAAACCGGTCTGGGCATGATCGGTGGTGCTGTGGTGGGTGGCCTTCTGGGCAATCAAGTCGGCAAGGGCAATGGCCGCACGCTGGCGACCGTCGCCGGCGCAGTGGGTGGCGGCTACGCAGGCCATGAAGCTGAAAACTACTACCACCGCGACACGTCCTACAACGTCAGCGTACGCATGGACAACGGCGCGACCCGGACCTTCACGTATAAGGCCGCACCGGGCTTCCAAGTGGGCGACCGCGTGCACGTGGAAAACGGCAGCTTGGCTGCCGGCTGATCGTTGCACGCTGCCACAGGCAGCACAAAATCGGCTCTCCAGCCGATTGCGGTTCAGTTACGTGCAGAGCTAGAAACAAGCAAGAGGCCGCTCCGGCAAATCGGAGCGGCCTTTTTTTGTGCCCTTAACTAGACGGCAAGACTGTTCCCCCTGGTGTGATGGGAGACTAACAGCGGCTTGTTTGTTGCGTTCCGATTCTTGGCGGCACTGCTGAGGGACATTCAGGAGAGCTAGCGTGGGATGCGTCCTCGTATTCAGGCAGCAACTGTGTGGCCGCCCACCTTGAAGACCGCCACTGCACGGCGCAGCGCATCAGTCTAGTCGGCCATTGCATGCGCTGCTGCGGAGGCTTCTTCCACCAGTGCAGCGTTCTGCTGTGTGACTTCTTCAATTTGGCCAACGGCCATGTTGACCTGCTCGATGCCAGTGCTCTGTTCAGCGGATGCCGACGAGATCTCCCCGACGATCTGGGTCACCCGCAATCACAGAGGAAACGCTAGTCGATGAACACGGTCCGGTTCTTGCCGGAGGTCTTCGCGCGATACATCGCGCTATCTGCGCGGCGCAGGATGGCGGGGATGTCGAGTGGTTCGCTTCGCGTGTCGGTTGAAAACAGATAGATGCCGATGCTGGCCGACACAGAAACAGGATGACCATCCACGGTTTGAATCGCATTCAGTACCGATTGGACCTCATCGGCAATGGCTTGCGCGTCTGCCTTGCTATCAAGCTCGCGCGCCAGAATCACAAACTCGTCGCCTCCCAAGCGGGAAAACGTATCGCCCCGGCGCATCCGAGCTTGCAAGGCTTGGGCAAAGCGTTGCAGCAGCAAATCTCCTACACCGTGCCCAAATGCATCGTTGACTTGTTTGAACCCGTCCAAATCAATGAGCAACAGAGCCGTTCGTTCCGCTTCGCCGTCTTGAGCACAAAGGACGCGCGCGATGGCCTTCTCAAGGCTCTTACGATTGCTTAGACCCGTCAAAGGGTCAGTAGCGGCTCGCTTCTCGAGCCTGTTGACCAGCACTGACAAGTAGATCGAGGTTGCGGTAACCCCAAAGGCGATGCCCAGCGCGGCGGAAAAATTCTCCTGCCACCACGGTGCCCATCGCATGAGCGCGACAATGCCAGCAAGCGCGACAGTGCAGGAGAGTGCCAACATGCGCTTGCCATGGCGACACCCGGCGCCTACCAAAAACCAGAAGAAGGCCCATAGCATGGGCAATGCTATCCGGCCTCCTGCGGCAAGAATCACCACCACCGAAGCCTGATCCATGACGGTGGTCGTCACTAAGCGCGTGCGCGATGGGACGGACAGCGTGTTGACTGCCAAATACGTACCGACGCTGAATGCGACATAAAAAAGACATGCCAATAGCGTTCGGTAGGCCTCAGGCGTTGGTTGGGTAAGCGCAACGACTGCATAGGCCAGGAGGGGTAGTGGGCCCAGGTAGATCCGCAACAGCGCTTGCTCGTACTCCGGCAGTCTTTCAACGGTGCGCAAACGCCGGCCTCCGTTAACGCCAAGTAAATCTGCCCATCTCATATGAACTCGCAAGCCACAATCTTTCTTGTTCTAGTTGAGTGTAGTGGATGCGCCGGCGCTTCAGTTCATCTGCCAATGTAGTTAATTGGTGGGGTTGCGCGAGCGCGCAGATCAAATCAAACCGCTGGGTAATGTCGCTGCACCTTACTATCTCAGGCTCGTGGGTTACTCAGCCCAAACGGCATCGACCTCACGCAGCAGGTGGCCGCCGAGTATGTAGTCGCCCAGCGTTGCTGCTTTTGCCTCAAGCTGTTCCAACTGACCCGCTGGCAATAGGTACAGGTCGAACTGGCAATAGAGGTTCCGCTGCCGGAACGACGTCTTCGCGCGCGAGAGCCCGGTAACGAGTGCCTCCGGCGATTTGACCGCGATGCTCTCGTGGCCACGGAATTCCACGCGAACGCCAACCGCTCGCCCGAGTCGGCCCAGTTCAACGGCGTCTTGCCAGCCCGACTCGTAGTCGAGCTCTACGACTGCGACGCCGCCCGACCCAAGCAGCCGTAACGCTTCTTCCCTGGTGCTGGCGCGTGCCGTGGTTTTTGCCATATGGTCGTTCCCCGTGATTCGCGAGGGCCTGCATACCGCGTGTCCTGTTTGCATCATCTGGTCAGCGCGAATCCATATGGACTCGGTTGGTTGATAAGCGGAGTTACTCCATTGAGGCCGACCAGCTCGCGTGAACCAGAGATGAAAGTACGCGTGCCACGCCTCCGCTTGGGGTGCGGTAGTCGCATGCCTCCCTCTGACAGGGTACCGGCGCCTCGAAATACTGTATAAATATACAGTATTTCGGCCATGGCAACACTGGCCTTTGCGGCATCCTATGCAAGGAGCTTTCTTCGGCTGCGCTCCGTACGAACGGCGCTGCATCCCACTCCGGACGCGCCGGTCCGCTGTGGGAAATCTAGCGTCTACCGAACGCCGCCCGGCACGCGTAAGGCGTTGTCCTTGGCATTTGTGCGGACAGAGATGAAGTACTGTCACAGACCCCATCTCAACTCATTTCAGCAGTGGCAGTGCGGCACTCTCCGTTACGTGCCACAACGTTAATAAACCATAACTGTGCCGGTGCTTGTCACGCGCTAGCATCACCGCGTCGGGAGACGCGATGCGCAGCATTTTCACTTAATGCAGATATAGATAACGCGCAACGAGAATCATCCTTCATAGGGAGGCGCCGAGCTCCGTAACCCTTTAATATCCCGGCGCAAATTTCCAGTTTGGGCCAGAGGCCTTTCATCGATGGCAGGCGTGGTCCGGCATTTGACATCGTTGGAGGGAGAACATGGTCTTCGTGCCCCGACTATTGAGTTTGCAGCACGCAGCCGTCGCGCAATGCCATCGGCTGTCCGAATCGGAGCGCGGCTGGGGCGCTGACGTGCTTCTGATTTTCAGATAAGCCACTGCTTTTACCGATGTTCCTGCCTCAATCTGCCCTGTCGGCGCTCTCGGGCCTCCTCGGTCAGCACACGCGCCAGATCACGATCGAGACTGCGCTGACCACGGATAACTTGGTCGTGGAGCGCTTCACTGCCAAGGAGGCAGTGTCTGCACCGTTTGCTTTATATATCGACTGCTTGAGCCCGTCCGCTCATCTCGATACTGTCAAGCTGGCGACCGAAGAAATCACGTTGCGTCTGATGCTGCCCGACGGCAACCGGCGCGCATGGCACGGCTATGTGGTGGCCTGCGCCGCGCTCGGAGGTGATGGTGGTCTCGCACGCTATCGGCTGACGGTCGGTTCGTGGTTGGACCGCTTGCGCACCCGCAGCGACTGCTTCGTCTTCCAGGACAAGACCGCGCTAGAGATCATCGAAGACGTGCTGGCCGATTATCCTCTAGCGCACTACCGTTTGGCAGTGAGCCAGCCGTGTGCCAAGCGCTCCATCTGCTCCCAGTATCGCGAAACCGATTTCGCGTTTATCGAACGCCTGCTGGCAGAGGAAGGACTGTCTTATCGCTTCGAGCATCAGCAGGGCGATGCTTCTCAGTCCAGGGACGGCAAGGCCGCGCAGTCGCGCCATTGTCTGGTCATCTTCGACAACGACGCCGACCGACCAACCTGTGCGCAGCCGCAGATCCGCTTCCACCGCGTGGATGCGACCGAGCGAGAGGACGCCATCGAGCGTTTCTCTCGGACCCATACGGTTGGCACCAATGCGGTCACGCTTGCCTCGTGGGACTTCAAGGCGCTTGCTGCCACCTCCGCCCAGGCTACCGCTCGTGACCCCGGCGGTGAGCTGCCGACGTTGGAGCGTTTCGAGGCTTCCGGTCCGTATCTATTCAAGGACGCGCAAGGCGCGGACCGCGCGGCACGGTTGCGCATGCAGGCACACGAGGGTGGCTATTTGCGCTATCAGGGCCAAGGCAGCGTACGCCAGTTGGGCGCCGGTGAGCGATTCACGCTTTGCCAGCACTTCGACAGCCGCCATAGCGAATTCGTCGCGCTGCAGATCGAGCACGAAGCCGCGAACAACCTCGGCATTGAAGTTGCCAGCCTGCTGGGCACCACGGACATCGAATCCGGCAGTTACCGCAATCGTTTTGTAGCGGTGCCGGCTGAGGCCCCCATCGTGCCGCAGTATCGCCGCCGTCCAACGGCGCCGGAAGGACAAGCTGCAGTGGTAATCGCCGAAGATGGCGCGCCGCTGACAACGGATCGCGATCACCGCGTGCGCGTCCGTTTCCCGTGGTTGCGCGCGCCAGATGCCAGCTCGTTCCGAGACCCGGACAGCAGCGACCGCAGCCAAGTCACTGCCTGGGTGCGTGTAGCGACTTCCAGTGCAGGTCCCAATTGGGGTGCGAACCACTTGCCACGCGCGGGCACGCAGGTGCTGCTGACCTACATCGACGGAGATATTGATAGGCCGCTGGCGGCCATGCAGCTCCATAGTGAGCAGGATGCTTTACCTTGGCCCGCTGCCGATGCGCCGCTCGGGCAAGTGCTGTCCGGTTGGCACTCGCAGGCACTTGGCGGCGATGGCTACAACCAGTGGGTCGTGGACGATCATCCGGGGCAGCTTCGCACACGGCTTGCCAGCTCTACGGCCAATAGCCAACTCAGCTTGGGCTACGTGATGTCGCACGGCGCGACCGGTGGCGAGCGCGGCAGTTGGCGGGGCACGGGTGCAGAACTGCGTACCGATGCGTGGGCTGTAGTGCGCGCAGGAGGTGGGCTGTTGCTTTCGACAACGGCACGTCCGCAGGCGGCCGGCACGATGCTCGACATCAAGGAGGCACGCGGCCAACTCACGGCAGCGCAGAAAACTGCGCGGCGTTTGTCCGATGCGGCCTCCAGTCAACAGGCGTTGCCGCTCACTGCCAACGAAGCGTTTGACCCGCTCACCCAGGGGCTGGACCCGGCCCAAGATGGGCGCTACGAGGATAACGTCAATGGACAAGACGCCATCCAGCCGAACAAGGCACCGGTCGAGCGCTTCGGCCAGCCGTGGCTAGTCGCGGAATCGCCCACGAGCATTGCGCTGGCCTCTCAGGCCACTACAACGGTCTACGCGGGCCGGCATCTGCACGGTACGGCACAAGCTGACTGGCATCTTGCCGCCGGCAACGTCGTTGCTGCAGCGGCTGCGAAGGGAGTAAGTCTGTTCGCGCAACGCAACGGCATCCGCGCGATTGCAGAGGGGGGCCCGGTGTCGATTCAGGCCCATACCGATGCACTGGCGGTGCTGGCGGACAAGGCCGTCACCGTCACGTCGTCGGCAGATTCCGTTGAAATCCTGGCGCAGAAGAACATCGTGTTGCACGGCGGGGATTCGATGGTCCGACTCGAGGGCAATGCGGTCACGTTCGAGACGTCGGGGCTGTTGTCTGTGAAGGGAGCCGGACACCCATTGGTTGGACCAGGAGGAAAGGCGGCTGAGTTGCCCCCGCTGCCGATCGGGGTGGTCGACCTGCACAACAAGCTTGAGCTGAATCTAACGGACGACAACCTGAAGCCGGTGCCGAATGCCCCATACAAGGTGCGATTTAGTGACGGCACCACGATTAGCGGAAAGCTGGACAGCAACGGGCATGCGGTACTGCACGACGTGCCTGGCCCCGGCAAAGTGTTCTTCGGCGAAGACCCGCGTCCTTTCACGCCGGCTCCGCTGCCGGCTGCGAAGGCGATTGATCCTGAAGATGTCCTCAAAGAGCTCCATGACGCAGGACATCAGGGCATCAGCGACGAGAACCTCGCCAGTCTGTTCAATCAATTCTCAGGCCGTCCGGACGTGCAATGAGCGATACCGATCAACAAGCCATCCAAGACGCGGTCGAGCAAATTGGGTTGTCGATGGCCGCGAATGCCTTCCCACTGTTCTATGTCGCGCAGAACGTGTACGACACATCGGAGAGCGTTTGGAATGTATGGAATGCCCGAAATAGCACGGATGAGCTGACGAAGATCGAGACAGGCATCGACCTTGTGTTCGCCGTGGTAGGTTGGGTGCCTGTGGTCGGCGCTGGCGTCAAGCGCACCTTCCGTCTCGTCAACCACAAGTCCGAAATCTACGGACCAGTGCTGTTCGATATCTTGCGCCTCGTCCTGCAGAAGGCGGGCGTGCATACGAGCCCGGAAGAGCTTGTCGACAAGCTCTTCGACGCCTCCGGCTTGAAGAAACTGCTGACCGAGTCGCGCGAGCATATCGAACACTCCTGGATGTATCGGAGAATGCCGAATTCGGTCCAACTTACATTCAATCAGGCTCTTGCATGGGTGGAAGTCAATCTGCCGTACTGGTTGACTCAGTTCGTCGAGCGCAAGCTGCTGCACTGGAAGAAGAAGCAGCCCAACTCGTCCGCAGAAAGCAACTTGGAGAGGCGCAGAACCACAGACAAGCCAGCTGCCAAGGGTGAAGAGGCAAAGCAAGGGCACGAGAGAGCAAAATCGACGCCCTCGACAGGCGTGGTGAACGCAAAGCTCGCTGTTGCTGAGATCACCACAGGCGTCACCGGCATCCTTGGCGAGCACATTGCAGACTATTACTGCTACGAGCATCTACGCTGGGGTTCTGGCTGGGCCGAGCACGACCAAGGCCCGCTAGGGCGTTGGTCCAGGCAGCCAGATACGGAGACCCTTGGCAAACTGAATGACAAAGGTCAGCTCAACAAGCTCTTTACGCTCAATCCGCGAGGTCATGGCATTGACGGGGTTTGGCGGGCCGATCCGATATCAAACGAAGGCAAGCGGTATGCCATTGTGGAGGCGAAAGCGTCTAAAGTTGCCAAGCCCCTGGCAGACCCGAACGCGAAGCACAAACTTGATGGCCGATTGGGCTTGGCGAATCGCATCAAGGATGCAGTACGCCCCGAAGCCGAAGAACTGCTCGAACCGCCCACTGATGGCACTGGACCGAGCCAGGCAGCGGCGTCAACACCGGGCGGCAAGATTGCTAGTGGAAGGCGCCAACCGAATAAGAGCTCACCTGCTGCGTCAGGCGGTACGGGTTCCCGGTCGCCCGAAACGAAGTCCAGCAAGGTTGTTCAGATGAGCGACGATTGGATTGAGCAAAATCTAGGTGGCGCAGTAAATGGAACCTTGGTCGGCAGCATCCGGAAGCATGGGTACTCACGCCATCTGCTGTACGTGCCGTTTTATCTTCCCTCTGCGGCCGAACATGAAGTCGCGCTAATGAGAGGGGACGAGCATGGGCACCGCGACCATCAATTGCCTCCCACACATCACTACCACGATGCTGAGGTCGAGGCGGCAGTAAAGAGAAAGAAGGCGCGTTTGCGATAGATCGCGCAGCTGGGAAGGCACTAATGACAAATTTTGACAGCATCCGCCGACAACGCTTTCTAAGCGAGTCTTATAGCAAATGGTTATCGAAGATCATTGAAGAGGAGCTCACGCACTGGTCCTCGCATGTGCCTCCAAACGGCGGTAGTGAAGCCGGAAGAACGGCGCTCGGCGCACGTTACGTGGCAAGAGACACTTTCAGAAAACTACTTCTTCAATACACGAGTGGTGCCGACCTGAACTTGCTCCGAGGAGAACTGGAAACAGTCATTAGTGCCTTAGAACGCTACACAGAATTAAAACGTGTAGCGGAGGATGACGATACGTATCCGCCCTACATGTTCGGCGAGATCGAAGAATACGAAGCAGCGATGCAGTTGATCGCACTTTGCCATCTGCTTCACCGGTGCGATTTGCTCCCACGGTTAGCTGCCATGCTGGACCCGTCGTACCGAGCGCAGGATACGCTCTACGAGGATCTGCTTGCCTACGGAATGGACGGTCGGGTTGATGTGGACAAGTGGTTCCACGAACCGTACCGTGACTTGATCAACTCACTTTACAGCGATACAGATGAACTCGGTATCTCGTTAGTCGTGTCGTATTTAGACAAGTGGTATCCGGCTATGCGTTCTGCTTCGTGGCACGACAGCCATCTCAAAGCAAACGAGCAGGAGGGAGGGGCGTATGTTGGCTATTGGGCCATTGAGGCTGCGGCAGCCACGTTCCTACTCGGGCTGGATGATTCGAGCTACCACGACCATCTGCTGTATCCCAAGGACTTGATCGATTTCGCGCGCAGCTTCCAAGCTGTCGAAGGCGAGGACGATGGTACGGACAGACTCAGCTTGCGTTGCGAGGCCGGTCAGCCTTGCCCGAAGACCGGCTATTGGATCACGCCGGCCAAAGCAGCATCGCGCCGGTACTTCCAGCACGGGGAGACGATGCCCGAGGTGCAATCCGACTACGGTTCGACCATTTGGCAATGGGATGGCGACCAGTCTGATCCGAAACTGTAGTGTTTTTTCAGATCACGGCGCACGTCAGCGTCGATTGACATCTGAGCCTTATCCTTCCAAGCGACGTGGCCCGGAGGACTCCGTGCCCGATGCTAGGCTGAGGGCTTCAACGGGCGGGTCCGCGAGAATGAGCGAAGTACTTCATTAAGGCTGGCCGGCTTGCGTGAACCTGGGAAGAAAGTACTCGTGCTGCGCCTCCACCTAGGGACGAGATAGCCGGATTCCTTTTTCTCGTGTTGACTGGATGCTGGTGCCATTGAATACTGTATAAATATACAGTATTTCGAGAATAGCAACACTGGCCTTTGCGACACCGCGATGTAAGGAGCTTTTTTCCGGGGGCGCTTCGAACCAAAGGATGGAGTAATCCAACTCTGGAAGCGTGGGTCTGCTGTGGGAAATCTACCGTCCACAAAGCATCGACGGGTACGCGTACTGCGTTCTCATGCTCGCTCGCATGCTAGTCGCGCGGTGAGTCAAGGCATCGAAGGGCTTGTGAATTCGCGCGGTATCCGAGTGCGTAGGCGTGGCGTGACAAAGTCGAGGAACGCTCGCAATTTCAGTGGTAAGGGAGCCTGTCCTTTGTGCACGAGACTGATCGGCAATGGCGGCGATTCAAAATCGGCGAGCACGATGCGAAGGGCGCCGGCCTGTACGGCGTCCGCAACTTGGTAGGCAAGCACATTGATCAGTCCTACACCTAGAGTCGCTGCCGCGATGCCCGCCTCCGCCGTATTGACGGAGAGACGCGAACGAACCGACACCGGCCGCTCTGACTTGCCGGAGCCAAATACCCAGGCACGCTTGGATGCGAGCACCTCGAAGGTAATGCAGTCGTGCCTGGCAAGATCGTCCGGGTTGGCTGGTACCCCATGCCTTGCCAGATAACGGGGACTTCCGCAGATTACGCGACGTACCGTTCCGACTCCTATCGCCATTAGCGTGCTGTCTGGCAATTCACCGATCCGGATGGCGGCATCCGTGTTCTCTTCCATCAAATGCACGACGCGATCCGTGAGCACGAGGCGGACATTGATCTCAGGGTAGTGCGCGAGAAACTCCGCCACCAACGGCACCACATGCAAGCGCCCAAACACGATGGGTGCCGTGACGACTATCTCACCTTTAGGTGCGGCGTATTCGCCCGATGCCGCTCGCTCAGCTTCTCCAATCTCTTCAAGAATGCGCCGGCACGCGGCGACATATGAGGTTCCAGCTTCGGTCAGCGAAAGTTGGCGCGTCGTGCGGTGGAGCAGACGTGTTTTTAGATGCGACTCCAGTTCCGTTACCTTGCGGCTGACCGTTGCCAGCGGCGTCTTGAGCCGACGCGCGGCGGCCGAAAGGCTTCCCTCATCGACCACGGCGACGAGGATGGACATAGATTCGACGAGATTCACTCAGTCTTCCAAGTGGCGGAAAGATGATTCTCAAGTTTGATGGATTCTCCTGTTTGGTGCAAGGACGTATCGTTCGAGGCTGGTTACGGCTTCACGGCATGTCGCCGCAAGCAAGCTGGGATTGCTTGAAAGGAGGAACCCATGAGCGACCTGTCTATTTCATCCGCAAGTCCGCCAACGCCCGCCGTCGCGTCACGCGGCAAGATTGTCATGATGGCGATCATCGCGGGTGCGGTGGTCACCAATGTTTATTGCACCCAGCCGATCCTGCCGTTGATCGAAGCGGGCTTCGGGGTTGACTTGACGAAAGTCGATCTCGTCGCCGCTGCTGCGTTGCTTGGTTTCTCGACAGGACTGGCGTTGCTCTTGCCACTAGGTGACCGGTTCGACCGGCGTAAGCTCGTGCTCGGCCAGATCGCACTGGCCTTCGTGCTGGCGATCGCGGCTGCAGTCTCGCCCAACATCTGGACGCTAATCGCAGCTTGCTTTGGTCTTGGCATGGTCAGTTGCGTGCCGCAGCAACTCGTGCCGTTCGCGGCAGTCATGTCGTTGCCGCGAGAGCGCGGACGTTCGGTCGGGACCGTTGTTAGCGGCATCATGGTTGGCATTCTGCTCGGCCGCACGATTGCAGGCCTGGTTGGTTCGGCTTATGGCTGGCGCGCAGTTTATGGAATGGAAGCGGTATTCATGGTTCCCGTTTGGATCGCAGCTGCTGCGCTTCTTCCACGCGGCGTGCCCTCCACGAATCTTTCGTACGGCCGACTGCTCGCTTCACTCTGGCCGTTAGCGCGGGACAACCGCACCATTCGTGAAGCAATGATTGTTCAAGCGCTGTTATGGGCTTGTTTTAATGCCTTTTGGGTGAACCTCGCCTCGCTCCTTGCGAGCGGGCCGTGGCACCTCGGCAGTGCCTGGGCTGGTGCTTTCGGCATCGTCGGTGCGGCTGGTGCGTTTGCCGCTTCATTCGCCGGCCGCGCATCAGATCGGATCGAAACGCGGACTGTCGTCGCTGTGAGTATCGGGATCGTCACGATTGCGTATCTGATTTTCTTCGCGGCCAACGTCTCGCTCACAATGTTGGTGATCGGCGTCGTGGTACTCGACATCGGCGTGCAGGCCGGCTTGGTCTCCAACCAAACGCGTGCCTTCGCGGTCGATCCTAAGGCACAAGGTCGCATTAACAGCCTGTATATGACCGCAACTTTCTTTGGTGGCGCCGCCGGCACGGTGGTCAGCGGCTGGCTCATGAGCCACTTCGGCTGGACGGGCATCGTCGCCTTCGGTATTGCGCTTGGGCTCGCCGCCTTTGCAATCCATTTCATTGGCGCACCTCGAAGGACGGGCGCCATCGGCCTCTGAATGCCGGGGATGTGGGCTGGGACAAGAGTGGTGAAGTTGGCAACTGTTGGAGTGCCATCAACCTCAAGGGATATAGTCGAGGCGTCGACTTGCAACATTTGATGCCATGTCCAGGTTGGGAATTGAACACCAGAACGGTCTAATTTACGAAGGGCGTGATCATCCAGGCTACCTCACGGTGCCCACGCCTATTGTTTCGCAATGTGCACTCATTGAATCCTCGGCAGACCTTGAGACGTTGCCACGTGGGATGGCGGGCGCAGACTCATTTCGCTGGCTCTTCAGGGAAGACTCATTCGACCCCGTGTCCCGAGTTCGTCGGGGCCGCGTGTTCCAGCACTTCAGCGGCGGTAATCGGGAGTGGGTCTACGTCGACGCGCATCCATTCTTGCCGTCAGATTTGGCTCGAAGCAGTGTTGACGGTCGATTGCGTAAGGAGATGACCGTCTTCATTCATTGCACCGAACTCGTTTCACGCCAGGAACGAGGAGAGGGGCTGCAGCTTGCAATTGGCCACGCGGGTGCGTACTCACTTTGGCGGATTCTGCAGACTGAGCAGACGGTCAGCCAAGACGTGCTGGTAACGCTTCGGGCGGAGTCGGCGTACGGCGTTTTACCCGCTCTCGACGTGACCAAAATTCCTGAGGACGGACAGCAAGCCGTCACGGAGGCCTACGAGCGGGTCATGAACGTGGCATATCGGGACTCGCCGACGTCGATTGTTGACCAGTGCCGTAACCTCTGTGCGGTTCTCAGTGCGCGCTGGCTGTATCAGCTAACGGGGGATGCGAAGTTGCTGCACGGAGACCTCGGAGGGGCGATATCAGCAATCAAGAATCACTTTGGCGAAAGGGGGCACCGGCTAGTCCGCGCGTCGCTTGAGACGGTGAACCTTCTGCATCCGCGAGGGAAGGACAACGAGCGTGAGCGATATAGCTTGCGAGCGGTATGGAATGCGGACGCTGAGCTTGCTTTGCACGCAACGGGATTCGTGATTCGAGAGATTGGCTGGGGGAAGTAGTCCCGCTGCGGGGAGCATGGAGAATTTGCGGATTGGTGAAGCTGCCTGGCGATTAGCTATCTGAACTGGGCTGTGAAGGGGCGGCGAGCTAAAACTCGTAGCTATACCTTTTATGCGTCCTGGAATCAAATGCTGGGGTGCGACCAACCCAAGTTAGGAGAATTTTCCATGAAAAAAAGTATCGCCATTCTATCTAAGCACGCTACTGCATCAGGTCTTTCAGAAATAAAACGTGATGTTGTTGGTTTCTCAAAAACTATGGCCTTGGTGACCATAGTTTGCGCTTTTCTCATCTACGTGGTTTCTAACTACTACCCTCAGTTTGGGTTGCTGAAGGGTAGCGTTTGGAGTCTTGTGCGGTCTTCGCTAGAGACATTATTGATGGCTATCGTTATTTTTTTGGTCCTTCGATGTACAGCCAGGCACCGTTAAGAAGGGCGAGTACTGAAAATGGCAGCGCGATATTTCCTGCTGAGCCAAAGCCGCCAAATAGAGAAGCCAGACATCCGAGTGTCCCGCCGATGAGGGAGGCCCACTTCATGATGCTATTTATCAGTTTGTACATTTATTTCCTTGCTTGGTCTCAGTCACGCCGAACCCGAAGATATGTTGCTTCAACCGCTTGGGTGGATGTGTGTTCCATTATCGACGCGTAGGTGCATATCTTTAGTACGGACGGCATCTTCTGTACGGACGACCTCGACCAGGCCGCTTCGACCTCTCGCAACGAGTGGCGCCAGGCGGCTCTGATATTCCTCGAGCGTATGTGTCTGGCTTTCGCAAACGGTCAAGGGTGCCGCCATCGACGGCAAATCTTCCCAGTAGCGAAAATGCAATGCCGACGAGCCCGCTAGACTCTGTTTGCGCTGAACAGCTTAGAAAATGTCACCCCGGGCAGAAGCAAGGGACGGCGACCCGACGAGGTAGCGATTCTTTGCTTTTGCATCCCCGTGCAGGGTCGTCTGTCGTTTTCTGAAATTAGTCTGAAGCCAAATTTAATGGCAACCCCCATTACGTAGGGTGATGGGGGTTTTGTTTTTTGGAAACAAGACAGATTCGGCCAGCGTGGCTTCATTCTCGGCCAAATCCCATATTTTTTTTAGGATTGGCTTAAGAATATTGCCGTGGCAGCCGATAGAAATCGAGCCGGGTAGGTGCGATTTTGCCCCGGCGTCGAGTGCGATGGGCTGTAGCTGGCGCGTCGATTATCGACGGATGCTGAGGATGTTCCAGGGGGAGACACAGAGCTTGCCGCTACTAGTGGAGCGGAGTCGGTGACCATTCAGGTAGAACTGTTGGGTACTGTCACCGCGCAAGGCCAAGACAGAATTTTTGCAGTCTTCTTTCCTCATGAACCAGTTGACGAATTTCTCGTCAGCCCATGCCGGAGGGCCGCTAGCGCGGTCAATTGTTGGCAAGGGAAGAGCTGAATTTTCAACAGCCGTTTCCTCTGGACCAGCGTTTGCCATTAACGGAATGCCGGTACATAGGGTGGCTAGCATCAAGGCAGTAGCAAGATTTTTCATGAGTACATCGAAATAGACAGTAGGAACCAGTAAAGCAATGGAATTTATCCGTGTTCGGAAATCGACGGCCTTCTTTGTGAGGTTCTTCTTCGTCGCGTGCGCGATGGTGTTTTTTGCAGGTCGAGCTTCTGCTGCTTCGTTTGACTGCCGGAGGGCTAGGGTGGGAGTGGAGCAAGCTATCTGCTTCTCTCCGCAGCTGTCACAGCTGGACGAGTTGATGGCCTCGCTGTACCAGGCGGCGTGGGCTGGCACGGTTGACAAGCAGTCGTTGCGGCAGACCCAACGCGATTGGCTGCGTCTTGTGCGAAATCAGTGCACAACCGAAGGGTGTCTGCGGATTGCGTACGGAAATCGTATCGGGCAGCTGCGTTCTGGGGCCTTCGAGGCATGGGCGCGGGACTCGGGGTTCGATAGCGCTCTTGCTGCCAGCGCTGGACAACCGGGCGGCGCCAACTATCTTCAGGCGAACCCTGCCGATGCGTTCACTCGTGATTGGATGGCCAAGGCGCAGATTCTTGAGTATTCGCTCAAGCGTGCATCACAGTGGGTCGCATTCAACGGACGGCTTAGGGTGATAGCGGCAACTTGTGGTCAACAGAATGCTTTCTACTCTGCTGCGCGAGGAACCGTGGTTATCTGCTATGAGCTTGTGACGCGACTGTTGGCGGAGGCGCAACAGCGAGTGTCCGAAGGTGGCGATGGTAGGCGCGAAGCAAATCGCTTGTTCATGGCGGTGCAGTTTGCGGTTGTCCACGAGCTCGGGCATGCAGCGATTGCACAGGTTGCAAACTACGCTTCAATGGGGAGAGAGGAGACGGAAGCGGATACCTTCTCGTCAGTGGTACTGCTGAATGGACTCTCCACAGAAGGAGTTGTAGACGCGATTTGGGCGGTGCGCACGCTTACTTCCACCTTTACGCCGGCATCTTTCCAGTATGAGAACTACGCCGACGCACATGAGCTCGGTCCTCAACGTATGGCGAATTTCGCGTGCCTTGCAGGTGGCTCGTCCAAGGAGATTCTGCCGAACCTTATTGGCTCCAATCTGGTCACGAAGCAGCGTGGACCTGCTTGCGCAACTGAGTGGTCGCGGGCCCACCGAGGAGTTCTCGCTCTGTCGAAGCAAGCAAGCGTAACAGCTAGCCGCTAAGCATCGCAGTTAAATACCTCAAGCGATTGTTTGCGTATTAGTCGCGCGCAGCCAAGCCTGGTGGCGCGCGAAGTGCCGCCAGAACATCATCATGAGACAGACCAATCCGCATGTGATTTTAATTTGAAATGTTGTGTCCGTGAAAAAGTTTTTTGTCGAGAAAAAAGGAGCGACGAAAAGGTGGAGCCAACAAAGAATGTAGAGGGAATTTACGATTTTGTCCGGAACGCTATCCGGGCGAAGTGTAGCGATGCGGAGTGGCAGGTCTTTAGGCATATCGCCTCCATGGAGATTTCGGGGTGTGTTGTTGGTTTATGTATGCTGTCCATTCATTTGTTTGCGGCGAGGCAATTTAATAAAAGCGTCGGCCTCCATTTTTTTGAGCATCTATCATCTATAGATAGCGAGTTTATACTTGCCGGGCTTGCTGCGACAGGCATTCTATTATTTCTATCCGGTTGGGTTTTTGAAGAGCTAGCGTACCTATATGTAGTCAAACCGTGGCTAGAGCTCATCGCGCACTCCTTTGCGCTGTTAGCGGGAGCTTCGGTGCCCATCGGAATTGGTCATGGGCTTGGTGCTACGAGTGTCGGTGCTGGATTTGGATTATCCATTGCTCTGTTTGTTGGAGGAAGTTTTATTGCTGTTTTTGTGAGTTTTTTGAATATTGGGGCGAATCCAGTGCAAATGTCTAAGAACCCTGGTTCTATCGAAACGCTCTTTGGAAATAAGGTATCGCGCGTTGTTTTTGGACTTGGTTCATTTCTCGCCTACTTCTTTCTTCGTCCTTGATGTTTGGATGTCGCTGGCCTACGGAGGCGTCACTGCTCCGTTCAAGCAAGTTTGCGTCACAACTGGCTGCTGAGTCAGCGGCATTTTTGATAAACAAGTTCGTACGACGGGATTGCAGGTACATCCGCATGGAAACAGACATCAAAGTTGCAGAACACGATTGGGTGCAGGAAGTTGACGACCGTCTGCGCAACTACTTTGACAATCGGGGGATGTTCTATAGGTCGTACGTGTCACGGGAGACCCGGCAGAACTTCTTTGACCTTGACCAGCATTGCGCGGATTTGGTTGGTTGCATCGGCGGTTGGCAACCCCTGCTGCTCGAGTTCAAGGTGCATCATGAGCGCGTCTTGCCGTCGTTTGAGAAGACGCAGCATGAAGGACTCGAGGTGTTGAACTCCTTTGGAATCCCCGTCCAGTATTGCTTTAACAAGCTTCCGGCGCCATCCGAAGCAAGCGACGAAGAGTTTCTAGACAACCTTCTGGTTTGCAAGGCCACGCCACTTCCTGGTAGGAGGCCGGCATTGACTCATGCGTCGCTGCTGCAACAGCTCAAAAGCGTCGGCACTGGTGTGCCACCGTCGCTCACACCCCTTGCCATATGTGATGCCAGGTTGTTCCCGAAGGCTCGATTGGGACAACTAAACACAGCACGTCTTCTGATTCTTGCTGATGGTCTTGTCTCAAATCTCTCAATTGAGGACGGGGTTGCGCTAGTTGGAGCTCTGCTGGGCAACAAGACTTGGGCGCGAGACAAGAACGTCTCGAGGCTGCGGCAAGACCTCGATGCACTGCTCTCAGAAAGGGACGAGCTGCTGAGTCGGCTCTCTGCGGCCGGATGGGGGACGGGGTTGGATGCTCAAAACGACGTGGCAGAGCAAGCCGAGCCAGCCCTCGATGAAGACACGAGAGCCAACGATAGAACTGGCCCGTCTTTCTGAATTTGGAACTGGTGCCCGTGTATCCATGAATGCGGACACCGCCGCTATGGACGACGGCTGGGCCGACATAGCTCGACAAGAGCTGTGAATTGTCTGGCCAGTCCGGTTAGCCAGATGAATAGGAGGGTAGACAGAAGGGAGGTACCTGCCAAGCCGCATAGCACCCATGCCCACTGATAACGCAAGAAGACGCCGACCAGAATGCTGTCTTTGATAAGAGCGTACGTAAGAAATGCGGACGTTGGCGCGAGCAGCGAAAAGACAGAGCCAAAATCCCAGAATAGCCGGACGAGCAATCGCTTTATTGGGGTAAAGATAGACATTGAGAGGCTGGGGCGTGAAGTTTAGCTCCTTCGTATAGTCAACAATTTTATTCAATGCACTGTTAAGTTTGTCTTTTTTTGGAGCGGTTCTCAGTTTTGGTGGATTGATTTTCGGATGTTCTCTCGAGTTTACTGGCTAGCATTGCGAGCATTTTTGAATGCAACGAGGAAATTTATGTCTTTGAGTGAGTTGATTAGTCTGAAAGGGTTGATTACGGTAACCGTGGGCAGCCTCCTGACAGTGAAGGCAATGCGTATCACATGGAACATAAGTCGAAACAATGTCAACATAAACGGTAGCTACAACAACGTAAATATTGTGGAGGGCGAGCTGTCTAAGGTTCGCCAGAGCTTCGCGCTCGTGTGGAATGTCCTCGCGGTCCTTTTGTTTGCAACGTACCCAATTTGGGGTGTGTCATATAACTCTGTTCTGACTACGGCCGCTGTTTTTGGTGTCCCGCTGTCGATAGTGGCACTCGTGGTCACCATCATGGGATTCGGTTGGAAGCGCATATCGGACCTGTGGTACGTCATTGGTGTCGCCATTGCTTGTTGGCTTGTTGTATGTGCGGCGCCGTACTTGCCTGACGCCGCTGAAAGCGCGCGACAGTTTGGTGTGATTATTGTGGCTGTGCGAGAGTACGGGCTGAGCGCGGTGACGAAATCTCAGTATGCTGGTTCCTATCTAAGGGCCTTCTACTATGGGCTGTCTGAGTTGCTTGGACTTGTTCTTCTCTTCCTGTCGTTTGGGTACCTCTTGTTTAGTTTTCTAAGGGAACGGTCGTTCGACGCTGCGTTGCGCCGAACCGGGCTTTACACGCTGCTCTGTGGCCTCGGCTATCTCCTCGTTGGAGGGTTCTTGGTCAATCAAGATATTTCACATCTTGAGGCGTTGTTTAGCGCAGCCATCCCTTTTCTGTATAACTAAGGAAGGGGGAGCGCCGATTGTCCTGCATCATCAGACCGATTCCTACGCCTGATATTCGTCCCAGTCAAAGTGCGTTGGAATCCTTTCGACAAAATTTGGGGGCCTACGAACCGGAGTTCTGGGAACTGGAGTACCAAGTAACGCCATATCTCAGAAATCTGCCATTGGACATGCTGATGCGGCGCTATATGGACTTGGTTCGCAACTTCAACTATTTGGTTTCGGTTGATAGATATGCCATACCAAGTCCGTCGTTCCTCAGCTCTTGGTATTGGCACCGCAAGGAGCATCAGACGCGCCTTGAGCTACACATCCGACGGATTCAGCCCCCGGTTGCGCCTCCGCAGGCTGTTTTTAGTGAGCCTGTCTCCGGTGAGCCGCGTCGACCCAAGTATCCAAATGCAGGGGATGTCCTCTATAAATATGCGAGCGATAGATGGGCGAGCGACCTGTTCTTGAGGGGAGAAACGAGGCTGTCAAGCGCCGGCTACTATGGTCGCTTGAATGGCGACGAGGCACGTCAGGATGACGAGCTGCAGAAGCGCAACTCTCTTTTTGGCCAGACTGTCACCGTGACGTCAGCAGATGGCCGGAACATTCCCGTCATTGGCGACGTGTCTGTTGCTCATCAAGGCCCCGACTACTACATGTTCTGCGTCGCTTGCGACTGGGACGCCCGGTTGTTGGACGAGTTTGATGTGGACCGCTGCGTGGTGATAACCAACACTGATGCGTTTGCAGACCGCATTCGCAGTGCGACAGCTGAGAAGTTGGATGGATGGCATTTCCACCACAACCCTGTTGAGTACTTTGACCCGCATGAGCAGCACCTGGGCGGATACATCAATCACGCGATGGCAAAAGACTTTCGCTTTGCCTACCAGCGCGAGTACAGGTTCGTCTGGATGCATCCGCAGGCGACCGAGTCCCGAGAGGAGCATCTCGGCATTTCAATTGGTGCCTTGGGTAACTGTGCGGAGTTGTGGAGCGCGAGCGGTCAAATCGCAGATTGATGCTCCTGCTGCGTCGATGGTTCTTGAAGTGCCGGCGGACGCGTTGTAGCGAACTGGCCGCCTCCATCAGACACGCGAGAATTTCGGCAAGCGGGACGGTCCTCAGCCATTCCACCGGCCCAGCGTCTTAGCAACGGCTTTGGCGAGGTCAGGTGAGCGGGCTAGAGATAGGCCGAAATAAAGGCTGGGCCACTCCGGACGGGGTCTTAGTGGATGCTCAATTCCGGGTCAAACACGTCCTGCAGCGGAACACCTAGGACCGCCACAAGCGCTTCTAGGTGGGCCAGGGAGACATTCTTCTTCCGGACCTCAAGCGTTGACACGTAGTTGCGCGATAGCCTCGCACTCTCCGAAAGCGCATCCTGCGCTAGCCCCCTAGTCGTTCTGAGCAGGTGCACGTTCCTGGCTACACGTTCGCGCAGCTCAATTGCTCCCTGCGTTTTGCGAGCTATGGCTGGCCCATCTTGAAATAGAGATACGGGGTCTACGCCTAAAACTGCGGAGAATCGCTTGATGGTATCTAGCGACAGATTGTTGACGCCGCGCTCGACCTGGCTGACTGGTTACGGTGACACGGAATGAGTCGTGCAAAGGCGTCCTGCGACAGACCGCTGTCCTCACGCAGCTGGCGGACGCGGTTGGCGATTCGAATGGGGACGCTTTCATTTTCGGTGACCATGGCGACCGGAAGCTTGCGGGAAGGCAATCCAGGCCAACAACTCGCTTTACGTCTCGATGCGCTGAATAGGCATCAACTTGTTACTGTGCTGTCGATGCCCGCGACAGCCCTTGCGCGCTGCGCGAGAGCGCGGTTACAAGTTCACCAAGGCAGCTTGTATCTGCTGCTGAAACTGCTCAGCATCGCCTAATGCATTGGCGGCGAGCAGTGCCAGCTTGACGAGAAATACTTGAGCCTTGTCGGGCCCGGCCTTATCAATTGCAGTAGCAAGCGCGTCGTAGACCGTTTCCAAGCCAACGATGTCCAGTGCGTCGTGAGGGGTATTCATTCTCTAGGTTCCTGTAGCTCTACTGGGGCAGGGCTGCGTGCAAGGCCGCCTGCAGTCGAATCGCATCTAAGGTGAGCCATCGCGCGCAAACGTGTTGGTCTGGGCGTAGAAGGTAAGCGGCGCCACTGGCCGGTACGCCATATCGTTGGCGAATGTGTCCGCTGGTGTCAGGTAGGGTCAAATCGGCGCTGTCCACGGCTGCGTCTGCGCCAATAGCAATTACACGGAGTGGCACGCCTCGCGCACGGGTCACTTCGATGACACGGCGGACGTCGTCTGGCAGGGCTGCGGTCTCACTGAAATAAAGGAGGTGAAATCCGCCTCCAAGATGGTCAAGCAAGAACTCATCGGAAGACAGGCGCACATTGAGTGCGGTCGCACCGTGGGAGGGGCCGCCATTGAACAGTGCGTTGTCGTCACCACGACTGTTCAGCGGGGAACTGGCATATTCGTGAGGCCGAGAGGTGCGCCAGTGGTATAGCGGCCGCACGAACTCTTCTGTCAGCGACAGCGAAAGTACCGCATCGCGTAAAAGCCGAAATCCTGTGCTGGGCGGGGTCATAAAACGGGTGCTCTTACCGGCTTCCTCGATGATTTCGCGGGCGGCGCCGACGCGTTCTGTACTGTAGTTCTTAAGCAAGGCGGGTCCAGCAATGCCTTTAATGACATAGGCAAGATGCCACCCCAGTGATTGGGCATCCTGGAACGCAGTATTTGCGCCGCGCACGCCAAAGATAGGCAGTAGGTGGGCCGCGTCACCCGTGAAGACGATGCGGCCGTGCACATAGTCTGGCAGCGTCAATGTGCGGGCCGAGTACACGGAGCTCCAGTCCATTTCCCAAGGCGTTCCCGCAAAACCGAGCATCGCCAACTGAGCATCAATGCGCGTCTTCAGAGATTCAGGTCTGAGTGCATCTTCTGGAGACTCGCCAGCCGGCAACTGGTAGTCGACGCGCCAAATTCCCTGGGGTTCCCGGTGCATCAAGATGGTGTTGCCGGGGTTCCAGTCGGGGTCGAAGAAAGCGAGCCGCTCTGTGGGCAGTGGGAGGTCAATCTTGATATCGGCAATGACGAATAGACCTTCATAAGACGCGCCTTCCATCTGCAGCCCCATGGCACCCCGAATGGTTGAGCGTCCGCCATCAGCCGCCACCAACCATTCTGATTCGAGCAGGTAGAGACCCTCGGGGGTGTCGACTTCCAAAAGGACGGATTCGGGCTTTTGCTCGACGCTGACAACCTTGTTGCCCCACCGGAGCTCAATGAGAGGATTTGTCTCACAGGCATCCAGCAGGAATTCCTCGAGATACTGCTGCTGGATGTTCAGCATGGGGTAGAAGCGGTCGTTCGCATCGTGCGGTGCTTCCATGCGGAATACGCGCTGACCACGGTAATAGGAGTTGCCGAAACGCCATGGCAAGCCGTGTCGGGTCATGCGCTCGGAGACACCAATTTGCTGAAGTATTTCCATCGACCGTCGTGTGAAGACGATGGCGCGGCTGCCTTGAGAGACCTGCACTTCTGAAGTCAGCACAACACTAGGAATGCCATGCTGTGCAAGCTCGAGTGCTGTCACCATGCCAGCGGGCCCGGAACCGACCACCACGACTTTCTTGCGTTCTTGCTGTGAATGAGATGCTGGTAACCAGGGCTCGAATACTTTGTAGTCGTAGTAGATGGATGAGCGTGCTTCCGTGATTGGTCGATGCATGATGCTTGATGCCAAGGGAGAGTTTGAAGGCGCTGACGTGCAGACTGGTTCAATGTTCCACGTGCTGCCGCTGTGGAATCGGAAGGAAAAGAAATATCGCGCACCCAACCACTAGAAGTGCTGCCGCGTAGAGCAACCCGGTGGTGAAGCTGTGCGTGAGGTCTTTTAACCAGCCAACAACGAGGGGATTCAGTGCCGAGCCCAGGTTTCCCATGGCGTTGATAAATGCAATTCCCAAGGCGCGCGCTTTCAGGCTCAGCAGGTGGTCCGGTGTCGTCCAGTAGATGGACATCGCCGTATAGGCTCCGGTCGAGGCAAGAGAAACTCCGAGCAACTGGATCGCCGGCTGGGTTGACCAAGCGGTCAACACCCAGCCGCCTGCAGCACAAAGCATTGGCAAGACGGTGTGCCAGCGGCGCTCCTGCGCTCGGTCAGAGCGTCGGCCCCACCAAATCATGCCGACAATCGTGCAGACCTGAGGAATTGTTGCAAGCAGGCCGATTGTCATATTGCTTGCCCCACCGGAGAAGCTCTTCACAATGAGCGGTGTCCAAACCGCCACCATGGCCAGACTATTGACCAAACAGAAGTAGGCAAGAGAGAACTTGAGGACGGTCGGGGAGGTTAGCTCCGCCCACAGGTTGCGCCGCGTCGTGGCGGTGGCGAGCTTGGTGTCGACTTGATTCTCAGTTGCCAGCAGCTCATTGAGGGTGGCCCGTTCAAGGGGCGTTAGCCAGGTGGCCTGGGCCGGAGTATCGGCGAGATAAAGATACACCGCGACCCCAAGGATGGAGGCGGGAAGTCCTTCGAGCAAGAAAAGCCACTGCCACCCCTTGAGACCATAGAGGCCATCCAACCCCAGGATGACGCCTGAGATTGCGGAGCCAAGAGCTGCCGTAGCCGGCATGGCAATCATGAAAAGGGCATTAGCTCGTGCACGATAGGCGGCTGGAAACCAGAGCGTCAGGTATAGCAGCATGCCAGGAAGGAAGCCGGCTTCAGCGATGCCAACCAACACACGAAACCAGTAAAGAGAAATCGGGTCTTTGGCGAACATGGTTGCGGTGGATGCAAGCCCCCAAGCAATCATCAGGGTGGCAATCCATCTTCGCGCGCCGACGCGAGCCAGTACAGCATTGCTCGGCATACCACACGCCACGTAGGCTAGATAGAACAGACTTGTCGCGATGCCGAATTGGGTGCCTGAGAGGCCCAGGTCCCTCATCATGGTCAGGCCCGCGAAGCCGATGTTGATGCGGTCAAGAAAGGAGACAACAAACAGCAGAAACAGGAACCAGAGCATGTGGCGTGACACCTTCGCCACAACGCGCTGACCTTCGATGCTGTCTTGTCTCGTCGGATCAATGGTGGTGTAGCCCGTTGCTTCGGATAGTCCGGTGGGTGCTCTCATGGGGCAGTCTCATGTAGCGCGTCCGTCCACGCGGAGCGTCGTATGCGCTGACTTTCGGCTCAAGGTCGACAAGAACGGAGAATTCCTGCCGCATCGAGATGGATTGGTTGTGTGCGCAACCAGTATGCGACACGCCGATCGCAACTTGCATCGGGGTTTCCACTGGTTGTGCGCACAACTATCTGAAAGGGAAGTCAGAAAAGTGAGCGGCATTCGACCTGCGGAAGCGTTGATAGTTGTGCAAGCAACAGTTAGGTCGTATAGTGGTTGCGCCTACAGGCCCCATTTGGTTGCCACTTGTGACTTCAAAAATTTCCTCTGTCCCGCTTGACCGGACCCTGACGCATCGCCTTCATACGTTGTCGAAGCTGACTGACCGCGTGACGCAGACGGCCTACGAGTCAGAAGTCGGCATTCCCATGCACGAGGGCCGATGCTTGGCGGCAATTGGCTCGTTTAGCCCCATGTCAGTCAACGATTTGGCACGATATGCAAACTTGAACAAGGGACAGGCGAGTCGGGCGGCCCAGTCGCTTGTAGAGCGGGGACTGGTACGCAAGGCTGTTAGCGATACTGATGGTCGCGGCGTTGTTTTGACGCTGACCCCCAAAGGGCTGCGCCTATGGGCGTACACGATGGCGCTTATCGAGAGGCGCAACGTGGAGATTCTTTCCTGCCTTAGTGCGACAGAGCAGGGAATATTGGACCGATTGCTAGACCGGCTTGTATCGCATGCGCGGGAGCGAATTGCAGAGCCGGAGTGATGGGTACGAGGACCTTTAAGCAGGGGAGCGTTGGCACGCGCCGCTGGAGGTCTTTTGCAAGATTGCTTTCTCGCGTAGTGCAGCGGCTCGTGTGAAGCCACACAACGCTCGCGGCTTCGGACCGCAGCGCAGGATGTCAGCCTACTCAAGATTTTTGGGCGACGTTTATCTGAGCCGCGTGGCAGGCGCATTGCGTTGATAAACAACTCCGTCAGGTCCCGTTCGACGGCGTTGTCACACCATGATTGGATGGGCGTAGTTCAGTTGCGTACAAACATCCCAGCCCGCACATCCTTGCTAAAGGCCGCCAGCCAGTCGTTCTCGTCGTTGGCTAAATAGACGCGTTTGACCCCCGTTGAGATGCGGCTCACAGCGACCCACTCGTACGCCGCTAGTGCGCGTTGGCTGATGCCATTTTCCGTATCAAGCGCGGTCAATACGAAATCATTCTCAGGTAGTCCGTGGCGGTGAAGTAGCGTGAGGAAGCTCACCCTCTCGGTTGGCTCAACGAAGAACAATCCGAGTTTCATTGTCAGCTCGCCCTAAAGGCAGATTTGCTGCATCTAGCGGTAGCGAATAATGTTGATTGCAACAATGCGCAAATTCGCTGCAGGCATTCGACCCCCCCAGTTCCACGAACCGAGCGTGGCCTTTGGGGCGGGCGCGACTGGAATAGCGAGTGGGATGTCAGAACGTATAGTTGATTGATGACAGCGCATAGACGGAAAGCCGTCGTTGAACGATGGGGCTGTTGGCAGCGTCGCCAAGGAGACCGGTTACCGAGATTGCGCTGGTAGTGGACCAGTGTGGGGCCAACTTATGCGTCCAGACGACTTTCGAGTCTGCAGCATACACACCAGCATGGCTGGAGTACTCCGAAAAGCCCGAGCTGAGCGACTGGGTGCCCGTCACGCCAAAGAATGTTTGGTTGTACTTCGAAGTGCCTGCAAGCACGCCAACATCTAAAGAAACGACATCCCGGTCAGACTTAACAAAATCGTACTTCATCGCCGTGCGAGACGTGATTCCGCGCTCGCGATGCGTGAGCGGAACTCTCACGGTTGAGGTAAATGAGAGTCGTGGGCTGAACGCGTAGCCCAACTGCATGATGCCAACAACTGAGCCCTTGATGTCACCCATGCCGCGAAGATGGTCTGAGCCAGGCAGACCCGTCCGATTCGCGTCAGCTCGCCCCAAATCGTAGCCAACTGCTGCGCTTCCGAAGAGACCACTGGGGGAAGCAAAGCGAGCACCGATTCCGTCGGTCGAACTTGCAAAGAACCAATCTTGTACAGTCACGGCGAAAACTGGAAGGGCGACCGCATGGTAGTCCTTACTCCCGAAATACTTTGGTACGGCTCCTGCCGCGATGCCAAGGGTGTAAGAAGTAGCGCTAGGTGAGGACTCGCTCAAAGGCTGATTGTCTACCGTGGCGGCGGAAGCAAAGCCAAAGGCGCAGCAACCGAGGAGTGCTAGAAGCTTGTGCATGAGATGCGTACAGACGGGTTGGTAACGCAGCCGACTATACGAACAAGCCCTCCTCGAGGTCGTTCATGGATTTGTGGAGATTTGTCTCCAAATGTCAAATCCGCTTCCCCTAAGCCTCCTTTGGCGCTCTCGCAATGCGCATGACGAAGCGCGCGCCTCCCAAGGTGGATGAGTGCTCGCATAGTGCTGAACCATCGTGTGCTCTGGCGATCTGCATAACGATTGCCAGGCCGAGTCCATACCCACCGGTCCGGCGGTCGCGGCTGGGGTCAAGGCGTTGAAACGGTTGGAAGACAAGCTCTCGTTGATTTGGGGGGACTCCTGGGCCGTCATCGTCAACGGACACGATGATATGGCTGTGCGTTCCACGGACGGATATGGTTACGTTGCTGCGAGCGTAGCGAATTGCATTCTGCACAAGGTTCGAGAGCGCGCGCCCAATGGCTTGAGGGTCACCGTCCACGGCAAGGGCGCCATCGAACTCTACGGTAACTGCGATGCCCGCTTCGCCTGCCTCTTCTCGCGTTTGCTCGATTGCAGCAGCGACAACGGTTTTCATGTCGAACGGTGTCCGGGTTGAGCCGGGGAGCAGTTGCTCCAGGCGGCGCAGTTCAAGAATCTCACCTACGAGCGATTCAAGTTCCTTGATGTCATCAGCAATTGCATCTGCTCGTACATGCACTTCCTTTGAGCTCGTGGATGATTTCAGTAGCTCTACCGCGAAAGCCATGCGAGAAATCGGAGTGCGCAGCTCATGTGACACAGCATTCACGAGATGCCTCTGCGCATCAAAGTACAGCTGGATGCGCTCGGCCATTTGATTGAATCGCTGCGACAGGCCCGAGATGTAAGAAGTCCTTGGGAGCTGCGAGCGAGCGGAGAGGTCACCATTTCCGAACTCCTCAGCAACCTCACTTAGTGAATCCAACTCTGCCCAGTGGCGACGGACCCATAGCAAGCTTGCTGCGAGCACCAGCGCTGCCACGATGGCGTAGGCGACATAGAAGAAAGCCTGCGTACTGAACTTGGTTTTTCCAATGCGAGCAGCCAGATTTGATGAGCCAAGGCGTAGGTAGAACGCATTTCCATCGGTCGCGAAGACCGGTAGGCCATTGCGCAAGTCAATGAGGTCTTGGCTATCTGTGACGTCCGTCGGCGGAATGGGTGCTAACGTTACTCTGTTTCTGCTGTGCAGATTCAAGTGGTCGATGACATCCGGCCACTCAGAGGTTGGATGAGAGAGTATCCGCTGCGAGAGTAGGTCAGCATATCCCTGGACGGCTTCCCGTTGCATCAGGGTGTATTGACTGTGGAAGATTCTTGGCAAGCCATAGTCCACCAACGCAATGGCGGAGAAAGTGGCAAGCAGAACAAAAATGTACAGTCGGAGAAGGAATCGCCGCACGGCCCGCTACCAGGCGGTAGGGCTTAGCAGGTAGCCCTGACCCCAGATGGTCTTGATTCGTTCGGGCGCTTCCAATGAATCTTCGAAGTGGCGCCTGAGCTTGTAGATGTAGTTGTCGACCGAACGGTCGAAGCCGTCAAAACCGAAGCCGCGCAGCTCCTTAAGAATATGGTCTCGGTCCAGCACGGTGCCGGCTTTGCGCGCCAGTACAAGAAGGAGGTTGAATTCCTTTGTGCGAAGCGGGACGGTCTCACCACGCCACACGACTCGACGGTCCTCCGGATGAATCTCAAGGCCGCCAATCTTCAGGTTCTCGTGCTGGATTGAGATGATGCTTCGCTCACTACGTCTCAACAGGGCGCGAACTCGCGCCAGCAGGACTCGCGGCGCGACGGGCTTCGATACGAAGTCGTCAGCACCCAACTCTAAACCTACAATCTGGTCGTAAGGGTCTTTACGCGCCGTGAGCATGAGAATCGGAACCGAGGAGATTTGCCTTAAGAGACGGCATACCTCCATCCCGTCCAGGCCTGGTAGCATTAGGTCCAGAATCACTAGGTCTGGTTTCAGTTCCTGATACACCTCAATGGCTGCATCCCCGTGATTGCACGTGGTGGTGGCGATGTCGAAATCGCTCAGATACTCCGAGATAAGTTTCGCTAGCTTCTCGTCATCCTCAACGAGTAGCAGTCTGTGCTTCGTACTGTGCATCCCAAAACCCATCGTCTAGGCCGTCGTGCGCGTACCGAGTCTGGCGGCCGCAGGCGCCGCGCCATCTATGGATGGCCGGCACCCGGTATGCATGGCCGCTCGATGGAATCTCCGTGGTGCATTCTCTGGGAGCCAACGCGTCAAGCGTTTTATTGTGTTTAGTACGCTAGCAGGCCGCAAGCGGCTGTGTGCCGGCATCCACTCATATGGCTGGGTTTACTGTCGCTTTGGCCGACTTTGAGTGTGCATCGATTGAGAGGTAGAGCGAAGGATGCTCAACGAATTCGTTTCCCGGCTGGTCCTTCGACATTCTTGTCGAATGTGCCCGTCGGCGGGACGTGCTCGCGATATGCTTGCGGGATATCGCCCATTCTGCGGGCCCGTCTAGCAATCTAGGTTGACTTATACAAAGGTGGCCAGCGTGTGGAAATTTTCCGGAGATATTCAGTACACGTGCGATAGCTGCGGAGACCAAGGAGACGTCGCGGTAGATGATTTTGAGGTCAACTGCACCGGCGGCTCTGAGCGGTCTATGGGCTCGGAGAGCATTTACGAGCTCACCTTGAATCGCCCCGACTTTCCTAGACACCCGCGAGCCGTTGGGAATGGCGTTGTTCGAACTCTACCGGTGATAGACCGTTGGCGCTCGAATGTCGCCGAGTT
>Ga0055527_1000173_pt1 | contig 44198 bp, 37 predicted proteins | sample AraplaCol_mMS_r2_FD_55010 | JGI IMG/M metagenome (GOLD analysis project Ga0055527, IMG submission 55010) | Arabidopsis root microbial communities from North Carolina, USA - plate scrape CL_Col_mMS_r2 | ecosystem: Host-associated > Plants > Roots > Endosphere | place: USA: North Carolina...
CCGCTGAAGTCGGACACGTACGGCGGCTCGTTCCTGTATCACATGGACAACAACCAGGTCGTGGTCGGCTTCGTGGTGGGCCTGGGCTACACGAACCCGTACCTGTCGCCGTTCGAGGAATTCCAGCGCTACAAGACGCACCCGTCGATCCGCGCGTTCCTGGAAGGCGGCAAGCGCGTGTCGTACGGCGCGCGGGCGATCACGGCCGGCGGCCTGCTGTCGCTGCCGAAGACGGTGTTCCCGGGCGGCGCGCTGATCGGCGACGACGCGGGCTTCCTGAACGCATCGCGGATCAAGGGCAGCCACGCGGCGATCAAGACGGGCATGCTGGCGGCGGACGCCGCGTTCGACGCGCTGCAGGCCGGCCGCCAGAGCGACGAGCTCAACGCGTACCCGGACGCCTTCAAGCAGTCGTGGCTGCATACGGAGCTGTACCGCGCNCGCAACTTCAAGCAGTGGATGGCGAAGGGCCTGTACCTGGGCACGCTGATGGTCGGGCTCGAGCAGAAGGTGATGGGCGGCAACGTGCCGTGGACGCTGCACCACAAGCATGCGGATCACGAGATGCTGAAGCCGGCCTCGCAATGCACGCCGATCGAATATCCGAAGCCGGATGGCAAGCTGACGTTCGACCGGCTGTCGTCGGTGTTCATCTCGAACACGAACCACGAGGAAAACCAGCCGGCGCACCTGACGCTGAAGGATGCGAACGTGCCGGTGAACGTGAACCTGCGGACCTACGCGGGGCCGGAGGGGCGCTTCTGCCCGGCGGCGGTGTACGAGTTCGTGAAGAACGACGACGGCAGCGACCGGCTGGTGATCAACGCGCAGAACTGCGTGCACTGCAAGACCTGCGACATCAAGGACCCGACGCAGAACATCGTGTGGGTCACGCCGGAAGGCGGCGGCGGGCCGAATTATCCGAACATGTAAACGCCTTCGATCGGGTTCGTTCGAACACGTTCGTAGCACGGGCCAATCAAATCTTCGAATCTTTCAAGACGGGTCACTCCTGACGCGACGTGAGTGATCGACACACCTTGTTAGCTGCAGGCTAGGGAGCAATCGTGGATAGTACGCATCTTCAAAAACTAATCGATATCGTGGGTCGTGAGAATGTCTTGACCGAGCCAAGCGATACCGCCTCCTTCACCACCGATTGGCGCGGGCGTTTCAAAGGCTGCTGCGCCGCGGTGGTACGTCCCGGCAGCGCGAAAGAAGTCAGCGAGATCCTGCGGTATGCGTCGACTCATCGGATCCCCGTAGTGCCGCAAGGCGGCAACACGGGACTGGTCGGCGGCGGCATTCCCGACGCGACCGGAACGGCCATCGTGATTGCGCTGACGCGTATGAACCGGGTCCGGAAAGTCGATGTTTTGAATGATACGATGATCGTCGAGGCCGGCTGCGTTCTCGTGAACATTCAAGCCGCTGCCAGGGAGATCGACCGCATTTTCCCGTTGAGTCTCGGCAGCGAAGGGAGTTGCCAGATAGGCGGCAACATCGCGACGAACGCCGGGGGGCTCGAGGTGGTTCGTTATGGCCCGATGCGCGATCACGTTCTGGGACTCGAAGTCGTGCTGCCGAACGGCGACATCCTCGAAGACATATTGGAGCTGCGCAAGAACAATACGGGTTACGACCTGAAGCAGTTGTTCATCGGCGCCGAAGGTACGCTCGGCATTATCACGGCGGCCTCGGTTCGGCTTTATCCGCGGCCTCATGTGACAGCCACCGCGTTTTGCGCGCTGGCATCCGCAGACGATGCGTTGTCGGTGCTTTCCATGGTCAAGCAGCGCTGCGGCAGCCGGCTGTCCACGTTCGAAATCCTTAGCAAACTGCAGGTCGATCTCGTCTGCACCCATGCCGATGTGCAATCGCCGTTGACCGGTAGTACGCCGTGGTTTCTGCTGATCGAGCTGACCGATCCGGACAAGGACGCGCCGGTCGAGGAACTGCTGCTCAACGTACTCTCGGACGCAATGGAAAGCGGCATGGTGGCGGATGCCGCGATTGCGCAATCGGACAGTCAGAAGGAGTCGTTCTGGGCAATACGGCACAGGGTTTCGGAGGCGAATGTGGCGACCGGGCGAGTGCTGTCGCACGACACGTCGGTGCCGGTATCGTCGTGTGCCGAGTTCGTCAGGCAGGTAGAGAGCGCACTGAAGGATCAGCCGAGCATGCAGTTGTCTTTCGTCGGGCATCTGGGCGACGGCAACATTCATGCGGTCGCGATTTTCGATCGCGACCGGGTCAGCGCCAAGGAATTCGAAGTGCGAGCCAGTGAGGTCAGCTCCATCGTGTACGACATCACGCGGAAGCTGAATGGCAGCATCAGTGCGGAACATGGCGTCGGCGTTTCGCTGCGCGACAAGCTGCCTGGCCACAAGAACCCGGTCGAGCTCGAGCTGATGCGCAAGATCAAGAGGCTGATGGATCCCGAGAACATCATGAACCCGGCGAAGCTGGTGACGCTGAACTGAAATGACCACGAGCGCCGTTCGAAGCTGGAGATCAACAGGAGTAAGGGGGAATTTTGAAAGTCGTGGTTTGTGTGAAACGCGTGCTCGACTACAACGTGAAGGTCCGAGTCAAGCAGGATCAGACGGGCGTGGACATCGCGAATCTTAAGATGTCGATGAACCCGTTCGACGAGATTGCCGTCGAGCAAGCTGTCCGGTTGAAAGAAGCGGGCGTTGCCGCCGAAGTGGTCGTTGTCTCGTGCGGTACGGCGCAATCGCAGGAGACGTTGCGCACCGCGTTGGCGATCGGCGCCGACAGTGCGATTCTGGTGGAGACGGACGAAGAATTGCAGCCGTTGGCCGTCGCGAAGATCCTGAAGGCGGTTGCAGATCAGGAGAAGCCAGACCTGATCATCCTCGGCAAACAGGCTATCGACGACGACTGCAACCAGACCGGACAGATGTTAGCGGCTCTCGCCGATTGGCCGCAGGCCACGTTCGCTTCGAAGCTGACGATCGCCAACGGCAAGGCACATGTGGGCCGCGAAGTGGACGGCGGTGCCGAAACGCTGGCGCTGCGCTTGCCGGCCGTGGTGACGGCCGATCTGCGTCTGAACGAACCTCGCTACGTTACGCTGCCGAGCATCATGAAGGCGAAGAAAAAGCCGCTGAGCACGATCACACCCGGCGATCTTGGCGTGGATGCGACGCCACGCATCAAGGTCCTGAAGGTCACCGAATCGCCGAAGCGGGGCGGCGGCATCAGAGTACCGGACGTTGCCACGCTGATCGAAAAATTGCGCACCGAAGCCAGGGTGCTATGAGTAAGGGTATCGGGATGACGACACTGGTTATCGCAGAGCACGACGGCGGCTCCATCAAGGCGATAACATTGAACACCGTGGCCGCGGCACAAAAGATCGGCGCAGACGTGCATCTGCTCGTTGCCGGTTCCGACGTGCAAGCCGTTGCGCAGGTCGCGGCCAACATTGCGGGCGTGGCGAAAGTGTTGGTGGCCGACGCGCAGCAACTCGCTGACGGGCTCGCCGAGAACGTCGAGCGGACGGTCGTTGCAATCGCGAAGCGTTACACGCACATCCTCGCTGCAGCGACCGCTTACGGAAAGAACATCGCTCCGCGCATCGCGGCGAGTCTCGACGTCGCCCAGATCAGCGAGATCACTGCGGTGCTCGCGCCGGACACGTTCGAGCGGCCGATCTACGCGGGCAACGCGATTGCGACCGTGCAGTCGATCGATTCGGTTAAGGTCGTGACCGTCCGTCCGACCGGCTTCGATGCGGTCGCAGCGGACGGCGGCAATGCGGCGATCGAGCGGGTGGATGCAGCGCAGGATGCCGGCATATCGCAGTTCGTGAGTCGGGCGCTGACGCAATCCGACCGACCCGAGCTGACGAGCGCGACGACTATCGTGTCAGGCGGTCGCGGGCTAGGCAGTGCCGAAAACTACGCGGCGATGATTTTGCCTCTGGCGGACAAGCTCGGTGCGGCGCTCGGGGCGTCGCGCGCCGCTGTCGACCTCGGTTATGTGCCGAACGACTATCAGGTCGGCCAGACTGGGAAAATCGTCGCGCCGCAGTTGTATATCGCGGCAGGTATCTCCGGCGCGATCCAGCATCTGGCGGGGATGAAAGACTCGAAGGTCATCGTTGCGATCAACAAGGATCCGGAAGCGCCTATCTTTAGTGTGGCCGACTACGGCATCGTGGGTGATCTTTTTGGTGTTTTGCCGCAGCTGACTGACGAGATCTAGCCGGTCGTTCGGGAGCGGACCGTGTATGCCGACGATCCGGTCGTCGAACCTTTCGGCGTCCACAACGCGAGGCGCTAGCGGAGGAGGGCGCCCGGCGATGGCATTTCGTGCTGGGCCCTACGGCCGAGGCCGGTCGCCGATGAGTCGCCCAAGTTCTGGACGAACTGCATTCGCCAGTACCAGGTGCGGTAATCGATGATGGCGTCTTTCTTAACCGGCTGGCTAACCGGATATGCGGCGGGTGTCTCGTTCGCCGCACGGCTAACGGTTGGCCGTTGTCGGATGAAAGCCGCCAACCATTGTGAGAGGTGCTACAGGAACTGACGCACCAGTCGATCGTCGTCGCGCGTACGACGGAGGTAAAGCGGGAGCCTTGCTCATTGGGTCCAGTTGCCGAAGGTTGAATGAGAAATCTCTGGAAAGCAAGTCCGTCTCACCACGTCAGCGGGGTTCGATTATCAAACTCTTGTTGTCGACAAATCGCTACCTCTCCATGTCAGGAGCTCGCAGATTCTAAGCCAGTGTCAATTCATCTCACGTGGCCAAGTTACTTGCATAAGTGAACTGATTGGCGTATTGTGGATGTACCGTGGAGGGAGGCTGCGTTGGACAGCATGGATCGAGATGTACTGGAAACTGCCGTCATGTGGCATCGCGCCGGGCGAGCGGTGATGCTCGGCACGGTTCTGAAGACGTGGGGCTCGGCGCCTCGTCCGATTGGCGCGATGGTCGCGCTGCGCGACGACGGCGCGGTGAAGGGCTCCGTATCGGGTGGGTGTCTCGAAGATGACCTGATCGAGCGTGTGTGGCGCGTCGGATTTTCGGGCTCGGCGCCGACTGTTGTAACCTACGGCCTCTCGGCGGACGACGCGCATCGCTTCGGCCTTCCGTGCGGCGGCACGCTGACGATTCTGGTGGAACCCGTCCGGGCGTCGTCGCGCCTTGATGATGCACTCGATTGGGTCAAGCGTGGTCGGGTGGTGATTCGCAACGTGAATGCAAATACTGGCGAAGCCGATGTGTGGCCGACCGATGCGGCGGATCAGACCTCGTTCGACGGTGTGTCGCTGCGTGCATGTTACGGGCCGAGCCATCGCCTGCTGATCATCGGTGCCGGGCAACTGTCAGAGTATGTTGCGCAGATGGCAGTGGCGTTGGGCTATCGCGTCATCGTTTGCGACCCGCGGGAAGAGTACCTCCGGGACTGGTCGGTGACTCATACCGAAGTATTCCGCGAAATGCCCGACGACCTGCTTCAGCGAATCGGCCTGGATCCGAACACGGCCGTGGTGGCGCTAACGCATGATCCGAAGATCGATGACCTGGCGTTGATCGAGGCGCTTAAATCGCCTGCGTTCTACGTAGGAGCGATCGGCTCGCGTGCGAATAACGCGAAGCGTCGGGAACGGCTCAAGCTGTTTGCCTTGACCGACACGCACGTTGCAGCGCTTCATGGTCCGATCGGGCTTCACATTGGTGCCAGAACGCCACCGGAGATTGCTGTGGCCATCATGGCGGAGATGACTTCACATCGTTACGGCGTGCCGGTCGTGCAGTCGCACGCGCTTCGCGATGCGCCATCGGTGCCGCAACGGATCGAATAGGCACGCGCGCACCTGTGTTGCGTCGCGCGAATGGAAGATGATTTTTTTCGATGAACATATGGTTAAACCCGCCATGCTCGAATCGTCGAGCCACAGTGCGTCAGATGCACGTTTTGCATCGATCGAGCGCTATTCATCGGTTGCGAGAACCGTCGAGATACTGTCGGATGCGTGGGGATTTCTCGTGCTGCGGGAGTGCTTCTTCGGCGTCAGGCGATTCGAGCAGTTCCAGAGCATCCTGCAGATGCCGCGTACCACGCTGGTGGAGCGGCTCAAGAAATTCACGACCCTGGGCATACTGAAGAAACAGCTTCCGTCGACGGGCGGTGCCCGTTACGAGTACCGTTTCACGGAGCAGGGTCGCGATTTGTACGCGACGATGATCGCGCTACTTGCCTTCGGCGACCGTTGGCTTGCGGGCGGCGGGCAGCCGCCGTTGAAACTGATTCACAAGACCTGCAAATGCGATTGCGCCCCGCGCGTCGTGTGCTCGCACTGCCACGCCGGCATTGACCCGAGGTCCGTCCACTATCGCGACGGGCCGGGGGCGGGCGGCGAGGAGCGTATTGTCGAACGCAAGCGCTCGCGCCGGAATTCGGACGTGAGCGTCCTCGAGCGCATTCGGCCATGCTCGGTCGCGCGAACGTTGCAGATCATCGGTGACCGCTGGAGCTTCCTCGTGATCCGGGAATTCTTTTACGGCGTTCGACGGTTCGACGAGTTTCAGTCGCGGCTGGGTATCGCCACCAACATCCTGTCGGACCGGCTGCAGCGACTCGTGGAGCAGGGTATCGCGGAGAAGCGGCTGTATCAGGAGAAGCCGAAGCGTTACGAGTACCGGCTGACCGAAATGGGCCGCGACTTGTATGGGCCGCTGTTGGTCATGATGGCCTGGGGTGACAAGTGGCTTTCTGGTGGCAAAGCACCGTTGAAACTTCGGCACCGAGAATGCGACCACGATTTTCATGCGATCGTCGCGTGCGACAAATGCGGCACCGAACTCGATCCGCGTGAAATGTCATACGTGCTGCGGTACGCGTTGCCGGTAGAGCTCGACGTCGCCTGATTCGCGCTTCTCGATGCCGCTTGGTGCCGCGGTACCCGTACGGCGGCAGGTCGATTCAACAGCATGGCGGCGGCCGTCTTCTCGCCCGGCCGGCCTGGCAGCCGGCTGGGCGTCTCGTTCAAATCGCGCCGGCGCACCGCGTGCGCAGCGATTTGCCTCGTCATCTCCTTTTTTGCCCTACCTCATGCTTTGATGCGCCTGGTCGACCGCACGTGTCATCGGACGCATCCGGTTGCACGCGCAGATTTGCCGCGTAGAGCCGCTTGCTTTCGCGTCCCAATTCGGCCTCGGAGCAGGCGTCAACTGTATCGGAATGTCAGGTGTATGACCGAAAAGGTATCGAAATGCAAGTGACATATACGTTGACGAAGCCATATTGGAGCGGCCGCGTTTCGACGGGGGTATCGCCCCGAGCCCGCGCGGAATGCTTCGGAAAATTGGCGAATAGTGGGTGATGTGTCGCGTTTCGTCAGACGTGACAAGTTGTCGAACAAGGGACTTGCAAATCAAAATTTCGCTCTCTATAGTCCACTTATGCAAGTTAATTGAGTGTCACGACATCGTCGTCGATTCCGTGATTCCGTGATCGGGTGGAGGAGCAAAATTGAACGCATTTGAGTTTCAGTCGAACAGGTCGACGATCGTCGAGGCCGGTGCCTCGGCGCGCCTTGGGGAAATCGTCGGGCGGCTGGGTTGTCGCTCGGTCTTTCTCGTCACCGACCGCGGCATTGTCGATAACGGTCTGCTGAAGCCGGCTCTTGAAAGTCTTGAGGTATCCGGCATGGCCGTAACGGTGTATGCGGACGTGCAGCCCGACCCGCCGGCCCACGTGGTGAATGACGCGGCCGATGCGGCGGTGTCTGCCCGGGCCGACTGCGTGGTCGGTATCGGCGGCGGTAGCTCGCTCGACGTCGCGAAACTGGTGGCGCTTCTCGCGCGACGGACGGAAAAGCTCGACGACGTTTACGGCGTGGGCGTCGCGAAAGGGCCGCGGCTGCCGCTGGTGTTGCTCCCCACGACTGCGGGAACTGGATCCGAGGTCACGCCGATTTCGATCGTGACAACCGGAGACGGAGAAAAGAAGGGTGTTGTCTCGCCGATACTGCTGCCGGACATCGCGGTGCTCGACGCGGATTTGACGTTGAGCTTGCTGCCCGCGGTCACGGCGGCGACGGGCATCGACGCAATGGTTCATGCGATCGAGGCATACACCAGCAAGCGCTTGAATAATCCGGTCTCGGATTGCCTCGCGAAGGAAGCGCTTCGCTTGCTCGGCGCCAACATTGGCGAGGCTTGTGCCAATGGCGCCAATCGCGATGCACGCCAGGCAATGCTACTCGGCGCAATGCTGGCTGGCCTCGCGTTCGCCAACGCGCCCGTAGCAGGCGTGCATGCGCTGGCCTATCCGGTAGGTGCACGCTTTCATGTTCCGCACGGGCTGTCGAACTCGCTCGTTCTGCCGGCGGTCATGCGTTTCAACCTCGATGCGGCGGCCGACCGGTATGCGGAGCTTGCCGCCGTTCTGATGCCCGACGTCACGGGAAATACCGGTGAGCGTGCGAACGCGCTGGTCGAGCGGATGACTGCACTGCCGAAGGCGCTCGGCTTGCCGACGCGGCTGTCGGACGTCGGTATCAGCCGCGGCGATATCGCGACACTGGCGGAAGACGCGATGCGTCAAACCCGTCTGCTCGTGAACAACCCGCGCGAGATTTCCCTTCAGGATGCGGCTGCGCTCTACGAGGAGGTTCTGTGACCCAGAAAAAAATGCCGTCGCGTCGCGCCCAATATCCGCACTTCAGCGCTATCCAGACGCGCTGGTCCGACAACGATTCCTACGGGCACGTGAACAACGTCGTCTATTACGCCTACTTCGATACGGCGGTCAATCGGCATTTGATTGAACGTGGCGTGCTCGACATTGCAACCAGCCCCATCATCGGGCTCGTGGTCGACACGCGTTGCACTTACTTCTCGTCGATCGGCTTTCCCGACGTCGTCCATGTCGGCATGAAGGTCGTGCATCTCGGCAACAGTAGCGTGCGCTACGAGATCGCGCTGTTTCGCAACGATGCCGACACGGCTTCGGCGAGCGGCGAGTTCGTACACGTCTATGTCGATCGGGCAACGAACGGCCCGGTGCCGGTTCCGCACGATGTTCGGCAAGTCTTGCAGTCGTTGATGGCCTGACTCGTCGGGCGCCGCAGGTGTCCTGGAGGAGAGAACAAATGGAAATGGCAGGAGAGGCACGGTTGCAGGCATCCCGCGAGACCGTGTGGAACGCGCTCAACGATCCGGCGGTGCTGCAGGCCAGCATCCCGGGGTGCGAAGTGCTCGAGAAGAGCGCCGACAACGAATTTACCGCGACGGTGGTGTCGAAGGTTGGGCCGATCAAGGCGCGGTTCGCTGGCAAGGTGACGTTGTCGAATATCGCGGCCCCCGTCAGTTACACGCTGACGGGTGAGGGGTCGGGGGGGGCGGCAGGCTTCGCGCGTGCCGACATCGACGTGGCGCTCGAAGCGCTGGAGCAGGATGTCACGCTGCTTCGATACGGCGTCAAGGCGAACGTCGGCGGCAAGCTGGCGCAGTTGGGCTCGCGGATGATCGATGCAGCGGCGCGCAAGTCGGCAGACGATTTCTTCGATCTGTTCGCGAGGCAGGTTGGCACGAAAGTGGCCAATGGCGAGCAGGAGACGTCGTCATCGACGATGGGCGTCGATGCGCTGATGGCGGCTGTGTCGATCGAGCGTCCGCTCGTTGCGCCGGCTCAGGTGGAATTGGCCGTCGCCGCCGAACCCGCGGCGCCGCTGCAACGTGCGGAACCCGTCAGCGCTGCTGCGCCGCAGGCTCGCTCCTCCGGAGCGGACGGCACCCCTGCGGCCCCGCTGGCCGATCTTCAGGCGGAGGTGACGGATGCGTTGATGACCGAGAAGATCAAGGTGTGGATCTCCGATCGGATCGCGCTCGTCACCTTGAACCGACCGCGCAGCCGCAACGCGATGACATACGGGATGTGGCTCGCGATGTCATCGGTCATGGCCGCGCTCGAACGAAATCCCGAGGTGCGGGCCGTGTTGCTGACAGGCGCGGGCGACGACTTCTGTGCCGGCGCTGACATCTCCGAGTTCGAGAAAGTGCGCGCCGACGCCGGCCAGGCGAACGCGTACGAGATTGCGGTGGATGCGTGCTGCGATGCGATCGCGAACATCTCGAAGCCGACCATCGCCGTATTGCGGGGCTACTGCCTGGGCGGAGGCGCGCATCTGGCGATGTCGTGCGACTTCCGCTTCGCGGCACCCGACGCCACGTTCGGCATTCCTGCGGCGCGCCTGTCCATCATCTACGGCGTGCGTGGAACGCGCAAGCTGTTGTCGCTGGTGGGAGTGTCGCAAGCAAAGAAGATCCTCTACGGCGCAGAGCGATTTGATGCGCGTGCGGCACGCGACATCGGATTCGTGGACCGGATTGCCGGAGACGACGCGCAGGTCGCGCCGCTCTCGTGGTGGCAGCGTGTGACCGCCGGCAAGTCGCGCGCAAGGACGAGCGATCCGATGGCCGATGCGCGCGCGTTCGCGAGAACGATGGCGGCCAACGCGCCGCTGAGCCTGGCGGGAGCGAAATACCAGCTGAACGGGATGGCAATGGGCACCGGCGCGCTGGATCTCGATAGAGCCGAAGCAATGATCGCGGCGGCAGCCAGTAGCGACGACTATCGGGAAGGCCGGGCCGCGTTCGCGGAAAAGCGCTCGGCGAAATTCCAGGGACGTTGACGGAGGAAACGATGAAACCGGCACCGTTTGACTATTGTTGTCCGGACTCCGTCGACGAGGCGATCGCCGCGCTGGTGGCCTGTCGCGGCGATGCGAAATTGATGGCCGGCGGCCAAAGCCTGATGCCGATGCTGAATTTTCGTGTGGTGCGTCCCGCTATGATCGTTGACATCCGCAAACTGGTCGAGCTCGACTACGTGCGCGAGCGTGAGGACGGCGGGCTCGAAGTGGGTGCGCTGACGCGTCACCGCGTGCTCGAGACGTCGCGCCAGGTCGCCCGACATTTTCCGGTCATTCCGGACACGATGCGCCATGTCGCCCACCTCGCGATCCGCAATCGCGGCACGATCGGCGGAAGCCTGTCGCATGCCGATCCGGCCGCGGAGCTGCCGATGCTCGCGCGATTGCTGGATGCGACGATCGTCGCGCGTTCGCCCCGCGGCGAGCGCATGATCGCGGCGGCCGATTTCTTCGTCGCGCCACTCACGACGATGCTGAGCGATGACGAGATGGTCGTCCGCGTCGATTTTCCGGGCGTGAAGCCCGGAACCGGCTGGTGTTTCGAGGAATTCTCGCGTCGCGCAGGCGACTTTGCGCTGGCCGCCGTGGGCGTGCTGCTGGATGTCCGCGACGGCGTGATTCACGATGCGCGCGTCGCGATGATGGGAGTAGGCGACACGCCGTTGCGGCGCACCGACTCGGAAGCGATCCTGCGCGGCAAGCCGTTGTCCGACGCGCTCGTGGAGGAGGCGGCGGAAGCCGCATGCGACGGACTATCTCCCGCTATGGATCTGCATGCTTCGCCGGCGTACCGTCGCCATCTCGCGGGCATACTCGCGCGGCGCGCGATACGCAGCGCATGGCGCCGTGCTTCAGGAGTCGCCCAATGAACGAACATGACATTGCCCGTAAGCCTGTCTGGATGATCGTCAATGGCACGGTCGTCGAGCGCAGCGTCGAACCGCGCCTGCTTCTGTCCGATTTCTTGCGACGCGACCTGTCGCTGACCGGCACGCACGTCGGTTGCGAGCACGGCGTATGCGGGGCATGCACGGTGATCGTCGACGGCGATAGCGTACGGTCCTGCCTGATGCTGGCGATCTCGGCCGACGGTTGCGACGTGCGTACCGTGGAGAGCATGGGCACGCCCGATTCGCTAAGCCCGCTGCAGGAGGCGTTCCGTGAACATCACGGCCTTCAGTGCGGATTCTGTACGCCCGGCATGCTGGCGACCTGTACCGATGCGTTGCAGAAATACCCGCTCAACAGCGATGAAGAGATTCGCGACGCGCTGTCCGGGAATCTCTGCCGCTGTACCGGCTACCAAGGCATCGTCGAAGCCGTCCGTGTGTGCGTAACGGCGCGCGATGCATTGCGGCAAGCCGCCGGATCCGAGCCAACCGAGGAAAACCAGCGATGAAAATGCATGTTCTGAATGGCGGCCGGCTCCGGATGCGCAAGAGTGTCTATCTTCCGGAAGCCGACCGCAGCGAAACGATCGATCTGCCGGTGGCATGCATGCTGTTTCGGCATGGTCAGGGGAACGTTTTGTTCGACACCGGATGCCACCCGCAGGTCGTCGACGATGCCGCCGCTCGCTGGGGACCGATGGCGAAGGCCATGACGCCGATCGCCGGACCGCAAGACAACGTCATCGCTCAGCTGGAAACGCTCGGGCTCGCGCCTGACGATATCGATGTGGTCGTCAACTCTCATCTGCACTCCGATCATTGCGGCTGCAATGCGTTCTTCAAGCGGGCGACGTTCTTCTGTCATGTGAAGGAACTGGCGGCCGCCCAGGGGGAAGAGGCACTGCAACGCGGCTACATTCCCGCCGACTGGCAGCATCCGATGCCGACCGAACTCGTCGACGGGGAGCGCGACGTCTTCGGCGATGGAAAGATGCTGCTGGTCCCGTTGCCGGGGCATACGCCGGGGAGCGTGGGCATGCTCGCGACGCTGGAGCGTGACGGCGCGTTCCTGCTGGCTGCCGACGCCGTTGCGCTGCGCGAGAATCTGACGCGCGAAGTGATGCCGCGCAACACGTGGGACCCGGATGCCGCGTTGTCATCCCTCAACGAAGTTCGGAAGCTCGAACGCGATGGCGCGAGCGTCATCTTCGGCCACGACCCGCAACAGTGGGACACGCTTCGCAAGGGGGAGCACGCGTATGAGTAAGCCGCATCGTGATCCTGGCGTGCCGCCGGACGCCGATGTCGGCATCGACGAACGGCCGCGCGGCGGCTTTGTCGGGCAACCGGTGCGCCGATTCGAGGACGCGAGACTGCTCACGGGGCTCGGTTGTTATGTCGATGATCGACCGGCCGGAAATGCACTTCATCTCGCGATCGTGCGAAGCGATCAGGCGCATGCGCGCATCCGCGCCGTGCGTGCCGACGCTGCACGGGGCATGGAAGGTGTATTCGGCATCTATGCGTGGGCCGATCTGGCCAGCGTCGTCAAGCCGGCTGTCGCGGTATCGCGCATGGCGGATTATCAACCCACGCCCATTCATGCGCTGGCGGACGGTGTCGTGCACTTCGTCGGTGAACCGGTGATCGCGGTGCTCGCTGATAGCCGCTATCTAGCTGAGGATGCGCGGGATGCGATCGAGATCGAATACGAACCGCTGCCGGTCGAGAGCGATGCCGAGGCGGCGGCACAGCCCGGCGCGCCACTGCTGCACGAAGGGTTGACGGGCAACGTGCTGGTCGAACGTCGGTTCGTGCACGGCGAAATTGACGAAGCATTCGCGAACGCACCCGTCACCGTTGGCGGCCGGTTCCGGTTTCACCGGAAGATGCCCACCGCGATGGAGCCGCGCACCTACATCGCGGAAGTGGATCCGGGCCGGGACACCCTGACGCTCTACACGTCGAGCCAGATACCGGGAATAGTGCGCGACGCGATGGCGGATTTGCTCGACATGCCGGGCAACCGGCTGACGGTGATCGCGCCCGATGTCGGCGGCGGATTCGGCGGCAAGACGTCGGTCTATCAGGAGGAAGTGCTCGTATGCGTGCTCGCGCGCAAGGTCGGGCGTGCGGTGCGCTGGAGTGGCGATCGGCTCGAGGACATGCTGTCGACGAGCCAGGCCTTCGACGAACGGGTCGATGCCGAACTCGCACTGGATAGCGACGGCCGGATTCTGGGCCTGCGTGCCGAAGTGATCGGCGACGTGGGTGCATATTCGATCTATCCGTGGACTGCCGGCATCGAGCCGGTTCAGGTCATCAGTTTTCTGCCCGGGCCGTACCGGGTCCCAGCCTATCACGGACACGTGCGTGGGGTGACGACACCCAAGGCACCGACCGGGCCCTATCGCGGCGTCGGACGCCCGACGTCGACATTCGCGATGGAGCGCCTGATGGATCTGGCGGCAAAGCGCCTCGACGTGGATCCGACGGAGTTGCGGTTGCGCAACCTCGTGCGTCCGGAGGAGTTTCCTTATCGCACGCCGGTCGGCATCGTGTGGGATCAATCGGCGTTCATCGAAGGACTCGAGGCAGCGAAGGAACGGTTCGACTACACCGCCGCGAGGCAGGCCCAGGCGCAGGCGCGTGCCGAAGGGCGCTGGGTCGGTATCGGCGTCGCCTGCTATGCGGAACTGTCCGGCATCGGCTCGCGCATTTCCGCGTCGCCAGGCATGCCAATCAACACCGGCACCGATACGTGCGTGATCCAGCTCGATTCGACCGGAGCCGTCACGGCATCGTTCGGCTGCGCATCGCATGGTCAGGGACACGAGACGACGCTCGCTCAAGTGCTGGCCGACGAACTCGGCGCCCGCATCGAAGATCTGCGCGTGATCACGGGAAATACTGCCACCGTGCCACACGGTACCGGCAGTTACGCCAGCCGCACGGCCGTCATCAGCAGCGGGGCGGGAATGCTGGCAGCGCGCGAGCTGCGTGCACGGATGCTGCGCGTCGCAGGCCACCTGCTCGACGTGTCGCCGGAGGATCTCGACGTGGTCGAGAGCGTCATTCGCGTGCGCTGGCGCGACGCCCGTCTCACGTTCGCTGAGCTGGCAAAGGCGCTCTATTCGCAAATGGGACGCGTGCCGCTGGAGTTCCGGGAGGACCTTTGCGTCAGTCGGGTGTACGACCCGGTGGTAGGCACGACCAGTTCGTCGACGCATCTCGTTCAGGTAGAAATCGATCCCGACACGTATGGCGTTCACGTTCAGCGATACGTGATCGCGGAGGACTGCGGACGGGTGATCAATCCGTTGATCGTCGCGGGGCAGACGCGTGGCGCCGTGGCGCAGGGCATCGGTGCGGCACTGCTCGAAGAAGTCGTGTACGACGCCGACGGCCAACTGCTGACCGCGAGCCTGGTCGATTACCTACTGCCCTCGGCACCGGAAGTCCCGACGTTGGATCTCGTGCACCTCGAGAAACTGGCACCCAACACGCTGGGCGGCTTTCGCGGCATGGGCGAGGGCGGGACGATCGGCTCGCCCGCGGCCATCGCGAATGCGATTGCCGATGCCCTGTCGCCGTTGAACGTCGACATATCGGAGCTGCCGGTGACGCCCGAACGTCTGTATCGCCTCATTCATTCATCCCTCATTGAATCAATCAAGGAGCAACAAGATGGAATTCAGACTTGACGGAAAGGTCGCGCTCGTCACCGGCGGCGCCCGGGACGTGGGCCGTGAAATCGCGCTGGGCCTGGCTGCCGAGGGCGCGAGCGTCGTCGTCAACTATCACGGATCGAAGGCCGCGGCCGAAGCGGTCGTGGACGAGATCCGCGCGCAAGGCGGGCGAGGGATGGCGATCGGCTGTGACATCTCGGACCGTCGGGCCGTGGATCAGATGATTGACGAGACCGTCGAGGTCTTTGGCGGTCTCAACATCCTTGTCAACAACGCCGGGCTCGTCATCCGCAAGCGCTTTCTCGATTCCCAGCCGGACGAATGGCGCAAGCAGATCGACGTCTGCCTCTACGGCACGCTGAACTGCACGCATGCGGCGCTGCCTCATCTCGAACGGCAGAAAGGCAGCGGCCGAATCATCACGATCACAGGAGATTCGTCGCGGGTAGGTGAATCCGGCCTGGCGATCGGCGCGGCCGCGCGCGCGGCCAATATTGCGCTGATGAAGTCGATCGCACGGGAAACCCGCTCGGGCACGACAGCAAATGCGCTCGCGCTCGGGCTGATCGAGACTGCACACGATCCGGAATTTCTCGAGGCGAATCTGGAACGGCTGGTCAAGCTCTATCCGCTTCGACGCCTCGGTCAGCCGCATGATGTTGCGCCCATGGCGGTCCTGCTTGCATCGGAAAAGGGAAGCTGGATTACCGGTCAGGTGATCAGCATCAGCGGCGGCTTCAGTATGGTCTGACGGCGCAACCCACGGCTTCCTTCTGACAACTGACACATCAGCGCCGCCGACCGAATCCGACGGCAGCGCTCCAGGAGACAAACGTGATTCATACCGAGCTTATTGTGCCTATCCACGAATTGCTCAAGTGCCATAAGGAGCGCAATCCGGACAAGGCGGCATTCGAGGACGCACGGACGTCCATCACCTATGCGGAACTGGAGGCGATGACGGCGCGCCTGGCGACGCACTTCCAGCGGGCTGGCGTACAAGTCGGCGATCGCGTCGCCGTCGTGCTGCCGAATTCGATCGAGTGGGCGGTGAGCTGCCTAGCCTGTGTTCGCGCGGGCGCGATTGCCGTGCCGATCAGCCACGAGGCCACCTCGCCGGAGATCGAGTATCGGCTCGATGATGCAAGCTGCACGGCACTCGTGACGAGCGACGCGCGCGAGCGGGAATTGCATGCGGTCGGTGCTTCTGTCGGCACGGTCAGGGAATACGTGACCGTGTCGTGGTCGTCGCAGCCCGTTGTCGGGACGCCGTTTGCGGTCGCGACGGCGCGCGGTGCCCCGAGCGAGCCGTTGGATCCGGACGCGATCGACGATCCCGCATTCGTGATCTACACGTCGGGAACGACCGGCAAGCCCAAAGGCGTGTTACTGTCGACGCACGGCATGCTGTGGGTCGCCGCCGCATGCTGGGCCCCGATTGCAGGCCTGACGGGCAGCGATCGCGTGCTAAGCGCACTTCCGCTGTATCACTCGTATGCGCTGAACTTCTCCGTGCTGAGCGTGCTCGCAGTCGGTGCGACCGCGTATCTGATGGAGAAGTATTCGTCGAGCGAAATCCCGCGGCTGCTGTCGGACGGGCGCTTCACGGTCATGCCGGGCGTGCCGACGATGTTCCACTACCTGCTCGAATCCGCGCGGGCGAACGGGCGCGGCTCGCTGCCCGGGCTGCGATTATGCGTGTCGGCCGGCGCGATACTGCCGGGCACGACGAATCGCGAATTCGAAAACATGTTCGGCCTGAAGCTGCTCGATGGCTACGGCATTACCGAAACCTCGACGATGGTCACGATGAACTGGCCGACCGGTGCGCGCGTATTCGGCTCGTGCGGCCTGCCGCTGCCGGGCGTAGCGGCGCGCGTCGTCGATCCTGTTGCGTTGCGCGATGTCCGTGTCGGGGAAGAAGGCGAGTTACTCGTCCGCGGCCCCAATGTGATGAAGGGATACCTGAACAAGCCAACGGAAACCGATGCGGCATTGAGCAACGGCTGGTATCGCACGGGCGACTTGGCACGCTTTGATGCGAACGGCTATATCACCATCACGGGGCGCCTCAAGGAAGTAATCATTCGGGGCGGCCAGAACATCTCACCGGCCGAGATCGAAGAGGTGGTCTGCGAGTACGACGGCGTTCACGATTGCGCGGTCGTCGGCATGCCACATGCGCATCTCGGCGAGGTGCCGGTGGTGTTCGTCGTCGAGCGAGCCGAGGGCGCTGTGGATGTCGCGGCGCTGCTCGCGCACTGCAGTCTCCATCTGTCGGCTTACAAGGTGCCGTCCGCGATTCATGTGACGACGGAAATTCCGCGGACCGGATCTGGGAAGGTCATGCGGTTCAAATTGCGCGAAGCCGTACAACCGGCCGAGCACGGTGACGTCTGACACGTTACGCCTATCCTCTGACTGGAGAAGTATTGATGTCGACAATTTCATTGAACTGGCAGGAAACGCTTCGGAATACTGAACTACTAAGGCATGTATGCCTCATCGCAGGTGAATGGATTCACGCTGACCAAGGGGGCACTATCGACGTGCGCAATCCGTCGACGGGGCAGTCGCTTGGGACCGTGCCGCGCATGGGGCGAGATGAAACATTGCGCGCGATCGACGGCGCCAATGCCGCGCTGGCCGAATGGCGCTCGCGTACCGGGAAGGAACGTGCGGTGGTTTTGCGTCGCTGGTATGAATTGATGATCGAGAATCAGGATGATCTGGCGGCGATCATGACGGCTGAGCAGGGCAAGCCGCTTGCGGAAAGCCGCGGGGAGATCGGCTATGCCGCGTCGTTTCTGGAATGGTTCGGCGAGGAAGCCAAGCGCGTCTATGGCGATACGATTCCGGGGCATGCGCGCGACAAGCGCATCGTCGTGCTGAAGCAACCCATCGGCGTGTGCGCTGCGATCACGCCGTGGAATTTCCCGGCGGCGATGCTGACGCGCAAGATCGGGCCGGCGCTCGCCGCTGGTTGCACGATGGTATTGAAACCGGCGAGCCAGACGCCATTCTCCGCGCTTGCGCTCTGCGTGCTGGCGGAGCGCGCCGGCGTACCAAAGGGGGTGATCTCGTGCGTGACTGGCGCGGCGGCGGAGATCGGCGAAACGTTGACGGCCAGCCCGATCGTCCGCAAGGTCTCGTTCACCGGATCGACGGAAATCGGCAAGGTTCTGCTGGCGCAATGCGCGTCGACCGTCAAGAAGGCATCGATGGAACTGGGCGGCAACGCGCCGTTCATCGTATTCGACGATGCCGATCTCGACGCGGCGGTGAAAGGTGCCATCGCATCGAAGTATCGCAATGCCGGACAGACCTGCGTATGTGCGAACCGGCTGCTGGTTCAGGACAGCGTGTATGACACGTTCATCGAAAAACTGTCGGTGGCCGTGCAATCCGTGCGTGTCGGCGACGGATTCGAGGAAGGTGTCGCGATCGGTCCTCTGATCGATGAGCATGCCGTCGCGAAGGTTGTGGAGCACGTCGACGACGCGATAGCGAAGGGCGCGCGTGTCGTAGTCGGCGGAAAGCGGCATCAGAAGGGCGGCAACTACTACGAGCCGACGATTCTTGCCGATGTGACTCCGTCGATGCGGATCTTTCGCGAGGAGACATTCGGTCCCGTCGCCCCCATTTTCCGGTTCAGTACCGATGACGAGGCAATCGCGCTCGCGAACGACACCGAATTTGGTCTCGCTTCTTATTTCTACAGCCGGGATATCGGCCGCGTGCTCAAAGTGGCCGAGGCGCTCGAGTACGGCATCGTAGGCATCAACGAAGGCCTGATCTCGACCGAAGTCGCACCGTTCGGCGGTGTCAAGGAGAGCGGGCTCGGACGCGAGGGATCGAAGTACGGCATCGAGGACTACCTCGAGCTCAAGTATCTGTGCGTGGGTGGAATCGCCTGACGCTCGGGGCGGCACCTGGGTGCAGCGACGCTTCGGTGCCGGTTCATCGTGAATTCTTCGATGGAGGTATCTCGCGCAATAAAGTCGAGTAACGAAAGTTAAACAACAACGATGAATCCATTGGTTTGGAGGAGCTAGACATGTCAACGGTCAATGTGGCAGTGCCTGCGTCGCGGATGTCCCGTGACGAAAAACGGGTGGTTTTCGCATCTTCGTTAGGTACGGTGTTCGAGTGGTACGACTTCTTTCTCGCTGGCTCGCTGGCGACGTTCATTGGCAGGCACATTTTCTCCGGTGTCAACCCTACCGCGGGATTCATCTTTACGCTGCTGAGCTTTGCTGCGGGTTTCGCGGTGCGACCTCTCGGGGCGATCGTATTTGGACGTCTGGGCGATCTGGTAGGCCGCAAGTACACGTTTCTCGTGACGATCGTCCTAATGGGCGGCTCGACGTTTCTCATCGGGTTGCTGCCGGGCTTTGCCACTATCGGGATCGCTTCGCCGATCCTGTTTGTCGCGATGCGGATGATTCAAGGGCTCGCGCTTGGCGGCGAATATGGCGGCGCGGCGACCTATGTCGCGGAGCATGCGCCGAATGACCGGCGCGGTGCATGGACCGCCTGGATCCAGATGACCGCGACGCTCGGGCTGTTCCTGTCGCTGGTGGTCATTCTGGGTGTGCGAACCACGACAGGCGAAGGTCCGTTCGCATCGTGGGGATGGCGAGTGCCATTCCTGATGTCCATCGTCCTGCTCGGGATATCGGTGTGGATTCGCCTTCAGTTGCACGAGTCGCCGGCATTCGAGCGCATGAAGGCCGAGGGCAGTCGCTCGAAGGCACCCGTAGCCGAGGCATTCGGGCAATGGAAGAACCTCAAGCTGGTGTTGGTCGTGTTGTTCGGGCTGACGGCGGGGCAGGCAGTCGTCTGGTATACGGGGCAGTTCTACACGCTGTTCTTTCTGACGCAGACGCTCAAGCTCGAGGGTTCGACGTCGAATGTGATCCTTGCCATCGCACTCGTGATCTCGGCGCCGTTCTATGTCGTGTTCGGTTCGTTATCCGACCGAATCGGACGCAAGCCGATCATCGTGATCGGTTTCGCGCTGGCGGCCGCCACGTATTTTCCGCTGTTCAAGGGGCTCACGCACTTTATCAATCCCGCGCTGGAGAGGGCACAACGGAATGCGCCGATTGTGGTGAAGGCATTTCCTCGCGAGTGTTCGTTCCAGTTTAATCCGGTCGGTACGGCGACCTTTACCAGTTCATGCGATATCGCCAAGAGTGCGCTCTCGAAAGCTGGGCTGAGCTACCGTAACGAACCGGCGGCGCCGGGCGAGAGGGCAGCGATCGTCGTCGGCGGCAGCGTCATTTCGTCATACGATGGAACATCCGCCGACGCAGCCATGCAAGGGCGTGATTTCGATCGGGCGCTGCAGCGTGCGCTGCATGATAACGGCTATCCGGCGAAGGCCGATCCGGGCAAGATCAATTGGCCGATGGCGATCCTTCTGCTGGCGATCCTGATGATCTACGGCACGATGGTCTACGGGCCGATCGCGGCCATGCTCGTCGAGTATTTTCCGACACGGATCCGCTACACGTCGATGTCGTTGCCATATCACATCGGCAACGGATGGTTCGGTGGATTCCTGCCGGCTTCCGCATTCGCGATCGTCGCGGCAAACGGGAACATCTATTCCGGCCTCTGGTATCCGATCGTCATTGCGACCGCTTCGCTGATCGTCGGGATCTTGTGCGTGCGCGAGACGCGCGGCACCGATATCTGCGCAAACTGACCAGACAACATATCGATACGGAGTCGAGCGGATCATGGCGTTATACGAATATCGAGGCGTGGCCCCGCGCGTTCATGCGTCCGCTTACGTACACCCGAGTGCGAGCATCATCGGTGACGTGATCGTCGGCGCCGGTTGCTATATTGGGCCCGGAGCCTCGCTACGTGGGGATTTTGGCGCTATTCGTGTCGGCGAGGACAGCAACGTACAGGACAACTGTACGTTGCATGTCGGGCACGGAATGACATGTTTGCTTGGCGAACGGTCTCATGTCGGCCACGGCGCCGTGGTACACGGCGCACGTCTGGAGCGCAACGCGCTGATCGGGATGAACGCCATCGTGATGGACGATGCGATAGTCGGAGGTTCCGCCATCGTGGCGGCGTGCGCTTTCGTCAAGTCAGGGATGCAGGTGCCGGCACAAACGCTGGTCATGGGCGTGCCAGCCCGTATCGTCCGCGTACTGACCGACGCGGAACTGCGTGAGAAGGTCGAAGCGACGAACCGATACTGCGAACTCGCGGCAGCGAGTTTGGCAACGATACGCCGGATCGATATGTCGATCGGTGGCTGAGCCGAGTGATATTGCCGGAATTCGACAGACCCCCCGACCGTCGCGAATGGAATACGGCGATCGACGATTGTCGCGATCGGTCTTTGCGGTGGAGCGCCGCAATCGTTCGTTGTCGGCGCTACCGAACGTAGCCGTGCAGTGCGCCGTAGACGTGCGCGCACTGCACGATTCACATACGAATCAATCGATCCCTGCCGTGCGGTGACCAGCATAGTACGGGGTGCGCCAGTTTGGCGTTATGCCCATGAAGTCGTCGAAATATGCGATGGCCAGCATCGGCTCTTCGAGCAAATTCTCGCGATACGATTGCCAGATCTTGAGCTGTCCGATTTTTTCGGATGGTTCGACGACTTTTCCACATTCCTGCCGTGATACTTTTTTGACGAGCTCAACGCAAAAATGAGTCAGTGCGAATCCGGTCGGCCACCAGTCTGCAATTTCGCTGCTCGGTTTCTTATGTGGAATGACGGTCACCGATGTGTCTCGGACGGCTTTGAGTTTCAATAGTTCGGCGAGCAGCGCGCCGATGCAGAACTGAAAATAGTCAGCCGCGTTCTTGTGTAGGTAAAACTCGCTGTCTTCGAGGATTTGAGTCCACGCGACGAACGCTTGTGTGAACTGTCGATCATCGAGCTCGAGCAACACGCCGGAATTTTTTGAGTAGTCGTCGCAATACTGCTGAAGAAGCAGTCTGCAAGATGACAGTTTGGTGAGAGCCGGCCATACGCGATGTATGGACCTTGCGATCGGTTCGTGTTCGTCTACCAAGATGCTTCTCCGGCGCATTGACTTCACAGGTAGCTGACAATTCTGGAAAACTCGCGCTGCATCGCGTCGTCCGGATTTTTCGATCGCAATGCCGCTCGAATTCGCGACTCGGACGCGCCTACGAGATCGGCCGCGAAGCGAAGCAGCGCGTCGGGATCGGACGGAAGCGCTGCAGGCTGAACAATTCTTGCGCACCCGGTGATACCGAGTAATAGAAAAACATATACGTTCGGCTCGGATACCAGCCACCACGGCGCGACGACATCAGGCAATTCATCGAATCGTGCGCTTCGAATCGGATGGCGGTCGATGAGCGATAACGTGAGCCTGGAATACGCGCGACAGATATCGTCGGAAAATTCATCCGGCGACGCCTCGACCTGGATTTCCGATATGCCTTTCAACACGTTGTGCGCGCCGCGCAGGCTGCTGAATGCGTCATTGATGCGGTGTTCAAATATAAGGACGTCCGTCGCACCCGCGTGCAGGATGAATCGCTTCGCGGCTGCGTAATAAAGTGCCGAGCAGTGGCGGATCAGCTTTGTATCCGCGGATTCGCGAATGATGCGTTCCAGGCCGCCGTCGAAGCTGACCGGCGCTTTCCAATGATCCTGCAGTGGGGGAATCGCATGACCTGCATACGTTTCGGCCGTTTCGAGCAGTGTGTCCGCGATATGGCCGACGGAGCCAAGAAATTGCGGCAACGGCGGCAAGTTCGCGCGGTGGGCAGCGGTTCGCTGAGAATCGGACCCAGAGCCGGGGACGTTTCGCGCCGCGTATCGAAGTTGCCGCGCACAATCCATCAATGCAAGGCGAACCTGACTGAGATCCTGGACGATGTGCGATGGCGTCAATGACTTGGGTTCCATGGCTGCCTCGAGACTGAAACATTTGAAGTTAAGATAGCACATTTGTTCAGTGCCATTGATCACGTTAATTTAGGGGAGGAAGCGTGCCGAGAGCCCGAACCAAGCACCGAGAAGAGGCCATCGACGAACAAAGCCCAGCGCGCAGACTGCGGCTGCGCGCGGCGTGGATGTACTTCGTGGAGGAGATGACGCAACACGAGATCGCACAGAAACTCGGCATCGGTCGGGTGACGGTCGTGCGCCTGCTGGCCGCTGCGCGCGAGCGAAACGAGGTAAAAATTTCGATTGGGGATCGCCTGGTCGAATGCGTGGATCTCGAACGGCAACTCGAGGAGCGATTCGGGATCGCGGAAGCGATCGTCGTACCGCTGTCAGCGCGAGACGCGGATGCCACCGCGCCAGTGAGCGCCGCCGCTGGCGAATATGTGTCGTCGATGGTGCGGTCGAACATGAAAATCGGCGTCGGTTGGGGGCGCACCCTTGTCAGTTCGCTGTCGTACATGGGTGAGCGTCCCGTCGAAAACGTCTCGGTGGTTTCACTGCTGGGCGGCATCATGAAAGCCCGACATTTCAACCCGGCGGAGTTCGCTTGGCGTTTCGCGACGTTGTATCAGGCGGACTGCTACCTGATGACCGCGCCGTTGGTGGTCGACAGCCCGGAGACCCGGCGCACGCTCATCGAGCGCTGCGGCCTCCGGGATATTTTCGATCTGGCGAGATCCCTGGATGCGGTCGTGCTCGGCGCTGCGGGCACTGGCCCGGAGGCTACGGCGCACCGATCGCGGTTCATCAGCGATGCTGATCGCGAATCAGTGATCAAGGCGGGTGCCGTGGGCGATCTGCTCTTCAACTTTTTCGACGCCAACGGACAACTGGTTGACCATCCCATCAACGAGCGTGTGATGTCCGTGCCGCTCGACATCGTCAAGCAAGTACCGGTGCGCGTGCTTGCAGCGGGCGGCGTCAGCAAGGTGCCGGCGCTTGGGGGCGCTCTGAGGTTATTGCGACCGTCCGTATTGATTACCGATCAATACGCCGCAGCGGACTTGCTGAAACTAGCGGACTGACCTTCGCGCGGAAAGGTCCCCGTCACCTTTCCGTACTCCGCGCTCGTCCCCACTGCCGAGAGAAGCGCGCTCTCGCACCTCCCCCATTCGCAGCGACGGCAGTGATGCTGCGCCGCATCAATTTCTGTATCAGTGCCCGCCGCTGGGTTGTCGCTCGCGTCAACGAACCCTTGGCGCGGCTCCTCCTCTTTCCGTCCCCAAATTTCCATGCGCTAGGAATAACCCTAGATGCGCTCTTTTTGCCGCTCGGTTGCTTGTACCTTTTCTGAACAAAGTGCTATTGTAAAAAACAAATGTGCACTGAACGTCGCGGCGATCCATGTTGCAGACGCGGGTTAAGGGCACATGCCTGCGCAAGCGCGCGTCACTACCCAGGAGACATCGTCGATGCTCAACATCATTCCCAGCGGCCTGGCGGCCGACCTCAAAGCCCGCGCCCAATCGGGCAGACCTATCCGAATCGGCTTGATCGGCTCCGGCGAAATGGGCACGGACATCGTGACCCAGGTCCGGCAAATGGAAGGTCTCGAGATCGGCGCGATCGCGGACCTCCGTGTCGACGCCGCATGCGAAGCGGTTCGAGTCGCCAATCAGGCGGACGACGGCTATCGCGTCGTCGAGACTGGCTCGGGGATTTCGCAGGCGATCGAGGCCGGATCGATCGCCATCACGCAAGACTCGAATGCGATCTGTACCAACGATCAAATCGACGTGGTTATCGATGCGACCGGCAAACCGGCGGTGGGCGCGCAGATCGGGCTGCTGGCCATGGAGCATGGCAAGCATCTCGTGATGATGAACGTCGAAGCCGATGTGACCATTGGCGCATACCTGCGTCGTGAAGCGGAGCGGCTGGGCGTGGTGTACACGCTCGGCGCCGGCGACGAGCCGAGCTCGACGATCGAGTTGATCGATTTCGTCAGCGCGCTCGGTTATCCGATCGTCGCCGCGGGTAAGGGCAAGAACAACCCGCTGAATATCGACGCGACACCGGACGACTACATGGCGGAAGCCAAGGCGCGCAACATGAATCCGCGCATGCTGGTGGAGTTTGTCGACGGTTCGAAGACCGCGGTCGAAATGGCGGCGATCGGAAATGCGACCGGGCTGATTCCGGATGTGGCAGGCATGCACGGTCCCGCGGCCACGCTCGACCAACTGCATGAGGTGCTTTGTCCGGTGGCGGACGGCGGGATCCTCACCCAAAAGGGCGTAGTCGATTACACCATCGGAAAGGGCGTCGCGCCCGGGGTGTTCGTCGTTGCCGAACTTGCACATCCTCGCCTGCGCGAGCGCATGGCAGACCTCAAGCTCGGCAAGGGGCCGTATTACACGTTCTATCGCCCGTATCACCTGACGAGCCTCGAAGTACCGCTCAGCTGCGCGCGCGCTGTCCTGTACGGCAAAGCCGACATGCGGCCGCTCCCCGTTCCGGTGGTCGAGGTTTGCGCGGTGGCGAAGCGAGACCTGAAAGTCGGTGACCGCCTCGACGCGATCGGCGAATTCACGTACCGCGCGTGGGCCATCGCGGCGGACGACGCGCTTGCGGAGCGCGCGGTTCCATGCGGCTTGCTGGAAGGCGGCATCGTCACCCAAGCAATCCGAAAGGGCGAATTGCTGACGTACCAGAACGCCGCGGTCGACGCGAACGCACCGATTGTCAAACTGCGCCAGCGTCAGGACGAGATGGTCCGTGGCGCGCGTGCCGCCGCTTGAGGAGAGGATGATGGGATTCGTTGCAGAGAAGATCGAAGGAATGCCCGAAGTCTATCGGCACGTCTCCGCGCAAGCGTTGCGTGACGCGCTGAAGAAGATGCAACTCGTGCGTCGATTCGAGGAGAGTGCGGAACAGGCGTACATGCGCGGCCTGATTCACGGCACGATGCACCTGTCCATCGGGCAGGAAGCCTCCGCGATCGCGATGACGATGCTCCTCACCGATGAGGACTACATCACGTCGACGCATCGGGGACACGGCCACTGTATCGGCAAAGGTGCGGATCCGAAACGCATGTTCGCCGAATTCTTCGGTAAGGAGACGGGGTATTGCCGGGGGCGGGGCGGTTCGATGCACATCGCGGATGTGAGCCGCGGAAATCTCGGCGCCAACGGTATCGTGGGCGGAGGCTTGCCTATCGCGGTCGGCGCGGCGCTGTCGATCAAGAAGCGGCGCAAGGACTCGGTCGTCGTGTGTTTTTTCGGCGATGGCGCGAACAATGAAGGTGCGTTCCATGAATCGCTGAATTTCGCCGCGATCTGGAAACTGCCGGTGATTTTCGTCTGTGAAAATAACCGGTACGGCATGTCGATGTCGGTCGAACGTTCGACGGCCGTCAGTCGGATCTCGCAGCGCGCGGCTGCGTATGACATGCCCGGCGTAACTGTCGACGGCAACAGCTTCGGCGACGTGCTGACGGCGGCTGAAGGCGCGATCGAGCGTGCGCGAAAAGGCGAGGGGCCGACACTCATCGAGTGCGAGACATACCGCATTCGCGGCCACTCCAAGAGCGACCGGAACCGCTATCGCACCCGCGAAGAGATCGAGTCCTGGGGCGCAAGGGATCCCATTGCGAAATTCGAGCGGCAGTTGGTGGAACTTGGACTGATCGACGCCGCAGAGGTGCAAGTAATCCACGCGGAAGTCGAGGAAGAAATCAAGGCGGGTCTGGACTACGCGCAGAACAGCCCGGCACCGGACATCGCCGAGTTGACGCGCTATGTATATACGGAGAACGGGGGGAATGACCATGAGTGACCAGCGCGAACTGACTTACGCTCAGGCGATTCATGAGGCAATGGGCATCGCAATGGAGCGAGACGAGCGCGTGTTCCTGATGGGCGAGGATATCGGAGTCTACGGCGGTGCGTTCCAGGTGACCGGTGACCTGTTTCAGCGCTTTGGTGCGGAACGTGTCATGGACACGCCCATCGCGGAGCTGGCAGGCGCCGGCATTGCGGTCGGCGCGGCCATGACCGGCTGCCGGCCGATCTACGAATTCCAGTTTTCGGACTTCGCAACGCTTGCGATGGAACAAATCGTGAACCAGGCCGCGAAGATGCGTTACATGCTGGGCGGAGAAGTCTCGGTGCCGGTTGTGATGCGCTTTCCGGCCGGTTCGGGGACAGGTGCCGCAGCCCAGCACAGCCAGAGCCTCGAGGCATGGTTCGCGCACGTTCCTGGGTTGAAGGTGGTGCAACCCAGTACGCCCCATGACGCGAAGGGATTACTGCTTGCTGCGCTCGAGGATCCCGATCCGGTGATGATCTTCGAACACAAGCTCCTGTACAAGAGCAAGGGCATCGTGCCGGATGGCTACTATGTCGAGCCGATCGGCAAGGCCGTCGTTCGCCGCGAGGGGCGGGATGTCACGATCGTCGCGACTTCGATCATGACCGTGCGTTCGCTGGAAGCGGCAGACGCGCTGCAGCAGGAAGGCATCGACGTGGAAGTGATCGATCTGCGCAGCATCCGGCCGATCGACCGCGAGGCGATCATCGCTAGCGTACGCAAGACTTCGCGTCTGGTATGTGTGTACGAAGGTGTTCAGCAACTGGGCATAGGCGCCGAGATCGCGTCGATCGTATGCGAAAGCGACGCCTTCGATTATCTGGACGCACCGATCGTTCGGTTGGGCGGCGCGGATTGTCCGCTGCCTTACAACCCGCAGCTCGAGAAGGCTGCCGTGCCGCAGGTGCCCGACATCGTCGAGGCGGTTCGGCATATCGTCGGTCGGAGGGGCTGAGATGGCGACCGAAGTGATCCTTCCCCGCGTCGATATGGACATGGCCGAGGGCACGATTACCGCCTGGTATGTCAAGGACGGCGACACGATCAGACAGGGTGAGCCGATCTTCGACATCGAGACCAGCAAGGCCACGATGGAAGTGGAGGCCCCGGAGAGCGGCACGGTTCGGCAGATTACCGCCAGCGTCGGCGATACGGTCCCCGTCGGAACCGTGATCGCATGGATCTATGCCAATGGCGAGACCGTCATCGAGCAGGACGCCGGCACAACAGCATCAGGCGTTGCCGAGCTTGACGCCGCGGCTGAACCCTCGGTCCATCGTCGCGCGGACGTCGCAGCCGCGGCATCGTCGGGCGATATCGGCGATAGCCGGATTCGCGCAACGCCCGCCGCTCGTCGGGCTGCTCGCGAAAGCGAAATCGACTTGGGCAGCCTGCAAGGATCCGGTCCGCATGGCCGGATCGTCGAAAATGACGTGCGCGCCGTCGCCGTCGGCAACGGTGGTTCACGTGAAGTGCCGGCCGGCGCGAGCCAGCAAGGCGCGCTCAATCGGGTCTGGCTGCAGCGAGGCGGCCCCGCGACGCTGGTGTTTTTGCATGGATTCGGGGCCGAGGCGAACAGCTGGCGCCCGTTCTTCAATGCATTGCGCGACGCCGGCCTTGCCAAGAATCTCGGTGTCCTGTCGATCGATTTGCCCGGACATGGAAAATCGCCGGCCGACGCTGCCGCATCGCTGGAGAAAATCGTCGACGCGATCGGCGCTACGCTGGCGGCCGAAGATGTCGCGAACTGCCATCTCGTCGGGCATTCTTTCGGCGCGGCTGTCGCGATCGCGTTGAGTGCGTCGCGCCAGGTGCGTGTGTCGTCGTTGACGCTGGCCGCACCGGCCGGGCTCGGTACCGAATGCAACGGTGCGTTCTTGCGCGGGCTGACGCAAGCTGCTGATCGAACCAGTCTTACGCCATGGCTGCGGGAATTGGTCGCGCGTCCCGGTGTGATCGATGAAGCCTTCATCGCGACGGCGGAGCAGCAATTGTCGAGTGAGGCAAAACGTGTGACGCTTGCGTCAATCGCGGAGACGTTCTTTCCGGGCGGCCGGCAGAAGATCGATCTGCGAGAAGCCATCGCGTCGCTGACGATGCCTGTTCGCGTCGTCTGGGGGGCGTCGGATAAAATCATTCCGATTACGCACGCGAACGGCCTGCCTGGCCGGATTGCGCAGCACCGCTTCGCAGACGTCGGTCATTTGCCGCACGTCGAAGCGCTGGCTGATGTGGTCGATATCGTCGGCGAGCAGCTGTCACGGTAGGCGGAGCCATTCATGAACCTGGAGCTTGACGGCAAGATCGCGCTGGTAACGGGGCTATCGTCCCCCGTCGGCGACGAGGTGGTCCGTGCGTTGCGTACCGCCGGCGCAACGGTGCTTACGCAGCCGGCACGCGTTCTCGAACTTGTGGGTGAAACGGGAGACGGTCAAGCCAATGTCGACAGTACGCTGGCGGAAATCTTCACGGCGCGGCGTGCGGTCGAACTGGTTGAACGGACCGTGCTTGAATTCGGGAGACTCGATATCGTCGTCCATAACGGCTGCGCGCGCCTGGATGCAGGAAACGATCTCGAGATTCACGAACGAGAGATCGATCACGCGTACGACGAGTGCGTCAAGGCTGCGTTTTACATCGCCCATGCCGCAGCTTTGCAGTATCGGCGAGTCAAGCGAGGCGTGATCGTCAATATCGCGCCAACTGCCGAAGCGGATTCCTGGTGCGTGCCGTGGCAGAGCGCCTGTGCCGCGGCGCTCTGTCAGCTGTCCCAAGCAATGGGGCAACGATTGAAAGGTGACGGGATCCGTGTCAATGCCGTCTGTCCAACGGTACCCTCATATGACGAGTTTCGCCGCGCCTCACATGGTGTGACGCTGCAGCCGACCCCGCTGCCGTCGATCCCGAGGCGAGATGACGGCATGTCCGCCGCAGTGCGTGCCGCTCTATTCCTGGCTTCGGAGGCGTCACACTACATTTCGGGTCTCGTGTTCCCGATCGAGGTCGATTCGGGTTTTTGTTAGAAGAATCGTTGCTGAGGGCTTCGTGTCGCGTTTTCCCGTATTTACCTGAAAATGAACAATTGTATTATTGTGATAAACATTTGTTCAAAACGGCGGCGCGAAATAACCGCCGGATTCGTCTCGTTTGTTAAAGCAGTTCGTGCGAGGGAGGAGACATGCAATGGAACTCGTTCGGTTCGGTTTACTGGCATTGGCTGTTACGTGGGCGCTGCAGCTCATCGCCGGGTGGGCCCATATGCGCTACTACCGGGACACGCTCAGAAAGACTGCGCGAACGTGGGGCGACGGCTTTCTCGGCGTGGGGACGTTCAAGCCGCGGATCGGGCGCGGCGCAGTTGCGATCGTCGTCATCGGTGACGATTGCATTGTCAGACAAGTATTGGCCATGTCTGGACTGACTGTATTCGCTCGTTTCGAGGCGCTTTCCGAATTCAATGGCGGGTCGATCGGTGAGTTTCAACACCATTTGGAGTCCTTGGCGCTTGCACCTCGTCTTAGGCACGCGCTTCACAACGCACTCGACATGGCTTGCAGAACCGCGAACGCTAACCGTCCTATCGGTGCCGTGATTGAGTAGACGAACGCCGTACAGCACGCAGGTCGCAGCACTGTTTTGATTGACGCATCTGTCGCACATCACAACTTCAACAGGAGACAACCATGAATCCGCTTGATTTTCTTACTCATGCCGCCGAGGCATTTATCGGTGTATTCAACGCAGGCGGAAAGACGTTCGTCGGCTTTGTTACGGGTATTTTGCCGACACTGATCGTGCTGCTCACCGCGGTCTACACGGTCATCGCGCTGGTGGGAGAGCAGCGGATTCAGGGATTGGCTCGTTTCCTTTCGAAGAATATCGTGACGCGATACTCGCTGTTGCCATTGCTCGCGATGTTCTTTCTGACCAATCCGATGGCCTACACGTTCGGTGTCTTCCTTGAAGAGCGTCACAAACCCGCATTCTACGACTCCGCAGTGTCCTTGTGTCACCCGATCACTGGCTTGTTTCCGCACTGCAATCCCGGCGAGCTTTTCGTCTGGCTTGGTGTGGCAGCAGGGATCACTAAGCTCGCTGAAACGCATGCCGCACCGTTTTCATTGCCGAAACTCGCGCTCTTTTACCTGGGTGTCGGCCTTTTCGTCAATCTCCTGAAAGGAGTACTGACCGAAGCGATCACCCGCATGATCGCGAAGCGAGAAGGCCTGACGCTTTGAACTCGACACGATAAAACACGAGAAATCATCTGGAGGAGAAGGAAATGGATGCGCGTACGTACAAGGCGGTTGAGGTTCGAAAAGGACCAAACGGCTGGGGCGGTCCAATCGTCATCGCACCGACGGTGGAGCGCAACAAGATCGTGGCCGTGACCGGAGGAGATATTCCGAAGGTGGCACAGCGGCTGGCGGATCTGACCGGAGCAACGGTCGTGGACGGCTTCCGCAATCCGCCGCTCGAATCGGAAATCGCGGCTGTCGTGATCGATTGCGGGGGAACCGCGCGGTGCGGCGTCTATCCGCGAAAGCGCATCCCGACCATCAATCTGAGTCCGGTCGGACAGTCGGGTCCGCTTGCGCAGTTCATTACCGAAGACATCTATGTGTCCGGCGTCGAATTGAACAGCTTGCAGTCCGTCGACGACGACGCGTCGAGCGTCGACGCGCATCACGCCGCTTTCACGAGCGGCGACACACCGCCCGCCGCAATGCCGTCGCCGGCCGAACCGCGAACCGGGGCAGGCCACGGCGGCTTTGTCGGGATGATCACGTCGGTCGGCCGCGGCATGGGCGGCGTCGTGAATGTGCTGTTCACGAGCGGACGCAAGTCTATCGATACCGTCATTCGCAATGTGCTGCCGTTCATGGCGTTCGTGACGATGTTGATCGGCGTGATCAATTCGACCGGGGTGGGAACCGGGCTCGCTCATCTGCTTTCGCCGCTGGCGGGCAATATCGTGGGGCTGGTGATCTTGTCTGCGATCTGCGGTCTTCCGTTCCTGTCGCCCGTACTCGGACCGGGCGCCGTGATCGCGCAGGTCATCGGCGCGGCAATCATCGGGCCGGCCATCGGCAATGGCACGATTCCGCCGCATATGGCGCTACCGGCGCTGTTCGCGTATGACACCCAGGTTGGCTGTGATTTCGTGCCGGTCGGGATGGCACTCGGCGAAGCGAAACCGGAGACGATTCGCGTCGGCGTGCCGGCCGTACTGATCAGTCGCCAGATCATGGGGCCGGTCTCGGTGTTGATCGCTTGGGTGGTCAGTTTTGCTCTCTAAAAACATCTTGAGGTTAGGCATGCATTACTACAAGACAATCATTTCCAGTATCGGCGAAGAAGTGGAACCCCTTCTCGAAGGTGGCGTGCTGATTTTGTATTCGGATGGTGCGCCTTCCGAACTGGCAGAGGTGTCGGTTCTTCACCGCGTAGAGCAGGCGCACAGCCACGCGCCGCGTATCGGCTCCGTGCTGCGCATCGGCGAAATTTCCGCGGTCGTGACTGCCGTGGGGCCGACGGCCTGGAACAAGGTGAGCGAACTCGGCCATGTCGTCATTACGTTCAATGGTGCGCATTCGGCAGAGCGCCCGGGAGAGATTTGCGCATCGACGGTCGATCCTGAACGGCTCTTCAAGAGCATGCAGAAAGGGACCGTCATCGAGATCGTTGACGCCTGAGTCGCACCGACGTCAACGTCGTCACCCACGGAATACGAAAAGGCATCGTCATGTTGGAAACTCAGGTTGTTGTCAAGGTACACGAGGGTCTGCACGCGCGCCCCGCGACGCAATTCGCAAAGCTTGCGAAGGAATTCAATAGCGCGCTGAGAATCGGGAGAGGCGATGCATGGGCGGACGCGAAGAGCGCCGTGAAGCTCATGTTGCTAGGTGTGAAGCAAGACGAGCAGATACTGCTCCGAGCGGACGGCGAAGACGAATGCGAGGCGGTCGACAGGTTGACGCAATTTCTGTCGAATGTCAGCGCAATCGTGCAGGGCGCCACTGCGCCGGACGGCGATCGCGGGTCCGACGGTTCAGCGACGGCTCCGCGAGCGTTCGAGCACGCGGCCGCGGCGCGATCCTCTGACGATGCCGATTCTCCGGGCGGGTTGAGAGGTGTTCCGGCGAGTGAAGGCCTGGCATTTGGCAGTGCGCTCGCGTATGTTCGTGACGAGCTTGTGGTCGATCGCCAGTTCGTGTCGGAACACGAGGTAGCAGACGAGGCCGCGCGATTCACCGCGACGCTCGAGTCCACTTTGGCTGCGATGCTCGAGCCGGGCGACGTGACGATGGGAAACGAGATCATCGAGGCGATCGCCGATGTCGCAAGGAGCGACGACTATGCGGGCTCGATTCGCGAGCTCATCGCAACGCGGTGGAGCGCGGCGGCGGCTACGCTGAAATGCGGCCAGGATCTGGCGTTCGCGTTCGAATCGATGACGGACGAGTATCTTCGCAGCCGGGCCGACGACATTCGCGGCCTGACGCGCGAGATCGCGGCCGTGCTTCTTGGCAAGCAGCAGAAGTCGCTGCGGGAACTGGACGTACCGAGCATCATCCTTGCCGAAGAGCTGTCCGCGCCGGATCTCGCGCGCGCGAACCTCGCCAATATCCTCGGAATCGTCTGCACATCGGGCAGTGCAACGTCTCATGTTGCGATTATTGCGCGCTCGCACGGCATTCCGGCAGTTCTGGGTCTGCCGATCGACAAGGACAGGCTGCGATCGGTCGCGCGTGTTTCGATTGACGGCACGACCGGGGAGGTCTGGCTCGACCATTCTGACGAGCATGAAAAGGAGCTATCGCGCCGCATCGAGGTGCAGCGCGAACAACAATCGGCGCTCCTTGCTTATCGGGACGTCGAGCCGCGCACGCGCGACGGGCGCAAGATACAGATCGCCGCGAACATGGGTTCTCTCTCGGAGCTCGACTCGGCCCTGCAAGCCGGTGCGATGGGCGTGGGGCTATTCCGTACCGAGCTTTTGTTCATGGACCACCTGCGGGTGCCCACGGAGGACGAGCAATACGAAGTTTATGCCACGCTCGCACAGCGCTTTCACCCGTGGCCGGTCATCATTCGGACGCTCGATGCTGGCGGCGACAAGCCGTTGCCGGGCATTCGCTTCCCGAAGGAGGAGAATCCATTTCTGGGGTGGCGAGGCATCCGGATGTGTCTTGACAGCCCTGAAGTGTTCGAGCCGCAACTGCGAGCGCTACTGCGTGCCACCACGCACGGGAACATCTGCGTGATGCTGCCGATGGTCGACGATGTCGACGAGGTTCGCCGCACGAAGGCGATCATCGAGCGCATCGCTGCGGAACTGACCGAAGCGCGGGTGCCGTTTGCGGTTCCGAAGCTCGGCATCATGATCGAGACGCCGGCTGCGGTTCTCACTGCCGATCTGCTGGCGCAGGAAGTCGAGTTCTTCTCGATCGGCACCAACGACCTTACGCAATACATCATGGCCGTCGATCGCATGAATCCCAGCCTTGCCTCGCTCTACAGGACCGAGCACCCGGCTGTCATTCAGGCGATCAAGATGGTATGCGACGCGGCGAAGCGGGCGCACATCAGTGTCGGCGTGTGCGGTGAAGCTGCGTCTCGGCCAAACATGATTCCGGTGTTCGTGAACCTCGGGGTCGACGAACTCAGTATGAGTCCCAACTCGGTACTGCGCGCAAAGAAACTCGTGACGGAAATCTGATTTCCGATCGGGAAACGACAGGGGCGTGGCATCGACGATCCACAAGATTCGTATTTGCCACTGCTTCGCGGGCCCGGCTTGATACACGGAGTGGCGGGCGACCTGTCTCTCCGCGCGGGTATCCGGCCTTGTTGGGCTATTTCACCATGCCTCCCGAGCTGCTTACCGGCCGACACGGCGCGATTCAAGGAGGCGATTTTGCCGGATGGAACTGCCGTCCGGTCTTCACGAACACGCGCAGCCTTCACACCCGAAAGCCGTTCGAGCTTTCTGCGAAATTGCCTGGTTTCCTTCCACGGCTCGTCCAGTCGGGCGTCTGCATCAAGAATACGTGATGAGCCGCGAGGCTGCTCGTCGCGCTGAATCGGTTCTCCGGCGTCCGGCGCGTGCGGTCTGCCCCCAACTGCGTTTCACCCATGCATACCGGGCGATGTCCGTGTGATCCCTGATCATCACTTTTCCTTATATTACCTGCCGGACGGTTGCCATCGCTACAGCCCTGTCTGACAGCGGGTGACGGCATGCGCAACAGATACGCGGCGATTGCGACGAGCGGCGTGGCCAAGTTTCGGACGCAGTGCAGGCCTACTGTCGCATTGATAAATTTTGGCGATCAGCGCAAATCGCGAATCGCAATTGGACCGCTTCAATTTGGAGGTGGACGATCGTTTCACTTGTCGTGAACAAAAAGCTTCTTGAAGCGAAATCGTGAGACAAATGTAGCGAAATAAACCGACAAATACCAGTCGCTGCTGCATTTTCAGGTGTTTTCGTACGGCGAAGATTCACATAATGACGGAGGTGTGACGGAGATGGAGATGAACATGCAAGAGATTCGCATAAGCGAATCTGCACCCAAAAAGTTGTCCGGAAACATGGGGCCGATCGGCCTGGCGCTGATGGTGCTCGCGTTCTCGGCACCTTTGACAACGGTGTCCGGTTACATCCCGTTCGCGCTGATGTTCGGAGGCGTCAGCAGTCCGATCCTGTTCGTCGTCGTCACGATCGTTCTGCTGTTCTTTTCCGTCGGCTACGTGACGCTCAACAACATCGTCAAGCGCCCGGGCGACTTCTATGCGTTCGTCAGTTTCGGCATCGGGAAGTCGACAGGCCTCGGTTCGGGCATCCTCGCGGCGGTGTCGTATTTTCTGCTACTCGCCGGGGTGACGTCGTTCTTCGGCGTGTCCTGTTCCGATCTCCTTCATGAAACGACCGGCGCCGTGCTCCCGTGGTACATCCCGACGATCGCATGCTGGATGGCCTGCGGGATCCTCAGCTACCTGCATGTCGAGTTGTCGGCGAAGGTGCTGACGTGGATCATGCTGCTCGAGATCGCGGTATGTCTCATCTTCTCGTTCTTCGTGCTGGCGAAGGGCGGGGCGGCGGACATCTCGGCAACCGCGCCGTTTGCGCCGAGCCAGCTGTCGAAGAGCGCGAGCGTGCCGTTCTCGGTGCTATTCATCGTCGGCTTCTTCATGGGATTCGAGGCGACCGCGCTGTTCCGGGATGAAGTCCGGATGCCCGACCGGACGATTCCGGTAGCCACGTATGGTGCGGTCATCTTCATCGGCGTCGTCTATACCATTTGTGCGTATGCGCTGATCATGGCCTATGGGTCGCATGTCCAGGACATCGCTACCAAGACACCTGCCGCAATGTTTCCCGACGCATTTTCGAAGTTCGTCAGCGGCCGTCTCCATGTCGTGATCTCGTTGCTGGTGCTGACGTCGGCGTTCGCATCGGCGCTGTCCACGCAGAACGTGCTCGCCCGCTACATGCACAACCTCGGCACCGACGGCGCGCTGCCACGATTCCTCGGCAAGGTTCATTCGAAGCACGAGTCGCCCTATCTCGCGTCGATCACGGTGTCGGTGATGGTGCTCTGCGTGCTGATCCCCTTCATTGCGATGGGTGCCAAGCCGGATCTGCTCTACGGGCAACTCTCCGGCGTCGGTACGTCGGGGATTGTCGTTCTGATGGCGATCGTCAGCATCTCGTCGCTGGTGTGGTACGGCCGGAGCGGTAGGCACCAGGGCGTCAGCTTTTTCAAGTCGGCGGTTGCACCTGCGATTTCCTCGGTGTTCTTCATCGCGCTCGTCGTGCTGATTGCGCAGCACTTCGATGTCCTGGCCGGTGGTGATCCGGGGCAGTACGTGTGGATGTTCTACTGCCTGATTGGCGTGCTGTTCGTCGGCATCGCGCTGGCTCAATACTTCAAGTACCTGCGCCCGGAGATTTTCGAAAGACTTGGCCGCAGCCATAAGGACTGAATCGTTGAACGACCGGGGCGGACATGTTCCGCCCCATCCTGGGTCGTTTCTCCTTTGATCCCGAGAAATTTTCGGGATCTTTTTTATTTTCCGGCTCGTTGTTCCCAATGCGTCGGCCTGCCTGTAACGGCCAACGCAGAGACGTCACGACCGGCTTCTCATCATCCGTTCATCCAGAAGATGTCCGATCGATCGGACGCATCCCAAACCATGGTCGTCGAGACTGCAAACGAAAACAACAAACGGGCTGCAACACGCGCATCGTTCTTTCTCGCCGGAATCAGCGTCGCGACGTGGGCGCCTCTGGTGCCTTATGCGAAGGCGCGGCTTGACGTCGACGAAGCGAAATTCGGCTTCCTACTGCTGTTCCTGGGAATCGGTGCCATCGGATGCATGCCGCTCTGTCAGCGCGCGGTCGAGCAATTCGGTTGCCGCAAGGTCATCGGCGCAGGCGCCGCGATGATTTGCGCATCGCTGCCGCTCCTGGCGACGCTTTCCGGCATGCCGGCGATGGCGGTCACGCTGTTGATCTTTGGAGCCGGTCTAGGATTCGTCGACGTGGCGATGAACATCCAGGCCGCGCTCATCGAGCGGCAAAGCGGCGAGCAACTGATGTCCGGCTTCCACGGCCTGTTCAGCGTCGGCGGAATCGCGGGCTCGCTGGTCGGCGGATCGCTGTTGTCGGCCGGCGCGAATCCGCTTGGGGTAGCGGGTGCGATGGTGGCAGTCATCGCCGCGCTCATGTTTCGCTATGCGCGATACCTGGAGTCGGCAGGACCGGGCGAGCGAACGGCCTCGGTGTTGATCCTGCCGCAGGGGATTGTGGTTTTGATGGGGGCCATTGCGATCGGCTGCTTTCTCGTCGAAGGGGCGATGCTCGACTGGAGTGCGCTGTTCCTGACATCCGTGAAGTCTTATGCGCAGGATCGCGCGGGCTTCGGCTATACCGCGTTTGCGACGACGATGGCAATCGGTCGCCTCTTCGGCGACATGTTGATTACCCGTCTTGGCTCGCGTGTGGTGATCATATCGGGCGGGATCGTCGGCGCGGTCGGGATGTGTATCGCAATCGCGTCGCCGTCGGGCATGAGTGCGATCATCGGATTTGCGATATGCGGGATCGGGTGCGCGAATATCGTACCGATCCTGTTTGCATCTGCCGGGCGGCAAAAGGCCATGGACCCGTCGGCAGCCATTTCATCGATCACGACATTGGGCTATGGCGGCAATCTCGTCGGACCGGCAGTCGTCGGCTTCTTTGCACATGCCATCGGTTTGCATCTCGCGTTTGCGCTGCTCGCGGTGCTCCTTCTGCTCGCTGCGTTCGGTGGCCGGAAGATCGATTCCTGACCTGCGCGCCGGCGAAGAGGGAAGTCCACGCGATTCAGCGGACCGGTCGTAACGGCATTCTGTCGTCGTGCTTTTCATCTGTTGGGTCATGGCTTCGGTCGGTGCGTCGGGACCTGTCCCCGCGTGGGCGAGGATGGTGTCTGGCCTGTCGATCGTGCGTTCGACGCTTGTCACCAATCGATTACGAATTCCGATCAGTGATCATTTTTGTTCTTCATTGGATTGAATCAGTCGAGGTTGATGTAATGCGCTGACGTTTTTCACCGTGAGCGAATGCCATGACAGATCTCTCATCCGGCGATTTCTCGGTCGCCGACATCGAAGCCGCCTATGTGCGCATCCTGCCGTTCGTCGTGCGAACGCCTCTGCTCGAGAGCGATGCGCTCAACCGCGCGGCGGGGGCCCGTGTGCTCGTGAAGGCGGAAAGCCTTCAGAAGACGGGTTCCTTCAAGTTCCGGGGCGCATGCAATCGCGTGCTGCAAATTCCGGCTGCACTGCGGCCACGAGGCGTCGTCGCATTCTCGTCGGGAAATCACGCGCTCGCGATCTCGGCGGTTTGCGCGCGGTTCGGCATGCCGGCCACCATCATCATGCCGGCGGATGCACCCAAGGCAAAAATCGAAGGTGCGCGGGCCTACGGTGCAACCGTACGTCTCTATGACCGACAAACGGACGACCGGGAAGCAATCGGCAGGGACATCGCGGAGCGCACAGGCGCAGTGATCGTTCCCCCCTACGACGATCGCCAGGTGATGGCCGGCCAGGGCACCGTCGGTCTCGAGATCGTGCAGCAAACGCAAGCCATTTCCGTGGTCCCGGATGTGGTTCTTGCGGCCGCCAGCGGCGGCGGTCTGGTCGCTGGGGTCGCGACGGCGATCAGCGCGTACTGCCGGCAAGCGCGCCTCTACGCTGTCGAGCCGAAGGGGTTCGACGATCACGCACGATCGCTTGCGAAGGGGGAGCAAGTTGCCAATGGCGTGGGCGCCAGGTCCATCTGCGATTCCCTGCAGGTCGCATCTCCCGGCAAGCTGACGTTCCCGATCAACAAGAGGCTGCTGGCCGGGAGTCTCGTCGTCGACGATGACGAGGTACGTCGGGCGATGCGCGTGGCGTTCGAGACACTGAAGCTCGTCGTGGAGCCCGGTGGCGCAGTGCCGCTCGCGGCGGTACTTGCCGGGAAGCTCGACGTAGCCGGAAAGACCGTCGTGCTGGTACTGAGCGGCGGTAACGTGGACCACGACATCTTCGTCAGTGCGTTGGCCTGACCAACCGGCATTCATTTACCCGGAGCGCATTCCTGCCAGGAGGCAATTGCCATGCTGCAGCAAGACAGCAAACAGTATCAACGCGTCGCGCGCACGATCGACGAATTCATGACGCTCGACTACACGGGTGTCGGGCTCATCGGCAACATATACGAGGCGCTGCAGAAGCGGCAACCCGGCTTCGCATGCATGGGTGCGGCCGAACGAATCGTCGAGTCGGCAAGGCGACAAGGTGGTCCGGTGCTCATCGCCACGGGATTCCCGGAGGGCGGCGGTGCACCCGAAACCGATGGTCCGGTGGGCGCTGCGCTGATGGCGCGCGCATTCTTCCTTGGCCTGGGGGTACCGACCGTCATCGTGATCGACGAGGACTGGGAGGAGATGATGGTGCAGACCTGCCGCGGCGCAGGGCTGGCGCCGATGCCGTTCCCGGGCGATGGCGTGGTGAAACGGATCGAGTACCTGCGGCCCGTCTACATCCGGACCGTCCCCAAGGATAAGGACGGCAGTCATCGTGTTTCTGATGATCTGCTCGAGCGCACCCGGCCCAGTGTGATGATTTCGATCGAGCGCCCCGGTTGCAATGCGCTAGGGCTCTACCACGGGCTGGGCGGCCGTCCGCTCGACGGGCTCGTCGCCGACCTCGATTACCTGTTTTATCAAGGCAAGGAGCGCGGCATCCTGCATATCGGCGTGGGCGATGGGGGTAACGAACTCGGTATGGGTGTAATCGCGGCAGATCTGCCCGCGTTTTCGCCGAAGGCCGCGTCAACCGGCGTTGCTGGGCGGGGAGGCGTTGCGGCGGTCAATGCGGCTGATCACCTCGTCGTCGCGAACGTATCGAACTGGGGCGCGACGGGTATCATCGCGGCGCTTTCGGCGCTGCTGGAGAACCCTGTCGTGTTTCACGATCCCGAACTCGAGATCCGCTGCATCGAATGCTGTGTCAATTCGGGTGGTGTGGACGGCATGTTCATGGCACCCGAACCCGCCGTGGACGGCATCAGCGCGCTCGAATGGGAGGGCTTGCTTCGCACGCTTCGCGCGAGTGTTCGACGCACGCTGGGAGACTCGATCAACTGGCAAGGGGAGCGTGGAGACTGGAGGCAATTGAAATGACGGATAAGACCAAGACCACGATTGACGCGCGCCTCGCCGAACTGGGCCTCGAATTGCCGTCTGCGAGCGTGCCGCGCGGTAGTTATTTGCCTGCAGTGCGGTCGGGAAACTACCTTCAGATAGCGGGGCAGGGACCGCGTCTGGGTGGTGACCTTCTCTATGCGGGAAAGGTTGGCACCGACCTCAGCGTGGAAGACGGGCAGCGCGCAGCTCAGCTCTGCGCCCTCAATATCCTGAGCCATGTCGGGCGAATGCTGGAGGGCGATTTTTCGCGCGTCGTTCGCATCGTTCGCGTTGCTGGCGTCGTGCAGTGCGATGCCGACTTCACCGAGCACGCGAAGGTGATGAACGGTGCTTCTGATCTGTTCTTCGCCGTTCTTGGCGAGGCCGGGCGGCACGCCCGTATCGCGACCGGCGCCAATTCCTTGCCATCGGGCATGGCGGTGGAAGTGGAGGCGACCGTAGAAATCGCCTGATGCCGGCATGTGTGGATTGCAGGGCGTCGGCCGATCAAGACGGTACGAACCCTGAAGGGAGAGAGGTGAGCATGCAATACGATTCAGCAGCGGGTCCGGTCCGTGACGGCGCGCATTCCGAAGGTACGTACCGAACCGTCGCATTTCGGATTATGCCGTTCCTGATGCTGTGCTACGTCACGGCATATCTCGATCGCATCAACATCGGCTTCGCCAAGCTGCGGATGCTGTCGGATCTCGGGCTGACGGACGCGGCGTACGGGCTGGGGGCCGGCCTGTTCTTCATCGGCTATTTCCTGTTCGAGGTGCCGAGCAATGTGCTGATGGCGAAGATCGGCGCAAAACGGACCATCTCGCGAATCATGATTCTGTGGGCGCTGATTTCGGCGGCCTTTGCGTTTGTTTCGACGCCAGCCCAGTTCTATGTGCTTCGCTTTCTGCTCGGGGTGGCCGAGGCGGGCTTTTACCCCGGCATCATCCTGTACCTGACATATTGGTTTCCGTCAGCGCGCCGTGCGAAGATGGTGGCGCTTTTCGTCGGGGCGGTTCCCTTGTCCGGCATGATCGGGGCGCCCGTATCGGGTGCGATCATGTCGACGCTCGAGGGCGCGCATGGATTGGCGGGATGGCAATGGCTCTTCGTCATTGAGGCGATACCGTCATTTGCGCTCGGGCTACTGACGCTTGTATTCCTCGACGACGGTCCGGCGTCCGCTCTCTGGTTGCCGGATCGAAACAGACGTTTGATCGAGCGTGAGCTGGAAGCGGATCGTCGAGCGATAGACGGACAGGGCGCCGGGATGAACCTGCGGCAGACGGTGACGAACCGCAAGGTCTGGCACATGACGCTCATCTGCTTCTGCTCGGCGATCTGTTCGTACGGCGTTTCGTTCTGGTTGCCGACGCTGGTCGCGCAGCTGGCGCCAGGTGACGTCTTGCGTATCGGGTTCTACACGTCGTTGCCGTTCAGTGCGGCGTTCGTCGGGATGTATCTGATCGGTCGAAGCTCCGATAAACTTCGCGAACGCCGCTGGCATCTCGTCGTGCCGTTTTTGTGCGTGATCACGGGGCTCGTCGCCAGTGTATTCACGCGCGGCGCGCCGGCCATTGCATTGGCGGCGTTGTGTGTCGCCGCCGTGGGTGCGTACAGTACGACGTCGATGTTGTTCTCGATTCCGGGACTGTTCCTGACCGGGATCGGCATGGCTGCCGGTGTTGCCTTCATCAACTGCGTCGGCGGGTTGGGCGGGTTCGTCAGCCCCTATGTCGTGGGCGTCGTCAAGGAAATGACCGGGAGCACCGATTACGGTGTTTTCTTTATTTCGTTGATGGCCGCAATCGGCGTGGTTCTGACTTTGTGCCTTCCCAAGAAGCTCGTCAATCGCTGAGGTCGATGGCCACTGACACCTGTTGCGTCTGAACGATTGCGGGTCGGAAATTTTCTTCATGTTCGACGTGAACAGAGCAGATGATCAATCTGAAAAGCCTGGAAACCTTCTACTGGGTCGCAACGCTCAACAGCTTTCATAAGGCGGCGACCAAGCTGCACACGACGCAATCCGCGGTGTCGCACCGGATTTCAGGCCTGGAGGACGATCTGGGCGTGCTGCTGTTCGAGCGCGCGGCGCGTACCATCCGGTTGACACCCCGTGGCCGGACTCTGCTGGAATACGCGGAGCGGTTTCTGGCGCTCGAGTCCGAACTGATTTCGGCGATCGCAAGCCCTCAGACGCTGTCCGGTGTGGTTCGTCTGGGTGTCGCCGAAACGATCGTTCATATGTGGCTCACCGAGTTCATCGAGAGCGTGCATCGCGAACATTCGGGCATCGTCATCGACATTGTGGTCGACATCACGCCGGCGCTTCGCGACGCGCTTAAGTCCGGCGAGATCGACATGGCATTTCTGTTGGCCGGGCCCGTGGTGGATCCCGATTTTGTCGAAGCACCCTTGTGCAGATATCCGGTCGACTTCCTCGTGTCTCCTGACCTCGATGTCGGCGACGGCCATTTGACGCCGGAGACCCTGGCGCGCTTCCCAATCATCACGTTGCCGAAGCGGACCCATCCGTACATCACGCTGAGGGACGCCATTGCGACGCGGGACAAGCCTTCCCCGCGCATCTTTGCCAACTGGTCCCTGTCGACGATCGTGAAGATGGCGGTCGACAGGATCGGTATTGCCGTGATGCCGGGTGCGGTCGCGCGGCGCGAAATCGAGTCGGGGGTGCTCGTCGTCAAGGAATCGACGCTCGCGCTGGACGATTTCGCATTCAGTGCGGCGTACGCGCGCGGGCTCGACGTACGCATCTACGAAATCCTGACCGGATTGGCCCACGACGCGGCCGCGTCGACGCGTCGCTAGACGCATGTTTCCGACGTTCGACAGCGCGTCGCGATTAATGGGGTTGCATCAGCGCGCAACCCGTTGCCTGACGAGGTTTGGAGATTTTTATCATCCTTTGGGTGGACGAGGGATGCACGCGTCATTTCTAGAATGAAATCAATTGCCGGCACACGCGATATCACCGTCCGGCTTGACGCGATGCGCACGTTGCGCGCTTTTCGAAGGGGTTCCGGGAAAAGCGGCATGGCGATCATTTCGACCGACAAATAGGCTGTTGACCACCGGCTTTCGCAAAAGAGCCGGGCAGGAGGCGAAAATGACCGATGCGAGCGAGAAGCGGGTGGCCTCGGCGAACCCGGCGGTGCGCTACGACGCTTCAGAAAAGCAGAGGGCACAGGCTAAAACGGCGCGCATTCCGATCAAGATCGTTCCGATCGAGCCGCTTCGCAAACCATGGTGGATCCGCGCTAAAGTGGCGACGCCCAACACGCGCTTTTTCGAGATCAAGACGATCCTGCGCGAGCACAACCTGCACACCGTGTGCGAGGAAGCGAGCTGCCCGAACATCGGCGAATGCTTCGGCAAGGGCACCGCGACGT
>Ga0055527_1000235_pt1 | contig 34812 bp, 20 predicted proteins | sample AraplaCol_mMS_r2_FD_55010 | JGI IMG/M metagenome (GOLD analysis project Ga0055527, IMG submission 55010) | Arabidopsis root microbial communities from North Carolina, USA - plate scrape CL_Col_mMS_r2 | ecosystem: Host-associated > Plants > Roots > Endosphere | place: USA: North Carolina...
TGGGGCCGCCGCCTTGGACGCCTGCAGTAGTCGATCTTCGAACGAAATTTCCGCCTGAGCGACCGACGTCCGCGCCTCATCGAAGCCGCCGTTTGTCTCCCGGGCAAACGGTGCGCGCAGCAGTATTCCGCAGCCACTCCCTACGTGCACCCTGATTCGCGCCGGTTAGCGTGATGCGTTCTCGCATGCGTTGCCCGGTTTCCCCGCCGCCTGGCAGGCGGCCGCGTTCGCGCATCCGTTCCCCGGGCGCGCGAATGCCGGCCCGCACGCCGGCCGGCGGTCAACCGTGTTCCCCGGAACACCGCACAGGAGCCGCCATGAACGACAGTGACAGTTGTCCCTTATGTCCGTTGCATACGCAGACCCTTTCGAACCCGGGTCGCGGGGACAATCCGGCCGACTAGCCTGACACGTCGTTCAGGCCCCTGGCTGGCCCCGCGCCCACCACGCGGCCGGCACGTTGCCGTCGCCGCACGGAGCCAGACCATGAACTTCGGCCTTCTGCTGTCGAACCTTCCGCACGTCACGGAATCGCGCCACCACTACGACGCGATGCTGACGCTCGACGCCCGTCCGCGGGTGTTCTCCCGCCTGTTGAGCCAACTGAAAGCGTTGATCCACTGAAAAGAAGCGCCGAGCGCGCCTCGGCATGCGCACGCGCCCCCGCCTTCGGGCGGCCGTCCCGTGCGCATTCCAAGGTCACACGCTCACCGAATCGCATAACCCTTAGCCGTACGGAACACATCATGTCCACGCCATCCAACGTTTCTCCACCGATCGCCGCCGACCGCAGCGCCGTGCTCGACGAAGCCCACCTGGGCGACATCCGCGGTGCGCTCGGCACGATCGCGCACCACGATACCGGCGCACGCGGCACGTGGTGGGCGCGCCTGCGCACGCTGCTCGCGATCATCGGCCCGGGCCTGATCGTGATGGTCGGCGACAACGANGCCGGCGCGTTCGGCACCTANACGCAGGCCGGCCAGAACTACGGCACGACGCTGCTGTGGACGCTGCTGCTGCTGGTGCCCGTGCTGTACGTGAACCAGGAAATGGTGCTGCGCCTCGGCGCGGTCACGGGCGTCGGCCATGCGCGGCTGATCTTCGAACGCTTCGGCAAGTTCTGGGGCGCGTTCAGCGTGATCGACCTGTTCCTGCTCAACGCGCTGACCATCGTCACCGAGTTCATCGGCATCACGTTCGTGCTGGATTTCTTCGGATTGCCGAAGGTGGCCGGCGTGTGCGTGGCCGCCGCGCTGACGATGGCCGCGGTCAGTACCGGCGATTTCCGGCGCTTCGAGCGGTTCGCGATCGGGCTGTGCGTGCTGAGCCTGCTGCTCGTGCCGGTGCTCGTGTCGATCCACCCGTCCGCCGCGCAGATGACGCGCGACTTCTTCGTGCCGAACTGGCCCGCGCACGCGAAGCTGTCGGACGTGATGCTGCTCGTGATCGGGATCGTCGGCACGACGGTCGCGCCATGGCAATTGTTCTTCCAGCAGAGCTACGTGATCGACAAGCGCATCACGCCGCGCTTCATGAAATATGAAAAAGCCGACCTGTGGATCGGCATCGCGTTCGTGCTGGTCGGCGCGGTCGCGATGATCGGCTTCAGCTCGGCGTTGTTCGCCGGCCATCCGGAAGCCGGCAACTTCACCGACGCGGGTGGCATCATCGCCGGCCTCGAGAAGTATGCGGGCCGCACGAGCGCGACGCTGTTCGCGATCGCGCTGCTCGACGCGTGCATCATCGGCGCGGCGGCCGTGTCGCTGTCGACCGCGTACGCGATCGGCGACGTGTTCAAGATCCGCCACTCGCTGCATCGGGGCGTGACCGACGCGAAGGGCTTCTATCTCGTCTATTTCGGTATCGTCGCGGCCGCGGCCACGCTCGTGCTGATCCCGGGCAGCCCGCTCGGCCTGCTGACCGAAGCCGTGCAGACGCTGGCCGGCGTGCTGCTGCCGAGCGCGACGGTGTTCCTGCTCGTGCTGTGCAACGACCGCCAGGTGCTCGGGCCCTGGGTCAACTCGACGAAGCTCAACGTGTTCACGGGCGCGGTGATCTGGGTGCTGGTGTTGCTGTCGATCATCCTGACCGCGTCGGTGATGTATCCGGACATCAGCGGGGAGGCGATCGTCGACGTGCTGGTGGGCGGCACCGTGCTCGCGATCGCCGGCTATCTGGCGACGGTGTTGATTCGCCGCAACAAGCGCGTGGTCGAGCCGGGCATCGACCGCTCGCTGCGCGACACGTGGCGCATGCCGCCGCTCGATACGCTCGAGCCGCAGAACATGACGCTCGCGACGCGGATCTGGATGGCCGTGTTGCGCGGCTATCTGGTGATCGCGGTCGGGCTCGTGATCGTGAAGGTGGTGCAGATGACGCTGCTGAAGTAACGGCGATCGTCTGCGAGGAAGCGGCGCCGGACCCGGCACCGCGCCGCAACCCGTGCATGCCGGCCCGCGAGGCCGGCATGTGCGTTTACGCGATCGGCGAAACGAAACTGCGACGCCGCGCCGCCGCCGCCGCGCGTCAGATCAGCTCGAGCTTCGACGTCAGGTACGTGAGCTGAATCCGGTTCGCGACGCCGAAGCGCTTGCGCAGCTTGCGCAGGTGATAGTCGACGTTGTGCGCGCTGGTGTCGAGGCGCCGGCCGATTTCCTTGTCGGACGCNCCTTCGGCGATGCCGAGCAGCAGNTCCTGCTCGAANGGCGTGAGCCCGTTCACCGCGCGTTCGCGCGACGTCGAGATCAGTTGNGGCGATGCGAACTTGTGGACCGACAGCCCGATCGACAGCGCCTGNTCGATCGTCGCCGGCGTGATCCATTCGCGCGTGCGGCGCGGCGCGGTGAAGCTCATGAACGCGTGCAGCCGCGTGCCGGGCACGGCCATCGAATACATGATGCCGCTGCACATCCCGTCGTCCTGCATCGTCTGCAGGAAGCCGTCGAGCGCGGCCGGGCTCACGGACGGCGCGTCGTCGCGCTCGCGGTGCTCGCGGCGCAATTGCTGCAGGTCCCACACGATCGGCATGTTGCACACGCGCGCGCCGAGCGTGCGCGGATCGACGTCGTGATGGTTGTGCCGCACGTAGTCGCCGCGATAGGTGGCCGGCGTGAACGCTTCGTGCAGGTAGAGGCTTTCGACGCGCTCGCGCGCGAATTCGAGTGCGAAGTACGCGAANGTCGAGAAGCCTGTCAGATGCAGCAGGCTCGTGACGATCCGGTTGCGCTCGGCCGTGCTCTGCGCGTGCGCGAGCGTATCGGCGACGCCGAGCTTCGGTGCGTGCGGCTGCGCATCGTCGCCGCGCTTCACGTCGTCGCACCAGACGACCTGCACGGGGCGCTCGCGCAGCGCGTCCGCGCATGCGTTCAATCCGCGCGACGCGCGCGGCAAGGTGGTTGGGGCGACCGCTTCTTCATGCAATGCAATATCGGACATGAGCCATCCCTCGGAATCGACGCGCATCGCCTGGCGGCGGCCGTATCGTGTACGGCATTCGCGGCGGTGCGACCGAGCATCGTTGTGATATGCGCCGATCGTCATCCCTGACGAAACGCGGGGGCATTGTACAAAAATGTCGGTGTGTGGGTAATATGCCGTAATACTAATCGCGGCGAAAGGTTCATGTTCGTGCGCATATAACGACGACCAGAAAATCATAAAGAAAAGACCAGATCGTGACGGGGCGCAGTTTCACATAATGGGAAAGGGCGGGCTCCTCATGACATATGCTGACGGCGCACCACGCGTCGAGTGGTTCTCACAAGCCGATATAGCGGCCGCCGCCGCTTATTCGAACGAATATCACGCAATCGAGCGTGACGTTTTTACCGGTATTCAAATAGCGCCCGGTAAAACCGACCTTGCGTCATTCGATTTCTCGCAATGNCATGCGCGATTGCGGCAAATCGGATTCAGTACGCTGGGTTACGGCGCCTACGAAATGATCGGGCGGCGCATTCTGCGTGCGCATCTGCTGCGCGACCTCGCGCCGGCGACGTTCATGCAGCCGTTCATCGAAGGAATGCTGTACGACAGCGACCCGCGTTTCGCGCAGGTGCGGCAGAGCGGCTTTCCGGTCGCATGGCGGCTCGACGAGATCGAGGCGGCCGCACAGGGCAGCGGCGANCGCAAGGTGCTGGCGCTGGCCGGCCACTTGCGTGCGCACGCAATGAACAGCGGCGTGATNTTCAGCCTGTCGGCGCCGCGGCTCGACCTGCGCGTCGCGGTGAACCTGACGTCGGAAACGCACGGCACCGAATGGATCGACGATCGCGTGATCGGCGGCGCGCTGTCGGTCAGTCTTGCCGTGCATCGCGTCGCGCTGCCGTTCCTCGAGGCGCGGGTCGCTCGCATGCGCGGCTTCGCGCTCGCGGACGAGCAGCAGGAAGTGCTCGACCGGCTCGTGCACGGGCTGTCCGACCAGGAGATCGCGAGCGCGCTGCGCACGTCGCTGCACAAGGTCGGGCACCACATCCGCTCGCTNGAAAAACTCTTCAACGTACAGAACCGCGCGCAGCTCGCGTACCTCGCCGCGCGGCGGCTGCCGTCCTGAGCTGACGTCTGCCGCAGGCGCGCGCCGGCGCTCCGGCGCGCGATGGAAGCGGTTCCGGCGGCGCGTGCCCGAACGTGCCGCCGGGTTTCGTAGTCCGATTCGATCGTCTGAGGAAAACGCGCTTTCACGCTACGAGGCGCGCCTCTTTTTCCGCGGTTTCCCGTCGCTACACTCGTCCCATTCAACGGTCCGCGCGGCATGGGGCAGGNTTGCCCGTGCCAGCCGGCGATAACGACAGGACGACGGCACGATGGCTGAACCGAAGGCGCTCCCCCGCGACTGGCAGCGGTTGTTTTCCGCCGGCCGCGGCGTGTCCGGACGGCGCCTCGGGGGCGCGTCGCCGCGCGCCGACCTGTTTCTCGCNNCCTTCATCGTCGCGGTCGTCGCGCTGTTCATCCTGCCGCTGCCGCAGGCCGCGCTCGACGGGATGATCTCGNTGAATCTCGCGGCGAGCGTCGTGCTGCTGACGGTGTCGACCTACGTGCCGTCGGCGGTCAGNTTCTCGTCGTTTCCCGCGCTGCTGCTGTTNACGACGCTGTTCCGGCTCGCGCTGAACATCGCGTCGTGCAAGCTGATCCTGCTGCATGCGAACGCNGGCCACGTGATCGACGCGTTCGGGCGGCTGGTGGTCGGCAACAANGTGGTGGTGGGCGGCGTGGTGTTCCTCGTGATCGCGGTCGTGCAGTTCATCGTGATCGCGAANGGGTCGGAGCGNGTGGCCGAAGTCGGCGCGCGNTTCTCGCTCGACGCGATGCCGGGCAAGCAGATGAGCATCGACGCGGACCTGCGCGCGGGCATCATCAGCGCCGACGAGGCGCGCGAGCGGCGCGAGAAGCTCGAGCAGGAATCGCAGATGCACGGCGCGATGGACGGCGCGATGAAGTTCGTGAAGGGCGACGCGATCGCGGGCCTCGTGATCGCGTTCATCAACATCGTCGCGGGGATCGCGGTCGGCACGCTGATGCACGGGATGGACATCGGCGAGGCGCTGCAGCGTTACGCGATCCTGACGGTCGGCGACGGGATGGCGTCGCAGATTCCGTCGCTGCTGGTATCGATCGCGGCCGGCATCGTGACCACGCGCGTCGCGACGCGCGATGCACGACAGCGCCAGCTCGGCGAACAGCTCGGCGAGCAACTGGGCGCACACCCGCGCGCGCTGCTGATCGCGGCGTTCGTGCTGAGCGGTTTTCTCGTCGTGCCCGGTTTTCCGAAATGGTCGTTCGCGCTGATCGCGCTTGGCCTCGGCGCCTTCGCGTTCTCGCAACTGAAGCGCAAGACGTCCGCGCCGAGCTTCAACCTGATTCATGTCGCGGGGCGCGTCGGCGCGGCCGACGACGGCCAGCCCGCGAAGGTATCGCACGCGGCGGGCGTCACGTCGCTGATCGCGGTGTCGCTGTCCGACGACCTGCGCACGGGCCTGAACCTCGCGCAACTGCAGGCGGCGCTGTCGAGCGCGAAGGCGCGCGTCGACGCGGACATCGGCACGGTGTTCCCGCGCATCACGCTGAACGACGACGAGGGCGCGCCGGCCGGTACGTACCGGATCTATCTGCAGGACGTGCTCGTCGCGCACGGCGCGCTGAAGCCGGGCTGGCTGCTGTGGGACGGCGTCGCGCCGCTGCCGGAGCGCGCGGAGCGCCAGCCGGCCGAGGCGTTCGGCCCGTTCGCGACCGCGCTGTGGATCAAGCCCGACGGCGCGGCGCCGGACGGCAAGTGGCTGTCGAGCGAGAGCGCGCTGGCCGCGCACGTCGAGCAGATCGTGCGCCAGCATGCGGACGAACTGCTCGGCATCCAGGAGACGCAGGCGCTCGTGCATCTGGTGCGCCGCGACCATCCGGAGCTGGTGGGCGAACTGACGCGGCTCGTGCCGTTGCAGCGCGTGACCGAAGTGCTGCGCCGGCTGCTCGCCGAACAGGTGCCGATCCGCAACCTGCGCGTGATCTTCGAGAGCCTGATCACGTGGGCGCCGAACGAGCCNGACGACGTGATCGCGCTGGTCGAGCTCGTGCGCGTCGACCTGCGCCGGATGATCACCGATCGACACGCNGGCACGGCGCGCCAGCTGCGGGTCGTGCTGTTCGAGCAGAACCTGCAGGAGCGGATCGAGAGCGCGGTGATGCGCACGAAGCAGGGNAATTTCCTCGCGCTGTCGAGNGCGGTCAAGCAGGACATCGGCGAACAGGTGCGCGCGATCGTGCAGGCNGCNCAGGCGGCCGGCCCCGGCGGCCACGGCAACGCGCNNGGTGGCGCGCACGGTGGCGCGCGGCTCGCGGTGATGGTCGCGCTCGGCGCGCGCCGCTACGTGAAGACGATCCTGCAGCCGGTGCTGCCCGAACTCGCGGTGCTGTCGTACCAGGAAGTCGAGGAGGACGTGCAGTTGCATACGGTCGGCTGGGTGAAGAACCCGCCGGACGACGGCACGGTCGGCGCGGGCGCCGACGTGCGCGCGCCGGGAGCCGTGCAATGACGAGCTCGACGATCCTCGACCTGACGCGCCAGGCGCTGATGCTCGTGCTGCTGCTGTCGCTGCCGATCGTGCTGATCGCGACCGTCACGGGCCTCGTCGTCGCGATCCTGCAGGCCGTCACGCAGGTGCAGGACGCCAACATCGGCATCGCGGTGCGGCTGATCGCCGTGATGGTCGCGCTCGTGCTGCTGTCCGGCTGGCTCGGCGGCGAAGTGCTGCGCTTCGCGCAGCAGGCGCTGGAACGCATGTTCGTTTCTTCCACAGGAGTTCTTTGATGCGTCGACGCGTCGCCTCGATCCGGTTTCAACCGCGCAGCCTGCAACGGGCCGCGCTTGCCGTGTGCGCGACCGCGCTGCTCACGGCGTCGCTGTGCATGGCGCCCGCGCAGCATGCGCGCGCCGCGGACCTGCGCTGGCGCAACAAGCCGTTCACGATCGTCGCGAACGGCAAGAAGATCGGCGACTTCATCCGCGAGCTCGCGTCGTCGCAGGGCGTGACGGCGGTGGTCGACCCGAAGGTCGACGGCGTGATCAGCGGCCGCTTCTCCGGCACGCCGCAGCAGACGCTCGACACGATCTGCTCGACCTACGGGCTCACGTGGTACTACGACGGCTCGTTCCTGTACGTCGATCCGGCCGACCAGTCGCAGACGCAGATGATCCCGATCCCGCCGAATGCGTCCGGCGAAATCGGCCGCGCGCTGCAGGCGATGCAGATTCCGGACAAGCGCTACACGCTGGTCATCAACGACCGCGCCAACAGCGTGTACGTGGCCGGCCCGCGCCGCTATGTCGAGCTCGTGCGGCAGGCGGTCGGCTCGGTCGGCGACCCGGCGGCGAACGGCGCGCATGCGGACATCCGCGCGTTCCGCCTGAAATACGGCTGGGCGTCGGACTTCACGATCAACCGCTCGGGCAAGGAAGTGACGGTGCCGGGCGTCGCGACGATCCTGCGCCGGCTGTTCGGCAAGGGCGGCGGCACGACCGCGGCGCCATCGAGCACGCCGCTCGGGCAGGCCGCGCGCCAGGTGAAGCTCGGCTCGGGCCTGACGATCGCGGTGCCGCGGCTCGACTTTCCCGACATCTCGGGCGGCCCGCGGCAGGGCGGCTATGGCGGGGCGGACAGCGGCATGGGCGGCGGCTTCTCGCCGTTCGCGAACAACGGCGGCGGCGACACGCTGCCGCAGATCGTCGCCGATCCGGCGATCAACGCGGTGATCGTGCGCGACCTGCCGGAGAACATGTACCGCTACCAGTCGCTGATCAACCAGCTCGACGAGCGGCCGCGCATCGTCGAGATCAACGTGACGATCATCGACATCAACGAGGATTCGCTCGACAGCCTCGGGATCGACTGGCGCCTGCACACGACGCACGGCGACGTGCAGATCGGCAACGGCCAGAACGCGCTGAACGGCAACACGCAGTACAACGGCGTCGGCAACCCGCCGCTGACGTTCGGCATCGGCACGTCGGAAACCGGGCAGACGGGCACCTTCATGCCGACCGGCATCGCGCTGACCGCATCGATCGGCGGGTCGCTGCGCAACTACCTGCTCACGCGCGTGAACGCGCTCGCGCAGAAAGGCCAGGCGCAACTGCGATCGAAGCCGAAGGTGCTCGCGCTCGACAACACCGAGGCGATCCTCGAGAACCTCACGCAGTTCTACGTGCAGGTGCCCGGCTATCAGGATTCGTCGCTGTACAGCGTGACGACCGGCACCAGCATCAAGGTGACGCCGATGATCGTCGACGAGGCGATCCGCAATGCGGCGGCGGTGTCGGGCAACCCGCAGAGCGTGATGATGTCGATCGACATCCAGGACGGCAACATCGTGCCGGGGCAGGCCGTGTCGAACGTGCCGGTGATCCAGCAGCGCAACATCGTCACCAAGACGATGATCGACGAAGGCAAGAGCCTCCTGATCGCCGGTTTCAACGANGANGAGGTGAAGCTGAACAAGAGCGGCGTGCCCTGGCTGTCCGACATNCCGCTGATCGGCAACCTGTTCAAGTACACCGACAAGTCGGGCAACCACATGGAGCGGTTCTACCTGCTGACGCCGCGGGTCGTGACGAACGCGTCGATGTACGCGCCGGACGGCTCGCCCGTGAACCCGGGCGTCGANGGGCCGGCGAGCCAGGAAGGGATGTCGATGTATCGGCCGCCCGACAACGACGTCGCGGTGCCGCTGACGCCGAAGCCGCTGCCNGGCACGAAGTTCGGNCCGCCCGCGTTGCCGGCGCCACCCAAGGATGCGGCGTCGCAGCCGGTGGCGACGACCGCAGGAGCACCCACCCATGTCGACGAGCATCATTGATCCGCANGGCGACGGCGCATTGCCCGGCGGCGCGGGAAGCGCGGGGGCCGGTNCGGCCGCGCTCGCGTCGCCGTGGAACCTGTGCTTCCTGAGCGGGCCGATGTACGGCCGCACGATGTCGCTCGCGCGCGGCGCGAACTGGGTCGGTACGGCGGCCGACTGCGAAGTGATCCTGCCCGATCGAGAGATCGGCGCGAAACAAGTGTGCCTGCAGGTCGGCGCGCTTGCGGTGACGGTGCAGAACCACGGCGGCGACACCGGCGCGCCGGTGCTGTTCAACGACGAGCCGCTCGGCAGCGGNCGCCGCTCGCTGACGCCGAACGACGTCGTGACGGTCGGCTCGATCCGGCTNGGCATCGCGCGGCATGCGCAGGCGAGCGTCGCGGTGCCCGACGAAACCGATGCGCCGGACGCCGCGCGTGAAGCGGCATGGCTGGGCTGGCTCACCGGCGGGCTGCGGCGGCTGGGCAGCCGGCGGCTCGTGATCGCGCTGGTCGCGCTGTGGATCGGCGTGCTGCTCGGCGCGCTCGGCTACGGCTTCGTCGCGTGGTCGGGACGCTTGCCGTGGCAGCACGAATCGGTGCTCGCGCGCACGCACCGGCTGCAGCAACTGCTGCACGCGTATCCGGAGCTGGCNGTCGCGCCGCGCGACGANGGCGTGATCGTGTCGGGTTACGTCAGCGACCCGGCCGCGCGCGAGCNCGTCGCGCAGATCGTCGCGGGCGTCGACAACGCGGCGCTCGGCAATATCTACGTGGTCAGCGATCTGGTCGCGACCGCGCAGACCTATTTCAGCGACACGGCACTGACGGTCACGTATCTCGGCCGCGGCCGGATCGAGNTGACGGGCACGGCCGCGCGCGCGCAGATCGAGCCGCGCATCCGCAANTACATGAAGGACGCGCGCCCGGCGCTCGAGGTGGTCGATCACGTACGCGATGCNGACGCGGCCGCGCCGCGTACGGCGACGACGCTCGGCGGCACGGCGGGCATTCCGGAGATCACGACCGTGTTCGCCGGCGACGGCGATCAGCGCTACATCGAGACGGTCGACGGTAGCCGCTATTTCGAAGGCGCACGGCTGAAGGAGGGCGCGAGCGTCGTGTCGATCGGCCCGGACGAAGTGGTGTTCGAGCGCAACGGCCAGCGCATCACGATGCCGCTCGGCGGCCCGTCGGCGCGTGTGCCCGAGCAGGCGCCGGCGCCGCCCGTGGCGCCGCTCGCGAGCGGCGCGGCGGCGGGCGTCGCGCAGCCGGTGCCGGGGCCGACGCTGTTGCCCGATGCGCCGGCGACGCCGGCCGTCGCGGCGGCCGGCGCGTCGAAGGGCGCGACGCACTAGGGTCGCGACAGGATTTGCGCATCGCGCCTGGCGATGCGCGCATTACGCGACACGCCGCGCGCATGCGGCGCGTCACGTCGCCGGCGGGGCATGGGGCCGCCGCCGGAAGGTGGAGTGTGTTGTTCACGTAAAGGAGCGAAGCATGGGTACCTCGGCAGCAGGTGGTGTGACGAACACGGGCGACGTGCAGAAGCAGGCCGACGACCTGACCAAGACGCAGCTCGAACTGACCAAGATCAACTTCCAGGTTCAGCAATCGACTGCGACGTTCGAAACCAGCAACGCAGTGACCGCGCAGGAAGGGACGGCGAACGCCCAGGTTGCGCAACACCTGAGTTCCGCCGGCCGCGCGTGATGCCGGTCGCCGGCCGTGCCGTGCGACGTCGCACGCCGGGGCCGCCCGTGACGGGCGCTCGGCGTGGCGTAGGTGCGTGCCGGCCGGCCCGTTTCCGGCTTTGCCGGTCAAGGAGGACACGATCATGTCGGTAACAGGCGTAGGCGCGGCGCCGCCGGGCGCGGCTGCGCTCGCGAGTGCCGCGCAGCAAGCGGGCACGGCGTCCGACCCGGCGCAGGTGCGCCAGTTCGATGCGCTGATGCAGCCGGGCGCGTCGCCGGCCGCCCCGCCGTCTTCGTCCGGTGTCGCGATGTCGCGCGCGCCGGCGGATGCGGCGCCGGCCGTGCAGATGACGCCCGCACAGGCGAACCAGTCGTCGCTCGTCGAGCGGTTGCGCACGTACGGCAACGATCTCGATTCGCGGTACGCGAACATCGACAAGCATCGCAGCGAGATGCTGACGTCGATGGCGGACAGCCGCAGCGACCCGCTGATGACGATGGTGAAGGCGATGGATTTCCAGTGGACGGCAACCACCACGATTTCGGAATACCAGTTGAGCCTGTCGGTTGCACAGGCGGCGAACGGCTTCACGCATACGGTGCTGAAGACGCAGGAGTGAAAGCGCGCGTGCTGGCTGGAGGCTCTGGCCTCACGCGCCCTGAAGCGGACAAACGATGACGACGATCGATTCGACGCCGCGCATGCATGCGTGGCGCAGCCGGGCGGCGCGTGCGCTGCTCGCGGGGCTGCTCGTGCTGTTGGCCGGGTGCCAGAAGGAGCTGTACTCGGGCCTGTCGGAGCGCGACGCGAACCAGATGGTCGCGGTGCTCGGCGACGCGGGCATCAGCGCGTCGAAGGACAACGATGCGCGCGACACGTCGGACCGCAACGCGTGGCTCGTGAGCGTCGCGGACGGCGACATGCAGGCGGCGCTCACGGTACTGCAGGCGAACGGACTGCCGAAGCCGAGCTATGCGAGCCTCGGCGAGCTGTTCCAGAAGCAGGGCCTCGTGTCGACGCCGGCCGAGGAGCGCGTGCGCTACCTGTACGGCGTGTCGCAGGATCTGTCGCGCACGCTGCAGGACATCGAGGGCGTGGTGGTCGCGCGCGTGCAGGTCGTGATTCCGGAGAACGATCCGCTCGCGGACAAGATCAAGCCGTCGTCGGCCGCGGTGTACATCCGCTACCGGCCGGGCGTCGACCTGCGCGCGATGGCGCCGATGGTCAAGGATCTCGTCGCGCACAGCATCGAAGGGCTGCAGTACGACAACGTGTCGCTGTTCCTGCAGCCGGCCGCCGCGCGCGCGACGCGCGTGGACGGGATCGGCAGTGCGGTGTCGGACATCCTGCGGCTGCGCTCGCCGCTCGGCTGGCTCGTGTTCGCGCTGATCCTGCTGACCTGCGCGGTGATCGCGCTGTCGGCCGCGCGGCGCGGGATGTTCGGCGCGCGGCTTGCGGGCCTGCTCGGTGCGTCGCGCGGGGCGAGCGGTGCGACCGCGCAGAACGCTGGCGGCGGGTTGCGTACGCCGGACGGCGCGCGCGACGGCGCATGAGCGAGCCGCACGCGCTGCCGCCGGGCGAGGCGAGCGTCGCGGCCGAGGCGGCGACGCTGCCATGGCTGCATCCGCTTGCGCCGCCTCCCGTCGCACGCGCTGCCACGTTTCATGCGCTCGTCTGCGACTTCAACCTGCGGCCCGACCGCTATCTGCACGTGACACGCGTGCCGGCCGACTGGCCCGCGCGCTACCGTTCGCCGGACGCGTTCGGCGCGGCCGGCCGCAAGCTGCTCGCGCGGCACCTGCTAGACCTGAACGGCGTGGCCGACCGACACGACTTCGACGTCGCGAACCCGTGCGCGCGGCTCGCGCTGCTGCCGGGCGCGGCGCTCGAACAACTGGCCGCGTATGCGGGGCTGCTGCTGCATCGCGCATGGCTGCGCGACGTGCTGGCCGGGCGGCGCATCCGCGCGGAAGTCGCGGCGCGGCTCGGCGGCGATGCGCTCGAACTCGCGCTCGAACGCGCGCCGGAATTCGGCGCGCTCGCGGAAACGCTCGAACCGTGGCGCGCCGATCCCGCCGCGCTGCCGGTCGTGATCCGGGCGCGCGGCGGCCGGCTGCTCGCGGATTTCATCGGCGTGGCCGGCGACGCGGTCGCGCGGCGCGTGCGCCTGAAATTCAACCGCGCGATCGACGACGAGGCGCCGTACTGGCTGAACCGCGCGCAGCGCGACCAGTTCGGCGAACTGATGTTCCTGTTTCTGATTCCCGAGAGGCTTGCGTCATGGGACTGGCTTTTCTGATCACGAGCGACAACCTGCAGCTACTGTCGGAACGCAAGGTGCTCAAGGAGCGCGAATACGCGGCGCTGCTCGACGCGTCCGCGGTGATCGCGACCGCGCATGAAGAGGCGGCGCGCATCGTCGCCGACGCGCAGCGCGAGTTCGACAAGCGCCAGGCGGCCGGCTACGACGAAGGCATGCGCCGCGCGCAACGCGAGCAGGCCGCGCAGGCCTACACGCAGGCGCTCGCCGCCACGCGCACGATGGAAACGATGAAGGACGCGATGGCCGATATCGTCGTGAAGGCCGTGCGCGCGATCGTCGGCGAGATGAGCACGCAGAAGCTGTACGAGGCCGCGCTCGCGCGGATCGCGCCGCTCGTACGTGACGAGGCGTTCCTGATCGTGCGTATCGCGCCCGGCCGCAAGGACGAGATGCGCGACGCGCTCGACGGCGCGTTCGCCGGGCAGTCGAACCGGCAGAAGATCCGCATCGTCGAGGACGCGCAGCTCGAACGCCATGCATGCACGGTCGAGACGCCGTCCGGGCGCATCGACGCGAGCCTCGACCTGCAGATCGACGCGTTGCGTCAGGCGATCCGCCGCGACGCGCTGAAGGGCGCCGCGCGATGAACGCGCCGCTCGACGATCCGCCACCGTTCGGCGACGACGACGGCGCGCCGTTCGATCGCGGCCGCCTGGTCGGCGAACTCGACGCGGGGCTGGCGTTCTTCTCGCCGGTGTCGGTGCAGGGCCGCGTCAACCACGCGGTCGGGCAGATATTGAACGCGACGGGCATCCGCGCGCGGCTCGGCGAGATCTGCGAGCTGCGCACGCCGAACCAGCCGACGCTGCTCGCAGAGGTGGTCGGCTTCTCGCGCCAGACGACGCTGCTCACGCCGCTCGGCGACGTGGCCGGGCTGTCGCCGGAGACGACCGTCGTGCCGTCCGGGCGCGAGCATGTCTTTCCGGTGGGCGAGGGGCTGTTCGGCCGCGTGCTCGACGGGCTCGGCCGGCCCCTCGACGATCGCGGGCCGGTGACGGGCGCCGCATGGGTCTCGACGCAGCAGGACCCGCCGAACCCGCTCGCGCGCAAGATGATCGACACGCCGTTTCCGACCGGCGTGCGCGTGATCGACGGGCTGATGACGCTCGGCATCGGGCAGCGCGTCGGCATCTTCGCGCCGTCCGGCGTCGGCAAGAGCACGCTGCTCGGGATGATCGCGCGCGGCGCGCAGGCCGACGTGAACGTGATCGCGCTGGTCGGCGAACGCGGCCGCGAGGTGCGCGAATTCATCGAGCACAGCCTGTCGCCCGAGGTGCGCGCGCGGTCGATCGTCGTCGTGTCGACATCCGATCGCCCCGCGATGGAGCGCGTGAAATCCGCGCTGGTCGCGACCGCGATCGCCGAGCACTTCCGCGATGCGGGCAAGCGCGTGCTGCTGCTGGTCGATTCGCTGACGCGCTTCGCCCGCGCGCAGCGCGAGGTCGGCCTCGCGAGCGGCGAGCCGCCGACGCGGCGCAGCTTCCCGCCGTCGACGTTCGCGGTATTGCCGCGCCTGCTCGAACGCGCGGGGCAGGGGGCGCACGGGTCGATCACCGCGCTCTACACGGTGCTCGTCGAAGGCGACGAGGAATCGGACCCGATCGCCGAGGAGGTGCGCTCGATCCTCGACGGCCATATCGTGCTGTCGCGCAAGATCGCGCTCGCGAACCGCTATCCGGCGATCGACGTGCTCGCGAGCCTGTCGCGCGTGATGCCGCTCGTCGCGAGCCGCGCGCACCAGCATGCGGCCGCGCGCGTGCGCGAGCTGATCGCGAAGTACCAGGAGATCGAGCTGCTGGTGCAGATCGGCGAGTATCGCGAAGGCAGCGACCGGCTCGGCGATCTCGCGCTGCGCGCGCGCGACGCGATCGGCGCGTTCTGCGCGCAGGCGTCGGACGAGGACGTGCGTTTCGACGCGCTGCTCGCGAAGCTGACGAAGCTGGCGAACGATCATGTCTGAAGCCGACGACCGCCTCGTGCTCGCGACGCTCGCTCGCCTGAAGCGCGTGCGCGAGATGCGCAGNCAGATCGCGCGCGTCGCGGCCGCGCGCCAGCAGGGCATCGCCGCGCAGAGCCGCCGCGCGCTCGCGGCCGCGCAGGCGCAGCTCGCGCAGCAGGTCGCCGCGAAGGCCGCGATCCAGACGCGGCTCGCCGACGACGTGCGCGAGGCCCGCGCATTGCAGAACGCGGCGGCCGATACGCGCACGTTCGACCGGCATATCGGCACCGCGAACGCGTCGGTGAGCGAGGCCGCGCACGTGCATCGCGGCCACGAGGCGACGCTCGCCGACCTGCAGCGCGCCGCGCGCAAGGCGAAGGCCGCCGAGGACAAGCTGGAGAAGGCCGGCGAGAAGGCGCTGCACGCGCGCGCCGCGCGGGTCGAGCGCGACGCCGACGACATCGCGGACGGCTACGCGGTGCGGCGCTTCGCGACGGGCGGCACCTGGGTGGCTGGTGCGGGCGACGCCGCGGCCGGTCATGCGTCCACGCCGCCCGAGGCCGCCGCCGCGTTCGATGCGGCGATGACCGAAGCGGAAACGGACGCCGACATCGCCACCGAAACCGACGCATCCGCCGCATCCGCCTCGCCCGACGATCCCGCCCCGCCCGCCGCCGCGGAGCGCCGATGCTAGACCAGGCCGCGGGTTTCAACGACGTCGCCGGCATGCTGCGGCCGCTGCTCTACGTGATGCCGCGCCTGCTGCCGATCATGTTCGTCGTGCCGGTATTCAACGAGCAGATCATCACGGGCCTCGTGCGCAACGGGATCGCGGTCGTGATCGCCGCGTTCGTCGCGCCGACGATCGATGCCGCGCAGGTCGCCGCGCTGCCGTTCCTGATGTGGTGCCTGCTGGTCGCGAAGGAGGCGATGGTCGGCATGCTGCTCGCGGGCGCGTTCAGCGCGGTGCTGTTCGCGATCCAGGGCGTCGGCTACCTGATCGACTTTCAGACCGGCAGCGGCAGCGCCGCGTTCTTCGATCCGATGGGTGGCCACGAGGGCGGCCCGACTTCTGGATTCCTGAATTTCGTCGCGATTGCGCTGTTCGTCACGGCGGGCGGGTTGCAGGTGCTCGTGCAACTGTTCGCGCAGTCGTACGCATGGTGGCCGATCGGCTCGCTCGGCCCCGACTTCTCGTCGATGCTGCAAACCTTCATCGTGCGGCAGACCGACACGATCTTCGAATGGATGGTGAAGCTCGCGGCGCCGGTCACGATCGTGCTGGTGCTCGTCGAGCTGGGCGTCGGCCTGGTCGGGCGCGCGGTGCCGCAACTCAACATCTTCGTGTTCTCGCAGCCGCTGAAGAGCGCGCTCGCGGTGCTGATGATGATCCTGTTCCTGCCGGTGGTGTACGCGTCGCTGCATTCGCTGCTGAGCCCCGACAGCGGGCTGATGGCGTTGCTGCGCGCGCTGTTCGCCGCGCACGGCGGCGGCTGAGCGCGCCGGAGCCGGGATGGCCGAAAAGGACCAGAAGCCGACCGCGAAGCGCCTGCGCGAGGCGCGCGAGAAAGGCGACGTGCCGAAGAGCGCGGAAACGGTATCGTCCGCGTTCTTCGTCGGCGTGTGCGTGGCGCTCGCGGTGGGCATCGGCTCGCTGTTCGCGCGGGTGCAGGCGCTGTTCCGGCTCGTGTTCGACGCGGTCGGCGCGGCCGATCCGTCCGCGCGGCTCGCGGCGCTGATCGACGGCGCCGCGCGCGACTGGGCGACGCTGTCCGCGCAGATCGTCGCGGCCGGCCTGCTGGCGGGGCTGCTCGCGGGCTTCGTGCAGGTGGGCGGCGTGATGGCGTGGAGCCGCCTCGTGCCGCAGTTGTCGCGGCTCAACCCGGCCGAGGGGATGAAGAACCTGTGGTCGCTGCGCAACCTCGTCAATCTCGCGAAGATGCTGCTGAAGACGGCGCTGCTCGTCGCGACGCTTGGCTGGCTGATCGTCGAGTCGCTCGATCCGTCGGTGCAGTCGGGCTTCACGCGGCCGGCCTCGATCCTCGCGCTGATCGTGAAGCTGCTGATGCTGCTGTTCGGCTGGGCCGCGCTGATCTACATCGTGATGGCGCTGATCGACATCGTGCACCAGCGGCACGAGTTCAACCAGAAGATGAAGATGTCGATCGACGAAGTGCGGCGCGAGCACAAGGAGGACGAAGGCGATCCGCACATCCAGGCGAAGCGCCGCCAGCTCGCGCGCGAAGCGCAGTTCGCGTCGCTGCCCGACCGGATCGGCTATGCGTCGGTGGTCGTCTATTCGCCGCGCGTGGCCGTCGCGCTCTACTACGGCGGGATGGGCTCGCTGCCGTGGGTGCTCGCGCGCGGCGAGGGCGACGCGGGCGAGCGGATCGTGCGGCTGGCCCGCGACGCGCTGCGCCCGACGCTCGCCAACGTCGGGCTCGCGCAGGCGCTGTACGAGACGACGCCCGAGAACGGCACGATCCAGCCGCAGCATTTCCGCGCGGTCGCGCAGTTGCTGAAATGGGCGACCGGCGCCGCTTGACGGCGGCGTGGCGGGTTGGCGTCGCATCGCATCAAGCCCCTTTTTTGTCGGCGATGCTTGCCGGCGATCCGGCCGGATTCGATATGACCCCATCGCTCGATCATCGGCGTACGGCGCTTGACGTCCATTTTTTTCCGGATTTCGCCGACATTCACTGGTGAATTATTGCTGATTTATTTCTTCGTAATATGGCTCGACCGTCACGCCCGACGGCGGGCCGCGAGGTTGCGCCACCCGTGACGGACCAGGTCAACAGGGGCAGACAAATCAATGTGCGGAATCGACGGCTTTCTGAATAGCGTCGCCTTCGATGAGGAGACAGCGCGCGGCACGCTCGCGCGAATGACGGCAAGCCTCGCGCATCGCGGGCCGGACGGGCAGGGCATCTGGGTCGACCCGGATGCCGGCATCGCGCTCGGCCACCGGCGGCTCGCGATCGTCGACCTGTCGGTGCACGGCCGGCAGCCGATGGCTTCCGCGTGCGGTCGCTACGTCCTCGTCTTCAACGGCGAAATCTACAACCATCGCGAACTGCGCGCGGAGCTCGAGCGCGCGGGGCGTGCACCGGCGTGGCGCGGCCACTCCGACAGCGAGGTGCTGATCGCGGCGATCGTCGCGTGGGGCGTCGAGGCCACGTTGCGCCGCGCGACCGGCATGTTCGCGTTCGCGCTGTGGAATCGCGCGTCGCGGGTGCTGACGCTCGCGCGCGACCGGATCGGCGAGAAGCCGCTCTACTACGGGCGGATCGGCGACGCGCTCGTGTTCGCGTCCGAGCTGAAGGCGCTGCGCGGCTACCCGGGCTTCGACGGCACGGTCGATCGCGACGCGCTGTGCCTGTACCTGCGCCAGTCGAGCGTGCCCGCGCCTTATACGATCTATCGCGGCATCCGCAAGCTGCCGCCCGGCACGTACATCCAGTTCGAACATGCGCGCGACACGCCGCGCCTGCGCGCGTACTGGACGCTCGAACAGGCGATCGAGGCGGGCCGCGCGCAGCCGTTCGAGGGCAGCGCCGACGAAGCCGTCGGCCAGCTGGACACGGTCCTGCGCCAGGCCGTCGCGCGGCAGATGGAGGCCGACGTGCCGCTCGGCGCGTTCCTGTCGGGCGGCATCGATTCGTCGGCGATCGTCGCGCTGATGCAGGCGCAATCGGCGACGCCGGTCGACACGTTTACGATCGGCTTCCACGAGGCCGGCTACGACGAAGCCGGTTACGCGAAGGCCGTCGCGCGCCATCTCGGCACGCGCCATACCGAGCTTTACGTGACGGCCGACCATGCGCTCGGCGTCGTGCCGAAGCTGCCGTCGATCTACGACGAGCCGTTCTCCGATGCGTCGCAGATCCCGACCTTTCTCGTCTCCGAACTGACGCGCCGGCACGTGAAGGTGAGCCTGTCCGGCGACGGCGGCGACGAATTGTTCGGCGGCTATACGCGCTACTTCCTGACGCCGCGCCTGTGGCGCAAGCTGCATCGCGTGCCGGCGGCGGTGCGTGCGCGGATCGCCGCCGCGTTGCACGCGTTGCGGCCCGATCACGCGGACCAGCTCGCGGCCGTCGCGCAGGGTGCGTGGGGCGGCGGCGTGGAAGCGCGCGAATCCGCGTCGCGCATCGGCGATCGCCTGCACAAGCTCGGCCATGTGATGACGGCGGAGAGCCGCATCGGGCTGTACCGGCTGCTGATGTCGTCGGTGCATCATCCGGAGCGCCTCGCGCTGTCGGGGCAGGAGCCGCCGACGCCGCTCGACACGGTGTCCGCGTGGCCCGCGCACCTGAGCTTCGCCGAGCAGGCGATGGCGATCGACACGCTCACGTACCTGCCGACCGACATTCTCGCGAAGGTCGATCGCGCGGCGATGGCCGTGAGCCTCGAGACGCGCATGCCGTTCCTCGATCATCACGTCGTCGAATTCGCGTGGCGTGTGCCGGCGTCGGTGCGCTTGCCGGAAGGGCAGTCGAAGGCGCTGCTGCGCCGGCTGCTCGACCGGTACGTGCCGTCCGCGCTGATCGACCGGCCGAAGCAGGGCTTCTGCGCGCCCGTCGACCACTGGCTGCGCGGCGCGCTGCGCGACTGGGCCGATGCGCTGCTGCGGCCGTCGCGCCTGCGCGAAGAGGGCTTCTTCGATGCGGCGGCGGTCGAGCGGCTGTGGCGCCAGCACCAGACGGGCCGGATGAACTGGCAGCACCAGCTGTGGACGGTGCTGATGTTCCAGGCGTGGCTGGAACATCAGCGGGCGGCGTGATGCGGCATGCCGCGCGCAACCGGTGCGCGCGGCGCCACGCGGCCCGCGCGCCGCTATCAGCCCACGATCAGCGGCGTGCCGACCGACAGGCGGTTCGGATCGCGTGAAACCGACGGATTGAGCTGCAGGATCTCGTTGAACGCGCGCGTGTCCTGCTCGCCGCGCGTCATCGCCTGCTGGTCGGTGCGCGACACGTGCGCGGCGTCGAGCAGCGACTGGCGATGCTGGTCCGCGATGACCCATAGCGAATCGCCGGCGACGACGATGTAGGGCTGCGGCGACCCGGACGGTTGAGCGGTCGACGGCGTGGCGCTGGCCGACGGCGAAGCCGGCGCGGCAGGCGACGCACTGGGCGAGGCAACCGCCGAAGCGCTTGGCGCGGCGCTTGCCGAAGGACTGGCCGACGCGCTTGCCGAAGCGCTCGGCGAAGCGCCGGGCGCGAGATTCGACTGCGACGAATTCGACTGATTCGACTGATTCGACGAACCGGACCCCGAGCCGAAGAACGTCGTCCACAGACTTTCGATCAGCTTGTACGCGAACGCGCCGACCGGAATCAGCACGACGGCCGTCGGGATCTTCTTGATCAGCGGCGTCGCGTTCGGGAAATGCGTGTTCAGACGGCCGCCGAGCAGCAGCGCGGTGGACACGCCGGTCGCGATCGCGAGGTCGTAATGGCCGCCGCTCCACTGCACGCCGGTGCCGAGGCCGCCGTATGCGACGGCCATGAAGTCGCTCGCCGAATCGGTGAAGCGCACGATGCGGCTGCGCTTGTCGGCATTCACGCGGTGCGCGCCGATCGTGTAGACGAGGCCCGCATACGTGGCGCCGAACGCACCGCTCGCGATGGCGGCGGAGCCGTAGGCGAGATCGAACGCCCCGTGCGCGTGCACGACGCCGCTGATGCCGACCGCGAGCGTCGCGGTCGACGTGATCGCGGCGCCGGCGCGGCCCGCGATCCCGAACAGGTGACGCGGGTTGCCGGTATGGAGCTGCTGCAGCGACGTGCCGCCGACGGTGCCCTGCATCTGCGCGAGCACGTCCGCGGCGAGCGCCTTGATGTGGGTGGTCGCGTCGTCGAAACTCATCAGCCCGACGCGGTTCAGCTCGACATACTGCGCGGCCAGTGTCCGCGCTTCGTTCGAGATCTGCTCGAGCTGCGCGCGCCGGTTCTGGCCGTAATCGTGCGCCCCCGAGCGCAGCTGCCGCGACAGCGTCACTTCGAGCCGCGTGAGCACCGCCTGCGCGGCCTTCGGATCGCCGGCCTGCAGGCTGCGCACCGCGCCCTGGTGCATGACCTGGAACACGCGACCGAGACGCGAGCCCAGCAGGAACGACGACGTCGCGCTGCTCAGCATGTCCTGCCGCAGCACGTGCGTCGCGCCGAGCGTATCGGCGATCACGAGCGCACCGGCGCCGGTGACGAGCGAGCTGAAGCCGATCGACTTCCACAGCTCCGCCTTGCGGAACGACGGCCGATGCACGCGCAGCGCGTTGATCTGCGCGAGCGCCTGCAGTTCCTCGATCATCTTGGCCTGTTTCGGGTTCGCCGCGATCTGCCGGCCGACGCTGATCGGCTTCGACGGATCGTTCTTCAGCGCTTCGCGCTCGACTACCGACTGCCAGTACGCGCGACTGTCGGGCAGCGGCCCCGCGGGATCGGCGGTCGACACGACGGTGCCGCGGGCCGGCGCGCGGCCGCCGGCTTCCGCGAGCCAGCGCTCGCCGAAGCGGCGGGCGAGTTTTTCGGTGCGCGTGGCGGGCGGATGATCGGCCGACGCCCACTGCGTCATCGCATGCTCGATCGTCGCCTTGCGCGCCTGGTTGACGAGTGCGGTCGTGTTGCGTTCGTACAGTTCGCTGCGCAGCGTCGCGAGCGCGTCGTCGGACAGCCCTTTCGACTTGCCGATGCGCGCGATCTCCGCGAACAGCACCTGCTGCTGGTTCGCGAATGCCTCGGGGCTCACCGGTTCGAAGACGCGCGTGAGCGCATCGGCGCCGTGCAGTCGCGCGAACTTGCCGTGACGGTCGGTCTGGTAATAGTCGACGATCCGTTCCGCCAGCGCCCGCGTCAGGTCCTGGTTCGCGATGAAGTCGGCCCCGTGCGTGCCGTACGACAGCCCGACGTGCAGCCAGTCGATCGCCTTGCGGTCGAGCAGCGCATCGAGCAGCTCGACGTGGCCGGCGCCCGGCACCGGCTCGAGCACGGCGTCCCATCCGTGAAAGCTCAGCATCACGTTCGGCGCGGGCTCGCCGGCGTGATCGTGCGACCACGTCTCGAACGACGTCATCAGCCGCGTGTACTCGGCATAGCTGTCGTTGGTGCCGGCGATCGTACGGCGGTCGTCCGCGGAGACGAGCGGGCGGCCCGACGCCGCTTCGAGACGAAGCTGGAAGCCGTGGCGCGACGCCGCGGTGAGCCATTTGTGCAGATGCGCGATGTCGTCGAGCTCGAGCGTGCGCGTGGTGCCGTCCGGCGCCTCGCGCGTGATCGTCGCGTCGGCCTCGTTGTAGCGCGCGCCGATCGGCGACCCGAACTTGCGGGCGCGCCGGATGAACGCCGGATCGTGCTTGCCGCCGCGCGCGGCCGCGAGCGTGTGCGGATCGACCGGAATCGACACCACCGGCATCGCGCCGCCATATTGTTCGACGTAGCGCACCGCGAGCGCGGGATCGTCGCGCAGGTTGAACGCACGCGCCATCGGCGCGACGCGGTCCTGAATCTCGGCCGGTGCGCGCACGAACGCCTGGATCGCGCGCTTGTCGATCATGCGCGCCGCGCTGTGGCGCGTGGCGTACGCCTGCATCCACTTCACGAAGCGGTTGTGATCGCCGCCGGGATCGGCGACCGGCCCGCGCGACGGCATGCTCGACACCTCGCGCGCGAGACCGATGGGGATGCCGAGCGCTTTCAGCATCGGTGCGTCGGCCAGGATCGTCTGCGGTTCGTCGGTCAGTGCGAGGCCGCCGGCATCGGGCTGGTTCTTGCGTGCGGTGACCGCCTTCACGCGGTCGATCGTCGGGAACCAGTCGGCCACCTTCGCGGCGCCGTAGCGCATCACCCATTCCGCGACCGTGCTCGAACCGAGGCTCGGCTGGTAGGGCCGCAGCGTCAGCGGCTTGGCCGCCGGCGTCTTCGGTGGCTTCTGCGGCTTCGGCGCGGCCGGCGCGTTTGCCGCGTTTGCCGCATTCGCGGCGCGGCGGTTGCGCCGGCCGCGCTTGCCGCGCAGCGCATTGCGCACCCGGCCGGCAGGGCCCGTGGAGCCGCCGGCCGCCGGCTGCGCGGCTTGCTGGGCCGCGGCGAGGTCGGCCTGAGCGGCTTTCACGCGATCGATCTGGCCGGCGATCTGCGTGCGGATCCAGCGTGTCGCGAGGTCGAACTTCTGCGGCAGCGCATCGAAATACGACTTCTCGTCGAGCAGCTGCGTGAGTCGTTGCGCGAGCGCGGCTTTCTGCGTGGCGGTCGCGCGCGGATCGAACGCTTCGGGCGCGAGCGTCGACAGCAGAAAGTGCTGGTTCGCGCCGAACGGGCCGCGCCCGAGCGGCATCTCGTCGAGCGGGCGGCCCGCGTCCGGGTGGTCGCGCAATTGCTCGGCGTCGTCGTACCAGCGCGCGTTGCCGTCGTGGATCGCGATGATGCCGCGGCGCGTATGCAGCGATTCGGCAACCGGATGATCGGTCTCGTACACGTACACGTAGTGATCGCCGCGCAGCGCCTTCAGCTCCAGCGCGCGCATCAGGTGCAGCGTGTTCGCGCCGCTGAAGTCGATCGCGAGCTGCTCGCTGTCCGGGACGAGCTTCGGCGGCAGGAACGGACTGTCGGCGCCTTCGATCTCGGCGATCTTGCGGCGCACGCCCGGGTCGGCTTTCGCGAGGCCGCGCTGTACGCGCGTGCCGAGTTTCTGCATCGGCGGCTTCTCGTCGCCGAGCGCCTTGCGCATTTCCGCCGGCGCGAAGCCGCCGTAGCGCTCGACGGTGTCGTGCGTGACGTCCGTCACGACGAATCGCACGCCGCGCCGGCCGCCGGACAGGTTGCGCGCGCGTCGGCGGAACGCGGCGCCGAGATCGCGCGGCGCGATCGTCGCGTCGCCGAGCGAGGTCGACTCGTGATAGGTCCAGTCGTGCGCGGCGTTGCGCGTCGCGTAGCCGAGCACCTTGCCGGTTTCCTTGTCGATCGCGTAAAGCGTCGCGCCGTCGCCGGCCGCTTTCGCCGCCTGTTTCGGCCGGCGAAAGCGCGGCGCGTCGGCGAGCGACTGCAGCGTCGTGACGACGTCCGCGTCGGGCGTCGTGGCCGGTTCGGCTTCCCAAGTGCGGCCATCGCTGCGCGCGGTGATCCGCGCGGCGCCGCCGTACTCGCGCAATTCCGCAAGCGACACGGGCGACACGTAGAAATCGACGTTCGCCCGTTCCGCGCTGCCGTTGTCCTTCAGCGCGCGATAGACCGCGTCCGGGATCGACACGGCCGGATCGGCGGACGCCTTGTCGACGAACGTACCGTGCTCGTCGGTGCGCATGCTCGCGACGAACTTCGGCTGCGCATGGCGCGCGTCGATCGACGCGTCCGGCCGCGCTTCATGCTCGGCGATCAGCACGTGCGCATTCGTGCCGAACGCATCCTTCATCTGCTGGAGCGACGCGAGTTGCGAACCGTCGATGCGGATCAGGTCGCGCTTGCCGTGCGAGGCGAGGTGATCGAGCGCATGCTGGCGGCGCGCGGCGTCCGCCGTCGCCGCGGGCATCGGCGCGTTCGACGCCGGCTGCGGCGCGGGCGCCGGCATTTCGCGCGGCACGCCGAGCGCGTGCATCGCATCGGCCTGGCTCGCGTAGTACGCGCGATAGGTCGCGTGGCCCGGCACGGACGGCGCGACGTCGCCGAAGGCGGCCGCGAGCCGGCGCAGCCCGGCTTCGTCGCCGGGCATCGCGTGGTCGGCTTCGCGTGCGATCGCATCGGGCAGATGGGCGTCCCTGGCGATGTCGATGCCGCCATCGTCGAGGATTTCGCGGCGCACCGCGAACGCGTTCGCCTGTGCGCGCGCTTCGGCCATCAGCGCGCTGTCGGCAAGCGCCTGCGGCGATGAACGGTCGAGCGCGAGGCGGCGCGTGATCGTCTCGACCGCGTGCTGCGCTTCGTGCGCGAGCGTGTAGACGAGCGTGCCGGCGCCGTGGAACTGCCCGTCGAGCACGATCCGCTGCTTCGCGGTATCGATCCGGCTGCCGCGCCCGGGCCGGCCCACCACGATTTTCCAGCCGGCCTCGCCGGCCAGCGCGACCTGCTGGCGCAACAGGCTCGAGCGGTCGACCAGCGCATGGGCGGCCTTGGGCAGCGGCGCGCCGCCGAACCGCATCCGGATGCGCGTGATGACGGACGGCTTCTGCACGAATGCGTCGGGCGGCAAGTGCTCGGTGATGCCGGGATGCGCGAGCTCGATCGCGCCGCGCGCGATGCCGTCCTCGAGCATCACGCGTAGCGTGCCGATCTCGCGGACGATGCCTTCCACGTTCAGCTTCGGCGCATCGGTCATGACCGTCGACGGATCGCTCAGGTAGAAGTCGCCGTGCGCGTCGAACACGCCTTCGAAGTCGTAGTACAGACGGTGCTGCGCGGTGATGTCGCGCGCGCGGTCGAGCTGCGCGAATGCGTCGCGGGTGACGCGCGACGGCAGCATGCCGGCCATCACGTCGTGGCTGCTCAGCGACGCGAACGGCGCGTACATCACGGCCACGCGATCGAATGCCGCGAACGGGCCGCCGACCGTGAGCGTGCGCAGCCCGTGCGCGCGCAGCGCCGCGAGGCCTTCCTGTTCGAGGCGGATCGATTCGATGTGACCGAGAATCGCGCGATTGTCCGTGCCCTCGTAGAGGCCGATCGCATTGCGGCGGCCCAGTTCGAACACGGTCTTCTCGATGCCGGCGCCGGTCGCGGCGCCGGTGAAGCGCTCGACCGGCACGCGCGCGGCCGGATCGCCGCTCGCGTGGACGCCGTTGCCGTCGACGTCGAGCGCGCCCAGGTCCGGGCGCTGGTGCGGCGCCGGATCGTAGCGCAGCCACGCGTTGGTATGGCCGAGTCGCGCCTCGGCGCCGAGCCCGACCGCGATCGTCGGCGGCGCGTAGACGGGGCGCTGCCACACGTTCGCGAGCCAGGCGGCGGCATCGCGGCCGTTGCGTGCCGACAGAATCACCGACGAGCCGGGCAGGCCGAGCACCGAACGGTGCGCGAGCGTGACCTCGACCGGCGTGTACGGCCGGCCGTCCGGATCGACGAGGCGGCCTTGCGCGTCGGTGACGCCATGCACGATCACGATGCGGCCGTCGCGGTCGTAGGACAGCGGGCCCGAGCGGTCCAGCGTCAGCGCGTCGACGCCGGCCACCGGCTTGCCGTCGAACGGCGATGCCTTCACCGGACGCGCGCGCGACCATGCGGTTTCTTCGGCGAGCGTCGCGGCCGTCTCGCGCGGCGCCGGCATCGTGACGCCGGTGTGCCGCGCGGCCTGCGCGTGACGCCGATACAGCTCGCCGTAGGTCACGCCGCCGTCGAGCGACGTCGGGCTGTGCTCGAACGCGTCGGCGAGACGCGCGAGCGAGGCGGCGTCGCCGGCCCGCGCGCGACCGTATTCGTTGGCGATCGCGTCGGGCAGCGCGACGTGGCGGCCGATGTCGATGCCGAGGTTCGCGCGGATCTCGTCGCGCACCGCGAATGCGTTGACCTGCGCGCGCGCCTCGGCGAGCAGCGCGCTGCGCACGTAGCGCTGCGTCGAGCCGTAGTCGAGCCCGAGCGTGCCGGTCGCGGCCTCGAGCGCATGGCGGGCTTCGTGCGCGAGCACGTAGACCATCGATCCGGTCGACTGCAGTCCGCCGTCGATCGTGACGCGCCGCCGTCGCGTGTCGATCTTGCTGCCGGCGCCGGGCTTGCCGCGCACGACTTTCCAGCCTGCGTCGGCGCCGAGCCGAAGCTGCTGCGACAGCAGGCTCGATGCGTCGATCAGCCGGTACGCTTCCTTCGGCAGCGGCGCGCCGCCAAAGCGCATCCGCACGCGCGTGATGACCGACGGCTTTTGCACGAACGCATCGGGCGGCGGCGTTTCGGCGAGTCGCGGATGCGCGAGTTCGACGTGGCCGCGCTCGAGGCCTTGCGTCAGCGCGCGCTCGATCACCGCGAGCCGCTGCAGCGTGGTGAAATGCTCGCCCGCGCCCATGCCGATCGCACCGGGGTCGCTCAGCAGGAAGTCGCCGCCGCGCGTGAAGAGGCCTTGCAGGTCGAAGCCGATGCCCGTGCGTTCGACGACTTCGCGAATCTGCCGGAGGTGCTCGAGCGCCGCGCGCGACACCACGTGCGGCAGCGCGCCCGTCTCGAAGCCGAAGCTGTGGAACACTCCGAGCGGCCGGTACAGCACGGCGACGCGGTTCAGCGCGGAGAACGGGCCGTCCATCGTCACGGTCTTCAGCCCGTACGACGCGAGATCGTCGAGTGCGATGCTCTCGTCGATCGCCGCCTCGATCTGGCGGGCTTCCGACGTATGCGGACCGTTGTCGTAAACCGCGAGCGCGGCATCGTGGCCGAGCGCGAACACGGTTTTTTCGGCGCCGGCGCCGAGCAGCTCGCCGACGTGACGCTCGACGTCGATCCGCGCGGCCGGATTGCCTTCGAGGTGCACGCCTTCGGCGTCGGCCGTCAGTTGCCCGAGATCGTGCGGTGCCGCGGGCGCCGGGTCGTAGCGACGGAACACGCCGGTGTCGAGCAGCGCCGCGCGTTCGCCGACCGCGTGCGGGGGCGGCGCGTACACCGGCCGCTGCCACAGATTCGCGAGCCCGGCGGCGGCCGCCTCGCCGCCGTGCTTCGCGGACAGCACGATCGAATAGCCCTCCTTGACCAGGAACGACGGCGCCTGGTCGAGCGCGTATTCATGCACGCCGGCCGGCTGCCCGCCCGCGAGCAGCGTGCCGTCCGGCAACGTGTCGGCGTGCAGCATCAGCACGCCTTCGTCCTCCAGCATCGTGAAGTGGCGGCTGCGTGCCGCCTGCAGGTCGGCCGCCGCGGGCACGGGCCCATCGCCGAACGGCGACGCATATTCGGCATGCGCGCGGCTCCATGCCACGCGTTCGTCGAAGCTGCGCACGCCGTGCGGTGTGCCGTCGGTCTCGTGCGTCTGCGGCGCGGGCATCCGGCGCGGGATGCCGCCGCGGCGCTTCTGGCGCGACCACACGTCGTCGTAGAAATCGCGGTAGGTTTCGCCGTCGCGGCCCGACACGGGCGCATCCGCGAATGCGTCGACGAGGCGTCCGACCGTGCCCGCATAGTCGTGCGACGGCGCGCGCCATGCGTCGCCTTCGCGCTCGATCGCATCCGGCAGGCGCACGTGCGCGGCAATGTCGCCGCCGCCCGCGAGCTCGATTTCGTAGCGTGCCTCGAACGCGTTGATCTGCGCGCGCGCCTCGGCTTCGAGCGCCTTGCGCGTGAAGCGGCTGCGGTTGCCGTAGTCGAGGTTCAGCACGCCGGCCATCGCCTCGACCGCGTGACGCGCTTCGTGCGCGAGCGTATACGTGATGCTGCCCGGATGCTGGAGCGCGCCGTCGATCGTCACGCGGCGCTTGCGCGGATCGATGCGGCTGCCGCCGCCGCGCTTGCCGAGCGTCACGCGCCAGCCGGCGTCCTGCAGCATGCGCAGTTGCGTGGCGAGCGTGCCCGACTGCATCGCGAGTGCCTGCGCGGCTTCGGGCAGCGCCGCGCCGCCGAAGCGCATCTGCATCCGCGTGACCCAGCCCGGTTTCGACGCGCCGGGGTCGGGCGGGGCGGTCTCGGTCGTTTCCGGGTGCGCGGCGGCGAGGCCGATGTCGTCGTTCGCCGCGGTGCGGCGCTCGCCGCCCGCCGGCGCGCGGGCGGCCCGGCCGTGCGCGTCGTCGGTCGCGCGCGTGCCGCGGTCGGCCGCGGCCGTGTCGCGTTCCGCCATCCGCTCGGGCGCGCCGGCGCGTTCCGGCTTGACGAGCACGAGCACGCGGTTCGGCGCGCTGAACACGCCATCGAGCGCATTGACCGGCTCGGGCGGCGCGGCCGGCCGCGGCATCGCCGGGTCGTTCGGGCCGCGCTTGCCGGCCAGCACGATCACCGTGTCGTCGGCGGCCGCGCGTGGCGCGGCCTGCGGCGCTTCGTCGGGCGCGATGCCGTCCGGCAGGCCGGTTTCATGGGCCGCCGCGACCGTCTCCGGCGCGGGATCGAAGCGCAGCACGCGCGCGCCCGCGCGCAGCTGGCCGTCCGCACCGAATGCGTCGGGCGCGGCCGCGTAGACGGGCTTCTGCCAGCGGTTCGCGAGCTCGGGTGCGAGCGCGGCGTCGTGTTCGCCGGCGACGACGATCACCGGTTCCTCGAAATCCTGCGGGCGCGGCGACGGCGGCCGCGCACCCGGCGCGTCGGGTGTCGCGCCGCTGCGCACCACGTAGACCGTGCGATCGCCGACGTCCATCGGCTCGGCGCTCGGCCCGCGCGGCACGGCGATGCCGGCCGGATCGGACGTCGCCGCGCGCGCGACGGGCGCGTCGTCCGTCAGATCGACGACCTTCGCGTTGACGCGCGGCGGCGCGCCGTCCGGCTTCGCCCGCGTGCCCGGGCCGGCCGGCTCGTCGGCCGCGACGGGCCGCCAGCGCATCGATTGCGTGTCGGCGCTGCGCCGGTTGGCGCTCGCGGTCGTGCTGCGTTCGGCATCGGTTTCGTCGCGCTGCTGCTGCACGCGGGCGTGTTCCTCGCTGTTGCGGCGCGTGCTGCGCGCGTCGGCGGACACGCTCGCGGCTTCGCCTTCGGCCGCCGTCTGCGCGAGGCGGCGCGGCGCCTGCGCGCCGGCGACCGTCTGCCGGTAGGCGTCGCTGGCCTGGTCGAGCACGTGTTGCAGCACGTCGAGCGGCGTCTTCGCGACGATCTTCGGCGTCACGCTCATCTCGCCGTCGGGGCCGAACGACATGCGCTCGCCGGTGCCGGTCACGTCGTCCACACGCGTGCCATTGGTCCAGGCCTTCGGCGACACCGATACGACGGACAGCGTGCCGTCCTCGCCGAGCACCACCGATTTGCCCGGCGGCAGGCGCTTCGCGGACGCGCGGTCGAGCACGCGAATCGGCGTGTTGTCGTAGGTCAGCACCTTGTCGCCCACCCGCAGCGTGCCGTCGGGCGACACCTTGACGGCTTCGCCGTCGAGCGTCACGCGTGTGCGACCGGCCGCGAGCGACGACGCGTCGCCGCTGTTGAGGATCCGGCCGATCGTCTGGCTGTCGACGCTGACGGTCTTGCCGTCGGCCCCGCGGATCGGCACCGGCTGGCCGATGCGCGTGCGCACCGACGTCACCGCGCGCTCCTTGAGGCCGCCGGCGGCCATCAACGCGACGTTGGTGATCCCGGACTTGAGCTGCTCGCCGGCCGCCTTCTTGTCGCCGGTAACGAAATACTCGTAGCCCGCTTCGCCGAACGCCTCGACCGCGCCGCCCACGCCCGTCACGACCGCGGTGGTCCGCGCGCCGGTGGCGAGCACCGACGCGACTTTCGGCGTGCGCGTGAGCGCCGTGACCGCGCGCGTGAACAGCTTGCTGCCGGCCAGCTTCGCGGCGCCCGCCGCGCCCATCGGCACGAGGTTGATGAAGTCGGCCCGCGCACCCGCGTCGGTAAACGGATTGAGACTGCGCCCGTGGTCGGCGCGGTTGGCCAGATCGAGGCCGGCGCTCGTCATCGTCGCGCCGATCGCCGTGTACATCATCCCCGCGCCGAGGATGTTCAGCGGGACGCCGACGATCGCGCCGATGCCGGTGCCGTCGAGCAGCGTGCCGAGGCCTTCGAGCGCCATTCCGCCGACCATCATGCCGATGTTCAGGCCCGTGCTTGTCAGCGTGTTCAGAAAACTGTCGAAGCCGCTTTCGTGATGCGCGGCCTTCGACACGAGTTGCAGCGTGCCGTCCGCGTTGTGGCCGGTCGCGATGTCGACCGTGCCGTCCGTCGACAGCTCGTTGTTGTCGATGTAATCGTTGATGTCGTCGTAGTTGCTTGCCGTCTCGTCGACGTACTGCGTGCCGTCCTTGCCGCTGACCTTGAACAGCGCGCTGGTGGTCATGCCGGCATCCTTGGCGGCGTAGACCATCGGCAACACGCTGACCTGCGTCGTCGCGCCGCCGCCAATCGACAGCAGCTTGTCGCGCACGCTGTTGATCGTCTTCAGCTTGTCCTTGTCGGTGTAGCGCGCGACGTCGTCCTTCGTCGGCGATACGGGGTCCGAATCGTCGCCCGACGCCGCGTCGTTCTGGACGTCGGGTTGCATGCCGAGCGCGACGCCGATCAGGTTGCGCTGCTCGTTGTCGGTCAGCTTGCCGAACGCGATCGTGCCGCCGTTGTTCGTGCTCGCGCTGGCCGCGTCGAGCAGCGAGTTCGACAACTCGCCGCGATGCGCTTCGTAGAAATCGTGCAGCGCCTTCTTGTAGTCGTTCTCGGCGTCCGAACCGGGCGCCGCATAGCGCAGCCGTTCGTCGAGGCCGGCGTCGAACCGGTCCATCAGCACCTGCTGGTGCGACGTCTCGCTCAGCAGCTGCAGGCGCTGCACCGCGTTGTCGGCCTGCGTGACGGCCGCCTTCGCCTTGTCGAGCTCGACCTGATACAGGTTCGGACGCGGCGCCGACGGCGCCGGGATCATGTCGTCGCCCGCGACGGTGCGAAAGCGCATGGGCGGCGGATTCGCGGCTGCCCAGTCGTCGTATTTTTTCTGCACCGACTCGAGCGTGCTCTTCGCCTGCGTCTGCTTGATGTGCGCCTGCGACAGCGCGAGCTGGGTCGCGCGCTCGTTCACCGAATCGGACATCCGGCTGTCGGCCGCGCGGATCGCGCCCGCAACGGTCTGCATGCGCTTCACGTCGAGCATCGTCGGGCCGGCCTGCGCGGCGGACGGACCCGACGACTGCGGCAGCAGGAACGGGCTGTCGAGCAGCGGCGACGCGGGCAGTGACGATGCGCCATTGGACCCGGGCAACGTCGGCGAGGCCTGCGGCGACGCGCTCGGCAGCGTCGGCGTGCCGGTGGGGGCGGCCGACGTCGCGGTCGACAACGACGATGCGGGCAGGCCCGGCAGGCCGTTCGCGGTCGACAGCGACGGCGTCAGCAGCGGCGGTTGAAGCGTGGGCTTCGTGAATACTGATTGTGCGTTCACCCGCGCCTTGATCTGCGACGCCTGATCGTCGTACTGCTGCGCGAGCGTCGCACCATACGCGACGACGAAGCCGTCGTGCGCGATGCTCGCCTGCTGCTTCGCCTGATCGAGCTTCGCATACGCATCGCCGAGGTCCAGATCGACCTGCGGGTCCTTGATCATCGCGTGCGGATTGGCCTTGTGCCACGCGCTGGATGCGTCCAGCTTCTTCGTATAGTCGGCCTGCAGCGTGTCGACCTGCCGCTGCGCGGACAGCATCTGCAGATAGCCGCCGCTCGTGTTCGCGGCCGTCTGCGCGCGGGCGAGCGCGGTCTTCGCGTCCGACACGGCGTTCGGGACGATCACCGTCGGTCCTTCCTTGCCGCTGGCCGAATCGTAGCGCTGCTGTGCGTTCGTGAGCGACAGGCTGTCGTTGGCCGCGCCGTACGCGGCGTTCGCATAGTTCGCATCCTTCGCGGCGGACGTGACGGCCTGCTGTGCGGCATCCTGCGAAGCGGGCGCATCGGGCATCGTGACCTGCAGCTCCAGCGGCTGCAGCGCGTCGTTCAGCCGCCCGACGCCTGCATCGAGCGCGGCCTTGTAGTCCGGATCGGCGAGGTACGACTGGAACTGCGTATACGCGAGGTTGGAATTCGCGACGTCCGCGAAGTATTTGGACGCACCCACGGCCGCCTTCGCGCTCGCGGTCTGCCAGTCGTCGTAGAGCCGGATCTGCAGCGGGTTCTTGCAGTCGCCCGGCTGCGGCACCCAGTTCGGATCGTTCGCATGATCGGGGAAGGCGTCCAGCAGCGTCTTGAACTGCTGGTCGGCCGCGTGCTGCGCGTCACCGGGGTCGGTCACCTTGCCGGAATCGTCGATCTTCATTCCGGCCGGCATGTCGGCATTCGCCTGTTCGCCGTACAGGATCATGTAGCCGGCGTCGGTCGTCACGTTCAGCTCGCGTTGCGCGGTGTCGGCCGTCGTGCGCGCCTTCGCGTAGTCGGCCTGCGCGGTCTTGCGGTCGTCGGCCGTCGACTCGGGATCGCGGTTGACCAGATGCAGCACGTTCTGCGCGCCTTGCAGCGTCTGCGACGCGTTGTCGTACTTCGTCTGCGCGTCCTGGATCGCTTTCTGTACCGCGCGCGTCTTGTCGTTCTCGACGGTGATGTCGGGCGGCGGCGCCGTATATTGCGCGGCCATGCTCTGGATCAGCGACGTCGCGGACTGGATCTCGGCGTTGGTCGGCTTCGACGGATCGGTGGCCAGCGAGGCGGTGACGGGAATCGGCGGGGCGGCGGTCGGGTTCGCCGGCCCGGCGGCCGGGTCGTCCTTCTTCGGCGGCGGGGGAGGCGGGGGCGGCGGTGCAACGACCAGATTCAGCGTTTCCGACAGGAAGCGCTGCCAGTTGACACCCAGTCCCAGTCCGTCGATCAACAGCATGCTCGTCTCCGTTGAGCCGCGCGATGCGCGGCACGTGCGGCGTCCTGCACGCCGCGACGTGATCGTTCGAGTGTACGGACGCACCCGGCAGCGGGAACGCCGCTGTTTCGTAGCGGCAGGAAGCGGTCGGCGGCCAGGCGTCGCGCGGGCTACGAGATGCGCGCGGCGAGCGGCAGCCACGCCGCGCGTCGTCGTTCGGACCCCTGAAAGCGGCGCGGGCGCGTACGCACGGCGCCGCGCGCGATCATGCGGTCACTGATCGAGACACCGCACGCAGAGCCGCTTCGCCTGGTTCGCCGGCAGCCCGCGGCACATCATCACGACCGGGCGCGCATGGCACGACGGTGCGTCGGCGGAAGCGGCCGGCAACGGCAGCCTGCGCGCGCGATCGGGCGGCGTGGTTGCGACCGCGTCCATGCGTCGCTGCCGCGCCGGCGTCGTGTCGCTCACGACGGGAATCGGTTCGACGCCGCCTTCGCGCGCATTGCGCTGCGCGCTCGCGACGACGCGGCTCACGTAGCCGCTCGAAAAACCGGTCGTGAAATTGCCGCTGTAGTAGCACGACAGCGCCGCGCGCAACGCGGCCTGCGTGGCGCGGCCGGTGCCCGACGAGCGCGCGAAGCATTCGGTCAGGATCGCGCCGCCGGCCTGCAGGTTGCGGCACGGCTCGAACATCGTCGCTTCGTCGAGCCCGTATTTCGCGAAATTGCGTTCGTTGACCTGCGCGAGGCCGACGCTGTAGCTGAAGCCGCGCGACGACAGTTCGCGCGCGGTCGCGCGCGCCTCGTCGAGCGAGGCTGGCTGGCGAGTCAGGTGTCCGCCGACTACGCCGATCGCATACGGATTGAAGCCCGACTCGGTGCGCACGAGCGCGGCAAGCGTATCGGGGTCGACGTTCGGCGCGCACGCGCGAGCGAGTTGCGCGAAACCGGCGGCGCTGCCGGCCGCATGCGCGACGCCGTGCTGGCCGCACGCGAGCACGAGCGCGACGAGCGCGGCAACGCACGCGGCGGCGGTTCGCAGGGCGCGTGCGCGCATCATCCGGCTCCGGCGACCCGATACGACAGCACGAGCCCGTGCACGAGCAGCGACCAGCCGTCGAGCGCGACGAACAGCAGCAGCTTGAACGGCACCGAGATCGTCGTCGGCGAGATCAT
>Ga0055527_1000338_pt1 | contig 23934 bp, 20 predicted proteins | sample AraplaCol_mMS_r2_FD_55010 | JGI IMG/M metagenome (GOLD analysis project Ga0055527, IMG submission 55010) | Arabidopsis root microbial communities from North Carolina, USA - plate scrape CL_Col_mMS_r2 | ecosystem: Host-associated > Plants > Roots > Endosphere | place: USA: North Carolina...
GCGTCTAGACAGACGGCCAGTCTGCCTTCGCCACTGGGGCGCAGCGATAGGCGCATACAGTGCGCTGACGGGTACGTGGAATAGATCAGAGCATCCCTAGCCGCAAGCGTAAATATCCAACAAATGTCTCAGCGATCTCCTCAAAGATTCAATATCGCTTTCACACTTGTCCAGTCCTTTTGTCTCGATACTATGCTCAGCGCTACTGCAATCGTTGGCTGTGGCGTGCTCACCGACGATAAACAACGCCCCCTTCAACGAATGGATACATTCCAACAGGCTGGCCTGGTCATGCCGGCGCCATGCGGCGTCAATACTTTCCAGGTCGCGGGTGATGGACTCGATGAGAACGTGCCGATCTTTTCCCGACAGCCTGATCGTCTTGGCCGTCGTACCGGATGCGGCAAAAGGATCCGGCACGAAGGATGGATGGAGAGAAGTCACCATGTAGCGTTACTTCCTGAAGGGGTGGCCGCAGTGATCCAGATGCAGGTTCGGTTGCGGACGAACGCCGAACAACAGAGTAGCTCTCCCCTGCGATCTGTATCGCTGTCAGGACCAGGCAATATCCGCCCAGCCGTGACGTTGTCGAGTTAGACCCGAAGAACGACGCCAGACAATCGACCCGACTCTGCCTGGCCGAAGGAATGGCAGCCAACCCAAGCTAAAGGGTACGTGTGGTTTACCGAACAAGATCATTACGAAAAATGCGGCGCATGTGGGTCGATGCACGCGGCATCATCCATTCCCCATCCGTCGAAGCGCTGCTTTACTGATGATTCGCGGTGCTCGAACTTGGATCGGCATGCACCTAGGGATGTTCTGATCTATTCCACGCACCCGGCATGACGTTCAGAAGGCCCGCAGGGCGTGCTGCGCGGCACAGGGCAGACTGGCCGTCTGTTCAAGCCGCGTGGCACAGGCTGCGGGCCTTCTGGACGTCACCTCGTCATTTGAATTCAAGACGTTGGGGCCGCACTGTATGCGCGTATCGCTGCGTTCCATCGCCTAGACAGACGGCCAGTTTGCCTTCACCACTGGGGCGCAGCGATGCGCGCATACAGTGCGGTGACGGGTACGTGGAATAGATCAGAGCATCCCTAGCAGCTCATTGCTTCGAACTTAAACGCTGCGCATCCATTTGCGACGGACGAGCTTCCTACCCAGGAACCGCGCAGCTGGTCTTTCCGGCGAAGACCGAGGCGCTGTACAACAGCGAAGCTGATCAATCCTGTTCAAATACGTTGTGGGAAGCACACGTCGGGGGCACCGCTTACGCCTCATCGCATGAGGTCACACGGAAATATTGAACAGAACTCTCATTGCTTTCCGAGTTGGCGCAAGCTCTGGTCTCGACGGATTCGTTGTGGCGGGGCTACGGTGTCAACTCCGCCACGTGTGACACAAACTGGCCATAGTCGCTGATGCTGTTGAATTGCACCTGGGCGCGCGCACCGGCGGCCAAATGCAGATCCTTAAGCGGAAAGCGCTGCGTTCCGCCGGGAGCGATCATCTGCGGATTCTCGCTCTTGATGTCCTTGCCATCGCTCATCAGCGCCACGCTCTCCAATGAGATGTAGTAAGGCGTAGGGTTATTCGCTTCCAGCGTGGGTTCTGTGCCTTCCATCAACAGCTTCCAGCGCAATTTCCCCGGTGCTTCTGCGGCGCTGCCTGGAAGGCCTGTGGGGCGAAAAAAAAGCTTGATGCGTGTACGGAAGGCCAACTGCATCGTGTTGGATGGCTGACCATTGACCGCCTTGGGCTTGGGAGGCACTTCCAGCACGTTGAGCCAGAATACGGATTCCTTGTCGGCCGGCAGCGGTTTGTTCTTCAGGTAACGGATGCGCAGCGCCTGTGCCTTGCCCGGTTCCATGCGGAAGACGGGTGGGGTCAGCAGAAAAGGCACGTCGAGTTGGGCGGGCGTGTCCTGTTCGCGGCCATCGTCGATCCAGGCGTGGAGCAACAGTGGCGACTTTTCTTCGTCGTTGCGAAGGTCGACGGTGACCTGGCTTTCTTGTGCCGGGTAGATCACCCGGGTCGATGCGACCACCACTCCGGCCTGGATCGGGGCAGCGAGCATGCCAATCACGCAACAGGCGAGCCATGCGCGGGCACAACGAAGAACATGACGCGTATTCATCACCGCTCGCCTTGCTCTCGATGGCGGGCCACGCCGCCAGCGCAGATGACATGGGCGACGATTTCTGGCGAAGCAGAAGTGGCGACCATGAAACCGGCCAACGCAATCCAAGGATTCGGACGTTTCATGACCACCCCTATTGGTAATTGACGGTAACCGTAGCGACCGCGCTGACCGTGCCTGCGGTCACCGTGGACTCCGTTTGGATGTAGCGCGCCGAAAAGGTGAAGTTCTGATTGGCGCCGGCATTGAACCTGATCGGCGTCGCGCTATTGGGGATGGCCTGCGAACCATTGGATTGCCATAGCTGCAGTGCCACTCCCTTGGCGGTACCGCCATTGGCAAAGGCTGTCTGATAGGGGGAGGCCGCCGCTGTACCGGCAAACGTCATGGAGGCCGTGCTGGCATTGCAGTTGCTGCTGGCCCTGAGAGATTGATCGGCAACCCAGTTGTAGGTGGCGCCTGCGCCTCGATTGAAGTCCGAGGTCTTCAGCGTGCCCATGTTAAAAGTGGCGCTGGATGTTGAAAGCGAGCACGTGGCCGCATTCGGAAGGATTGTGGCACCTCCGAAATATACTTCACCAATTACCCTGCCATCGACCGTCATGGTTCCTATTAGGCCTGGCGTAATAACGCCGCCAGGTGTGGACCCAGTCTGATAAAGCCCTACATACAATCGACCATCAGCAGTCACATCTGGCGTGTTCACAGTAATGTATGAGCTTGGATAGAGCGCGCCAACAAAATTTGGTTGAGGAGCGATTGCGATGTAGATACCAGGGACATTGGTGGCGTAATAACCAGCCACACCTCCAGGTGTGGTGAATTTTACGACATTGAAAGCAACCAGTGAACTTGAACACTTCGTCGCGGTTGCGGAAGGCGTGCTCTGTCCATACCCTCCGGCGAGGGAGATATAAGACCCGTTAGTAGGCCCTGCTGCAACGGTTCCGAGGTTGCCCACCGTTACAACACCCGGTGAGGTTGGGTAGCTGGCACAGGTGGCATGTGCCTGTGTCCCACCCAGCAACAGCAGCATTGCGAGAAGCAGATAACCATATCCACGAACAGCCTGATTTATCAGCTGGATCATTTTCATAGCGTATTTTCCTTCGCGGATTCCATAGAGATTCCCGCGTCTACTGTCAGTTTGTTTCTCTTTAATGTGCTGCGTTACCAAGCATTCGATGGCCATCATGAGCCAGGCGAAGCCAGCCTGGCCGTATGGTCCTGCACGCTGCCAAAATCATCGACGGCGGAAAAATGCACGGATGCCGTGGCCGGCGGCGGATGGCTCAGGCCTTTGAGCACGTAGCGTGCGGTATTGCCGGGAGCCAGCATGGGCGGCGCGTCACTGGAAAATTCCTTGCCGTCCACCGCCAGCGCAATTTTGGAGAAGGAGATGTGATACCCGCTGGGATTGTGGACTTCCAGTGCCTGTTCGCTGCCTTCGGATACCGGTTTCCAAGTGAGTTGCGAGGGCGCTTGCTCAGGTCGACCGGAAAGCCCATCGGGACGGAAAAAAAGCTTGATGCGGGTGCGAACAGCAAACTGCAGGACATTCCTGCCTTCGGCATTGGCCGGCTTAGGCGGCACGGACAGCACATCGAGCCAGAACAGCGATTCTTTGTCCGTGGGCAGCGGCTTCCCTTCGTAGCTCTCGTGCGTGTACACGATACGCAAGGCCTGGCTCTTGCCGGCGTCCAGGCGGGATATCGGTGGGGTCAGCTGAAACGGTACCTGCACCTGATCGGGGGTTTTATCCACGTGCCCGTCGTCGATCCACATCTGCACCAAGCGTGGCTGCACTTTCTCGTCGTTGTTCAGCTGGACCGTGACTTCGCTCTGCTTCGCGGGATAGATCACGCGTGTGGTATTGATCACCACATCGGCACGGGCCGGCACGCAAACCAAGCCGGCGAAGCATAAGGTAGCTGCCACACGCAATAGGCTGGGAAAGAGTCGAGCGGCCATGTCGGGTCCAAAGATCAAAGTAAGAGTGCTTTAGCGTGGAAGTCTGTTTGCCGGGTGCCTATACGCGGAGTTCCAGCTAGCTCAGTTGTACGACAGCATCACGGTGACCGTGCTGTCCGCGGCACCCGGAGTGACACTGGGCAAAGTCGAGACGTAACGCGCGCGCATCGCATAGATGCCGCCGGTGGCTAGAGGCGTCCAATTCACCAGATTGGTGGTGCTATTGGGGATCACCGTGACGCTACCGTCCGCGGTCTGCAGTTGAATACCAAGACCCTTGGCGCCGCCTGGCGCCACGGCAAACAATCCGGTGTTATCCGTGTCGGCCATGCCATCGAAGCCCATGTGCACGGTGACGATATCGGCACTGCAACCCTGCGAGGTAATCGGTACGGGAACCCACTGGGTGAATGTGCCGACAGTGAGAAAGTCGCCGCTGTGATGCCGCCCCAGGTTCACCGGGGTCGTGGAGATGCTGCACGAGCCGCTGGCGATGGTGCCGTGCACATTGACGGTGCCATTGCTTTGCGCGAGCGCCGCGCTGCCGCCGAGGGACAGCAGGAATGCCACGCTGGTAGCGATGCAGCGGCATGCGCTAGAGCGGGACGCAGAAAATACATACGGATATGTCATGTCGAATTCTCAGGTATAGGTGACCAACACCGTAATGCTGGCGTCGGCGGTACCGTTGACCATGACCGAAGCACTTTGTACGTAACTGGCGCGGAAACTCTGGATGCCAATGGCGTTGACGATGGGCGAGGTCGTGCTGTTGGGGACGGCTTGTTGCCATACCCCGCCGGAATTGAGGCCTTCCAACTTGATGCCTACGCCGGACGCTCCTCCGGTGACGGCAAACAGCGTGCTGTCGTTGGGATCGGCGTTGGCGGTGAAGGTCATCGAGACCGTGGAAGCGGTGCAACTGGGATCCGTGGCGATGGTGCCAACGTTTGAGAGTGGTGATGCACTGCCTATACCGGTAAAGACGCTTTGCTGAACGGTGCCGATGGTGAGGGTGGCATTGGAAACGGAGAGCGAACAGGTGCTCCCGCTTATGCTGCCGACGACATGGATGGTGGCGGTGTCCTGTGCCAGTGCCGCACCACTGCCAAATGCAAACAACGTTGCCAGTCCCGCAAGAAATGTATGCTTCTGTGTCATGCCGGATTCTCAGGTGTAGGTGACGAGCACAGTAATGGTGGCGTTGGCATTACCGTTGACTAAGGTCGCGGCACTTTGTACGTAACTGGCACGGAAACTCTGAGCGCCGATGACATTGACGATGGGCGCAGCCGGGTTGTTAGGAACAGCCTGTTGCCACACCCCGCCGGAATTGAGGCCTTCCAACTTGATGCCTACGCCGGACGCTCCTCCGGTAACGGCAAACAGCGTGCTGTCGTTGGGATCGGCATTGGCGGTGAAGGTCATCGAGACGGTGGAAGCCGTGCAACTGGGATCTGTCGCGATGGTGCCAACCGGTGAGGGAGGGGATGCGCTGCCAAGGCCCTTGAAGACGCTTTGCTGCACGGCGCCAATGGTAAGAGTGGCACTGGAAATGGAGAGCGAACAGGTCGCACCGTTGATGGTGCCGGCGAAATTGATAGTGCCGGTGTCCGCCTGCGCAGAGCCCACCGCGACGGTGCCGGCCAGTACGATGCAAGGAATCAGGTATTTCATGGTCATCCTTTATGGGTAATTGACGATGGCGGTGATGGCGGCGCTGACCGAGCCAGCAAGAAGCGGGAGGCGGCGTGACACTAATGGGTACCTTTTTTGGTGCGCTTTTTTGTTCCAAAATAAATTTGGAACATGAAAGCGTTGATTCAATTGAACGGGTCCGGTTGAACGTTGTGTGGTAACGGGCCATCAGATGCAGAAGATGCGGCTGGCGCTGCGGATGTAGGTTCCGTCGCGCCTGCCACTCGGCAAGCAGCGTGCACCGTCTGCAAAGCCACCTGCCGCCCCTTGGCTACCGCCGGCAACTGCACGTCGATCCGGCAAGATTCCGCCACACCTTCGCCCCACTTCACCGTCAACACTCCGGAAGCGGGCAGATCGCGCACGAACAGACGGCTGCCCTGGCCGGCCACGCCGACACTATTGCCCTCCGCGTCGAGTACCTCGGCGCCGAACGGCACCGGCTGGCCATTGGGTAGAGTGGTTTCCACCATCACCGCGCGGCCACTCTTGGTGTCGTATTTCAGTCTGACTACCGAACCTGCACGTGGCGCGACGTTAGCTGTAGTGGATTTCAATTCCAGACCAGCGTCGGCGCCCTTGGGATCGAGTGCGACAGTGTTGAGCTGATAAGGCATCAGGTTGGGGACGATCGCGTAGCCGCTTCCATTCACTCTGGCGCCTTGACTATTGGATACGGTGGCACCCGCTGCATGAGGCGCATCGACAATGCCAAGGGTGTCGCCGCTAGGCGGCCCAAAGGTTACGCCACCACTGTGAGCAACCACACTGCCCGACGCACCCACGTTGAACTGTTGGTAGCCGCTACCTTGACTATAGCCTCCTACCAACTGCGTCAACGGGCTACGGTATTGCGCGTTGAGCGAGCCACTCCCGCCGTTACCGTCAGTCTGGCCTGCGGTAGCACCATAAGTGAAACGGTTATCTTCGCCGAGATTGCCCGTCACTATCGCCTGACTGCTGTTGCCGCCTTGCTTGGCACGATTGACAATGGCGGTTAGCTGCGGCGCGCGATCACTGCGACCCAACGGCACACTGACGGTGAAGAGAAGACGCGTGTCGCGCCGTCCAGGTGTCTGTACGACGTTGAAGCTTCCGGGTAAGCCGGGGATTTGGTCGGCAGGTACATTACCCGGCACAAATCGCGGGCTATCGCTCACTAATTCGCGTTGTACGGTGAAACTGTAATTGAACGACTTCCAATGATTGGAGTAACCCGCCGAAAAGTTCACTTGTCGGCCGCTGTCTGTCCAATAATCGACGACGGAGCCTTGAAGAAATAGCTGCCCGTAGGTATCGCCCAACGATTGGTTGATATTCGCGTCAAGACGGCTACGTTGCCTCAATAGGTTATTGCCATAGCCTCGTGCGGAAGCATCGCGCAACACAACCGCATCTTGCAGGCTGACGTAGCCCTTGGTGGAATACCTGTACGCAGCCACCGCGAAGTTGGTGCCGGTCTCAGTAACGTTTTTGTTGTAGCCGACTCGTACACTGATGCCATTGGTTCTGGCTTGGTTCGGCGCATGATTGGTGGCGTGGGTGATGTCGGCTGAAAAGGCGCCCACCGATGTATTGACGGCGGCACCGGCGAGCGCTGCGCCATAGCCATTGGCAAACGTGGCACCTGCGTAGCCCGTTACGACATTGTTGATACCTCGTTGGAACGTACCCTGTACTACGTAGGGCGTGTCGAGCAGATTCTGCTGCTCCACCTTGCCGACGGCCACGCTCCAACGATTTTGTCCCGGACGCAGCAATTGCTGCACGGCCGAGTATGGAACGGTAAAGCGCTGCACACGCCCATCGGCTTCGGTGACCTCCACGTCCAGGTCACCGCCGTAACCGGTGGGATAAAGATCCTCGATCGCGAACGCGCCAGGTGCGACGTTGGCGTCGTAGATCACATAACCACGCTGACGAATGATCACGTGTGCATTGGTTTCCGCTATGCCGCGCACGATCGGTGCATAGCCGCGCATGGATTGGGGCAACATGCGATCGTCGGTGTACAGGCGCATGCCGCGTATGCGCACGCTGTCGAACATGTCGCCAGACGTAAAGGTGTCACCGGCTTCCAGCTGCGCCTGCAACGAGGGGATATCGTGCTGGAGATAGGTGGCGGTGTTCTGATAATGCGTGCCGCCGCGCTGGCTCCAGCTCAAGGAGCCTAGAGTGTAAAGATGCCATGAGCCAAGCTTTGCCGACGCGTTGAGGCCAACGTAACCGGTGGTTTGACGCCGCCCTTCACTGCCATAGCTGTACACATTGGTCGCGTAATTCAGGAGCGCTGCATTGATACCTGCATCCCACTGCGATGGATCGACGTAACCGCGCGCAACCTGGTTGGTGTAGATCTGCGGCACAGACAGGGAAAGCTCTTGCGAGCCCATGTCGAAATCGGCCTTGGCACCAGGTATGTAGTCACCAATCGGACCGCAGAACGTTCCTTCCGGTATTTTTTTAAGGGACGGATTTTCCTTTTGCGTAAATACCTTTTTCAGGTCCAAGCCGATACGGATCAGCATGGCCGAGTCGTAGCAAGGCTCCGCGTTGTCTTTACCAGGAACGTTGGCAAACACCAGGTCACCTCGCGCTTGCCACGTATTGTTGAGGCGTATGTCGCTTCGATATGTACCAGGCAACACGACATTGCCCTTCTCGAAGCGCGACAGATCCACCTTCGGGGCCATGCCGGATGGAAAGAAGGAAGTATCGAAGCTAACCGGATCAGCAGCAGCTGGAGATGCCAGCTCTGCGGGCGATGCTGGAGCCGCCGCATAAGCCGACGGCGCGAACGCACTCAGAAGCAGCGTAGGTAGTAAACGCCGCCGCAATCCTGCGTGCTTGTCAGCGATCGGTTCATTCGCGACGACGGCATCTAGCTGCATACAAAATGACTCCTGATATGGCCAGCTCGTCGCTCGCCACTTGCTTAAAAAACTCAATTTTGCGCGGATACGAACCAGCAAGAGGGATATATAGTTACGGCGCAAGCGGCTGGGCGATGGTGCTAATGGCACCGAAGTCGCTGATGACGTCGAATTGCGTCTTCACATCACCGGAAGGCCGGCTGGTGAGTTCTTTGATCGGAAACGTCGTCGCACCACCCGGAGCGACCATGCCACCGCCGCGCTCATTGATACTGCGCTCGCCGATGGTCAAACCAACTTTGGCAAAGTTGACGTAATACGGTGTCGGGTTGGTGACTTGCAGTGCCACGCCCTTGCCACCTTCACCACCAACCAGTTTCCAAATCAGTTTATGCGCAGCACTCGCAGCGTTTCCAGGCAATCCGGCCGGCCGGAAAAACATCTTGATACGGGTGCGGAAGGCAAATTCCAGCTTGTTGCGGCCGTCATCCGAGGATTTTGGCGGAACCTCAAGTACATTCAACCAGAACAAACTTTCCTTATCGTTGGGCAGCGGCTCTTTCGTATACACCATGCGCACAGATCCGCTCTTTCCCCCATCCAAACGGAAGAAGGGGGGTGTGATGGCGAATGGCACCTTGGCGTTTTCGGGTGTCGATTTTTCATCACCTTCATCAGCCCAGACTTGCACCAATGAGGGTATGTTGCCTCTGTTCTCAAGCCGAACGGTAACTTCGCTCTCTTGAGCGGGATACACCACACGTGTGCCGCTAATCACCACAGTAGCTTCGGCTCGATTGGCTAATAGCGCCGCGCAAAGAAGCGAGCCCGTCATAACTTGGCGCATTACGTTAGTCATACGTTATCTTTCTAAAAATGGAGTGCATCGATGGCGGCACCTTCACCGCCATCGATGACAACTAGCGCTACCGTGTCAACGGATCAGTTGTAGGTCACTGCGTACACGACGCTAGTGCTGACCAGGCCTGGCGTGGCAGCGCCGCCGACCGCCAGATACTGAGCGGTGAATGGGATGACTGCTGTGTTGTTCGCAATGGGCGGCGAATCCTGGAAGTAGCTGGGATCAGCCAGATTGATCACACCACTGCTGTCGGTCAGCTGGACTTGCACGTTCATGGCTTCGCCAGACAGCGCATTCGTCAACGCACCCGTAGCCGCATCGATCCGCGGGCTGGAGGTCAGAAACGACATGCGAGCGACCTTGCCGTCGGTGCAAGAGCCCTGACCCGGGCCGCCAATTTGAACGCTGAACGGCTTCGGCTTAGTGACATCGCCGGCAACTGCCAAGTCGGCCGGGGCGGCCGGGGCGAGTGCCACGGTGAAATTGCCCTGGCCACCATCCGTACCACCACCACCGGTGACGGTACAGGTGACGTCATCCACCGAACCCGTGAAGGTGATCGTGCCGCCATTGGAGGACGCGGCGCTGGCGGCACCAGCAAAGGCAATACCCATAGCGATAGCGACCGCCGAGGCGAGCTTGAAGTGCTTCATACTTATCTATCCTTAAGTTAGATTTTCAACGAGGCATTCGCCGATTGGCGAATACTATTTGCCGAACATCAAGTGACGTACGACAAAGCGGAACGGATCGAGCGCGTGCATGCGCAGATCCAAAACCTGGGACAAAACGACTGCAGTTCAATGTGTAAGCCATCTGCTTTGCCGATGGCTACTTGTTTAGAGACTTCGTCTGGCTGCGCATTCTGAGCGAATGTCGCAGATGGCCTGTATAGGAATCATTTGAAATCGTTGTGGGCCAACTTCGCGATGTGCCAATGCGNCCATGCGAATGCAACGCTGCCTTCGACAGTNTTTCGAAATCAGCCCGCACATCGANAAGCTTTCTTCTCGAATGCGCTTCGATCCTTTCTCACTTCAGCGTGCGCGGAGAGGTTACATGGAGGCATCCGCCTCTAAGCGGCGACGATTGCCAGGCCAGGCAAGCTTCTTGAAAAAGACACCGGACTCCAGCTTTGCTCGCTCCTCAAGTCAGGACACGTCCATGTGCCTTCCCTGCGTTCGCCGGGTGGCGCGTGCGTTGATGTTTGCGAGATTGATTTGGCAGCAGCGAGGAATAGATCGCTTGAGTTGGGAGTTTCGAGACCGAGTCTCCCACAACGATAAAGACGTTATAAATTGTGAAAAGCGCAATAAAGAACTGCTCAATGCCTCGTCACCGCTACCCACTTGGCTATTTCTTTTTGCAGCACTTGCAGCGCTTGGACCACAACGACGCCGTTGGCAGCTTTGGCCAGCTCCTCGACTCGACTGGCCGATTGCGCCATGCCGTCAGCATTGATCATCAGCGCTGCACCCTTGATGCGATGCGCGAAGTGGATGGTGTTGTCACGATCTTCCCGCTTCAACGCGTCTTCCAGCGCCTGCGCGTCCTCTTCGATAGATGACCTGTACAACTCGAACATGTCGATGGCCGGGCTATCGGCTATAGCAGATGCGGTGGCGGGTTTGGCGGGCGGATGCCGATCCAGCCACAATCCAATCATGCTGCTAAGTTCATCCATCCGCAGTGGTTTTTTCAGCACGCTGTCCATACCACTGTCCATGCATCGTTTCAAATGCGCCGCATCGGTGGCGGCGGAAATCGCAATCACGGGCACGTGCGGAAGTTGGAGCCGTGTTTCGCGTTGGCGAATGCGCCGAGTGGTCTCATAGCCGTCCATCTCAGGCATGTGGCAGTCCATCAGCACCAGCACAATGGACAGATTGCCGATCGCTTCAATGGCCGCATGGCCATCGGCAGCGAGGACAGTTTCAACGCCGAGTGCACGTAGTTGCTCAGCCATGATGAATCGGTTCTGGGGATGATCCTCCACTATCAGAACCTGCCCGATCGGGCCCAAGTACATTTCGCTTTCGCTCACTGAAGGCATCTCCGATTCCATCGAAGCCGCTACCAGACGCACCGGAAGCGTAAAGCTAACCGTAGTGCCGACGCCCTGCGTGCTTTCAAGGCTGATCTTTCCCCCCATCAACTCGACCAGTTCCTTGCAGATCGTCAATCCAAGTCCGGTGCCACCGTATTGCCGCGTGGTTGCGCCGTCCGCCTGCATATAAACCTGGAACACCCGGCCTTGTTGACCTCGCGCAATGCCGACACCCGTATCGATAATGCATGCGTGGATTTGCCCTTGCTGCCCCGGCTCCCCTTCTACATGCATATCCAGCGTAATGTTGCCACGCTGGGTGAATTTCACNGAATTCCCCAACAGATTCAGCAGAATCTGGCGCAATCGCGTGGGATCGACTACTGCGTGCGNGCGCGATGCATTGCTCACCGAGACACAGATCGGCAGCGACTTGTCCCGTGCCTTTACTGATACTACGTCCACNACCTTTTGCACCAGGCGCTCGATATCGGTAGGCATGGTCTCCAGCTCGAGCCGGTGCGCATCGAGCNTGGACAGATCGAGNACGTCATCCAGCAAGCCGAGTAGGGCCTNCGCAGACGTCGAAGCAGCCGTTGCAAGTTTGTTTTGATGCGAGTCCAGCACCGAGCGCTGCAGCATCTCTATTGAGGCGAGAATTGCATTCACCGGCGTTCGGATTTCATGGCTCATGACTGCCAGAAAATGTGACTTGGCCCGTTCACTCTGCTCTGCTTGGCGCCTCGCCATCTTGGCGCGGTACGCGAACCAGATCAGTAGCATGCCAGCGAGGCCAGCCGTGACGAGCTCCGGCAGGTAATGCATGACGACGGAGCGTAGTGCGGACTGGCCGTAGCCCGCATGCTTCCAAGCACTTTCATGCATGACGTCGGCCTCTTCGGTCGAAAGGCTTTTCAACGATTTCGTCACGACGGCGTATAACAACGACTCGTCCTTGCGCGCGGCCATATGCAGGCTGAGTCGCTCTTGCGGCGTAAAAAACGCTTCTTCAGCATACGCGTGTCCCACCCATCCCGCCAACGCGAACCCGATGGGGAACATGCGCAGGAACAAACGGATCATGTTCGTTCCAGTTGATGGCGGATCTTGAACAGCTCGCTATCGTTGCGAATGCCAAGCTTACGGTAGGCCGCAGTCTTCTGCGCGCTGATCGTGGTGATGCTGCGGGAGAACTTGTTGGCGATTTCCGTCACGGACATACCGTCGAGATAGCAACGCAAAACCTCCCTTTCCCTGGGCGAAAGCTTTACATCATTGATCAGTGCCGACTCGCCTGTATGCTCGGACAGTTCGCCGGACTGCAATTCGATCTCTCGCGACATCTCCTTGCTAAGGTAAACGCGGCCCGCGGCAACGGCCCGAATAGCCATGATCAGCTCCTTCTGATCCTGCCCTTTGCCGATAAACCCCCGCGCGCCGGCCTTCATGGCCAAAGCAATCGTGGCAGTGTTGTAATGCGCGGACATCACCAACACTTTTTCGTTGGGGAAGCGCACTTTCAAAGCTCTGATCAGGTTCAAGCCGTCGACTTCCGTGGGACCGAGCGAATAGTCGACGATCAACACGTCCGCCGTCTTCTCGCGTAATGCGGCAAACAGTTCGCGGCTGGTGGTGAAGCTGCCGATGACATTGATGAGATGTTCCTGTTTGAGCAAGAGCTCCAGGCCACGACGCATCACCTCATGGTCATCCAGCAGTATCACGCGCAACGAAGGCGTCATTTTATGGGCCGACATGAAACTATCCTTTTGACAAATATACGGATCACACGAGCCGAAGTACGCCGCGTATGCGCCGTAAGCGAAGAATGTCCATGCTTAATGTGATGTCGACGAAAAATTCCTTCTTCGTCTGGTGGAACAACCACTAACATTCTGAAACAGGCGCTCCTGCCTGACGCGGCTGAACGCCTTCCGACCACCCTGCGCGCAACCATACCGTGCAACCGTTTTCTTCAGATATATCGGGACGCGTCGGACGCTTCAATACCCAGCTCACACTTACCCGGCACCGCTGTACGGGAGTCATCTCGCAATTGGCAATAGGCCAGCCGTTCCCTGGGAACGGCTTTTTCAACATGACCATCTGCCACGCGCCGACCCGTGATAAATCTTACTCTGACCGACGCGCGCTTCGGTGGTATCCCAGTGTTCACGGGTGACAGCGTCGCGGTCTAGATTTCGGATACTTTTTAAATACCACCGACTAGTTTCACCCGATACTCACTTTTGCCATCCAGCTGCGAGCCCAGGCTCGCCGCAGCAGGCACCTGTCACGCCGATCAAGTGAGCGAAGGCTACCCGAAAATCTCGCGCACAGAACGCTTCCGGTCATGCATCCCGCGAGCGCATTCCCATCAAGGGGTGTGACCAGCCGAGATGGGCCAAGCTCGCTCAAGCAAAGAAAGACGGCATGGATGAATAGCCAGCTTTCGCGGAAACCTCGCGGTAGCGCCGTTGACCACCGGTCGATACCGGCCAGCTATACCACCTGCCATCTAACGAACGATCATGATACTGCGACTTGCATATCTACTCATCTCGCTATGCGTTCTCTTGCCGGGTATTGGCCGGCCGCAGACGCAAGAACTGTTCACGCCTGAAGAGCGGGCATGGATGATCGCGCATCCGGTCGTAAAGTACGCGGGGTATCCCGATTGGCATCCCTTCGAATACATCGAAAACGGGCAGGTTTCCGGCCTTGCAATTGAATATCTGACAGCCATTTCCCGCACTAGCGGACTTCGCTTTCAGGCGGTGCTAGAAGCGGGCCCCGCACAGAGTCATCAGGCGCAGCATGCCCTGGACCGTGGCGAAGTTGATCTGCTTCCTGCAGTCGCGTTGGAAGACGTCACAAGCGCCGCAGAGCATCCTCACTACTTGCTCAGCGATCCTTATTTCGTAGGCACGGCTGTAATCATTACCCGCGATACAGCGCCCGCCACATTCGATCTTGGAAAATTACGCGGCCAACGCATGGCGGTGCGCAATCAGGGCTTCTTCGCCCAACTTTTGCGCGAACGCTTTCCCGACATCGTGCTGGTGTCACGACCCAATGCGGAAGAAGTCCTGAACGCGGTCGCTCAAGGTCAGGCAGACGCGGCCATTGATATGGATGCGGCATTGATGCCGTTATGGCGGCAAAAGTATCTCAGCACCTTGCACATTTCGGGCACTGTCAATAACGCGTTACTTAGCATTCGCATGGGCGTACGCAGCGACATGCCTCAATTGCTCTCCATCATCAACAAGTCGCTGGCATCGCTCACTGCCAAGCAGACCGACGAGATGATGGCCAAGTGGATGGACGATACCGAATACGGTGCACCAACGTGGCAAGTGCTGATTCGCTTTCATGCCCTTGAAATGCTGGGCTTCCTGGCACTGCTAATGACCGTCATCGCCCTGCTCCTGGTGGCACGCAGGGATCGGCATCGCGCTATTCGCAGCGAACGGGACAAGGCTGCCTTTCTCGCGGTGATGAGTCATGAGATTCGCCTGCCGCTGGCCGCCGTGCTCTCATCCGTTGACCTGCTTCAGCAAAGCACGCTCAATAGCAAGCAGCAGAAGATCGTCGACAACGCCGTCGCTGCGGGTGACGCATTACATCATCTGCTCGATAACGTATTGGATCTCTCCAAACTCGAAGTCAACGTCATGAAGCTCGAATGGCTGCCATTCGAGCTGGAAAAGCTGGGACACGATGTCATTGAGATCGTTCGTCACAAGGCGCAAGCCAAACACCTGCAACTTGTATTTCGATCGCATGTTCCCTCGGGTGCCGTGGTTATCGCGGACCCCACGCGATTGCGTCAGATCTTGATCAATCTGCTATCGAACGCAGTGAAATTCACGGAGCAAGGTAGCGTCACGTTGGAAATGACGTTGCACCAAAGCGAGGGCATGGATCTTCCGGCTCAACTGTTCTTGGAGGTGCGCGATACCGGCATCGGCATTTCCGCCGAACGTCGCAAGCGCCTGTTCCGCGCTTACGCGCAGGCCGACGACACGATTTCCCGCCGCTATGGAGGTACCGGGCTCGGCCTCAATATCTGCCGCCAGCTGGTGGAATTGATGGGTGGCACCATCGAATTACACAGCGAGGAGAACGTCGGCACCACTTTGTCATTCAATGTCCCGGTGACCCTCGGATCGGCCGACCGCAAGCCGGGAGCTACCGACTCAGCACCTCGCGCCAGGGGATCTGTCGCCGAACTGCCGCGCCGAAAAACCAGCCTGCCTGCGAAACAGGCATCGATTCTGTTGATCGAAGATCACCCCGCCAATCGGTTCGTAATCGAGCAGCAGCTCCAGACCATCGGTTGCCGGGTGACCTCCTGCGTCGACGGAGCCTCCGCACTGCGAGCGCACAATGCCGGATCATTCGACATGATTCTGATGGATTGCGACCTGCCGGATATGGACGGCTATACGCTGACATGCACGATTCGGGAAAGGGAAAGCGCGATGAATCATCACACTCCCATCTTGGCACTCTCGGCATCCACGGATGCCGATCATCACATGCGGTGCATTGATAGCGGCATGGACGGCTTGCTAAAAAAGCCGTTGCAACTAGGGTTGCTTCGATCCGAATTGGCATTGTGGTGCGACATCGAGTTGCCGCCTATCCCACTCTCTCAAACCAACGAGCATCACCCGCGCGACAACTTCGTCTGAGCGACCATCAGCAATCTCACATGAGGCCGATCATCGTTCCGTCGGACAGACAGCACCGACGGGCCCGCATAGAATGATCGTGCACCTCCCATGCGCAGCTGCCAAAGGAGCATGAATTGGTCATGGCCGTCGCCACGCAAACCATTCGAGTATCGCTTCTGGACGATCACGCTTTGGTTCGGCTGGGCTTGTCCCGCTTTATCGAACTGCAGCCCGATCTCGTGGTTACTGGAAGTTATGGCTCAAGTGTTGAAGCGCTGCAGGAACTTGGCCATACACATACCGATGTACTGGTGCTCGATTACGCATTAGCTCCAGGGAACCTTAGTGGCTGTGAACTTATTCTTGTGCTGAAAGCGCTACATCCCGGTCTCAGCATCATTGTGCTGACCGCCAGCATTGATGAAGAACGCGTGTCCGCCTGCCTGAAGGCAGGAGCAGCCGGCGTGGCTCACAAGCGCCTCCCTTTGCCTGAACTGATGGACGCCATTCGCGCGATCCATAAGGGGCAACGGTTCGTCGATTCGAGCCTATCCAATCCATGAGCCCAGCGTGAAAGCGCGCGGCATCTTCAAGCCAACACCAACATGGACTCACAAAAAACCCCGCAAGGCGCGGGGGTTAGATGCTTTCTGCAGAAATCCGCTGGGCCCTGCGGAAACGTAAATTGCTTCCACTAGTTGCGCTGCAATTTTAGGCAGCGAGTTGACCGCCAAGAGACTCCGGACGCCATCTTCTGGCCGTAAAAATAGCCACTATTGCTCGCCCCTTCTGAAGCTGCCTACTCAACTAGTGGCATCACCTGTCGACACCGAAGTCGAACAGCTCGCCCATGTACAGACCGTACTCGCCAGGCTTCAGATCCTTGGTTGGCGTCAATTTCCACTGGTTGCTATTGCCGACCGCGACCGCGTCATAGGCGATCTGGTTATCCTTGTCCGGTGCGCCTACGTTCTTCATGCCGCCCCAAAAACGCGAATTACCCAGCTTCAGCGATCTATTTTGGTCGTGGCTGTCCACTTCGACCGACACGATGTAGATGCGCCCCTTCGGCTGGTCCGCCGAGTTGACGATGAACGACGGTCGCGCATCGTGCGTGCGGGTTGCGTGGCTCACCCCGAGTCGGCGCGTAACTTTACCAGCGCGAGCGCCTGGCTACGGTGCACTTTTTAAGCTACGCGCATTTTTCCGCATAAAAACGTATAAAAACAAAAAAGGCCTACCCGAAGGTAAGCCCTCGATATTTGGCGCCCGAAGTTGGACTCGAACCAACGCCCCCCCTGATTAACAGGCAGTGTGCTTGTGCCTTCATTTCAGAGGGTTAGATCGCTTATTGTTCAACAATCCGCCCGCTTGCGCCCGCTCGGCGCCATGTTTCGCAGCATGATTTTCAACGCCTGTTGAGCCCTTACTTCACAACCCAGACCACACCCATCGCTGACCGACGCGCCGTTTTGCTTGGCTGTAGGTGGTGCAAGCGGCTGCTGATGTCTGTGCCATCCCTGCCGCTGGCGAGACCCGGATCGAAGCAGCCTATGAGTGGCGCTCCATATGTCGCTGTTGCCATCCCAGCCCAAGCAATGAATCAACTATGCCAATAGTTGACAACCCAGAAGCCCCGGGTATCTACTATGCCTATAGTTGACATAGCGCGGACACCATGAAGATTTCTCTCACCGACCGCGAAGCCGATGTCATGCAGGCGCTCTGGGATCACGGGCCCTCGCTGGTCGCCGAGGTCCGCGAACGCCTGAGAGACGAGCTCGCCTATACGACGGTGCTCACCGTACTGCGCACCCTAGAAGGCAAGGGCTATGTCGGGCACGAGGAAGAGGGGCGCGGGCATCGCTACTTCGCCAGCGTCAAGCAGCAGGCCGCGCGCAAGAACGCTGTGCAGCACCTGACCGACAAGCTGTTCAAGGGCTCTACGGAGCTGCTCTTTTCCCACCTGGTATCGGAGCAGAAGCTTAGTGCCGAGCAGATACGCCGCATGCGGCAGCTGCTGGCCGAGCGCTCGGACAAGGAGGAGTCGTGATGATTGCCGTGATGATTGTCTGGATGATCTATGTCGTGCTGGTCACACTCGCATTGAGCGCGGCAGCATTGATCGCCGAGCGTGCGGCAAAGGTTCGCCGAGCCTCGACGCGGTGGGTATGGATCGCATCACTGGTTGGCTCGCTGGTGTTGCCGACGCTGATGGCGACCGCGTCGGTCCGTCTTCCCGGCGCCTTCAAGTCCGGAACGCCATCCACTCCCATTATCCTGCGCGATGCTACATCCATACCGATGCCGACCGCGTTGCTTGATCTGGGCGGCCCCCATTCGTACAAGACGTCCGCTGACATCGATACGTTGCTGTGTGACGCTTGGCTGGCGGTGTCAGCGCTGACACTCCTGAGCCTTGCCCTGAGTTCGGCGCTGCTGCATCGACGCAAGCGTGGTTGGACCGAAGTACGCCTGTGTGGCGAGTCTGTTCTGGTCGCGCCTGACGCGGGGCCGGCTGTCGTCGGCCTGTTGCGTTCACGCATCGTCGTGCCGCAGTGGTTGCCGGAGGCGAGCGAGCAACAGCAGCAATGCACGATTGCGCACGAACGCTCGCACCTCGTTGCACGGGACACACAGTGGATTGCGCTCGCGCTGGCGTTGCTGACCCTGATGCCCTGGAACGCCCTGCTGTGGTGGCAATTCAGCCGCCTGCGTCGTGCTATCGAAGTGGATTGTGATGCCCGCGTCCTGCTCGGCGGACACGATATCGGCGCCTATTGCGAGACATTGATCCACGTTGGCCAACATCAGTCGAACCGACTCGCCGTGGTACCGGCGATGTCCGATTCCGCGTCGTTCCTGGAGTCGCGGATCCGCCACATGCTGCACAAGCCTAATAAATGGGCGCGCGCGTCGGCAGCGGCCTTGGCATGCCTAGCACTGGGTATGACGGCACTTGCAGCACAAGTCACGCCACCGGATATCGATCACCATGATGCCAAGGCACTCACGTTGAGCCCTGACGCGCTTGACCGCTACACGGGCTTCTACCAAGTCAGCCCTCTCTCGGTGGTCACTGTTACGCGGGCCGGCAACGGTCTTACCGTCAGCATCAGCGCACAGACCGCGACGCCGAAGCCATTCCACCTCTTTCCTCTTGGCAAGAACCTGTTCGGCGTGGAAGGCAGGGACGGCACCATCGTGTGCTTCGTCGTGGACGCCGACCGACATGCTTCGCAGATGATCGTCGATCAGGCCGGGCGCGTGGTCCTTAACGTGACTCGCGTGGACCAGGCCGCCGCTGAGCGAGCCAACGCAGCGCTTGCGGCACGCATCAAGACGCAGAAATCGTCCCACAACCCGCTTGCCCTCAAGGCCTCGTAGCGAGGACCTGCCCCCGTACTTTGCCTGCATCCGATCCACCTGTGGCCATTGCGCATGGCCGCAACGGTGCCGGTGTGCCTGTTTTTGCCGTTTGGAGTGATGACATGAAACGTACGGCACTGATCACCATTGGATTTGTATCGGCCATATGCATCGGAGCCTGCGCCCTGTCTGCGCGTGCCGCTGATCCAGGCAACAGCACGAGCCCGCTTTCGTTGCATGTCTTGGAGCTTATCAACGACACGCGCGGCGATATCGATTCGTTTTCGATCGCCCCGGCCGGGACGGCTCACTGGACCAACGTCGATTTCCGACGGGCGATGCAGGAATCGTCACTCGACTACGGGAGCGCCGCCATCCTTACTTTTCACGATACCGATGGCTGCCTGCGCGACTTGCGGACGGTGCTGTCGGACGGACGCCGGATACTCACCCACAACTTCGATCTCTGCCATTTCCACGCCTATTCGCCGGGAGTGTTTTTTCCAAGGAGCAGGAATGACGGCATGCAACGCAACATGTGCAGCTCAACACCATCTGACGGCTGAAATGTCGCCGCGGTAAAGGACCATGCCAGGCCCTTCATGTTCGGGGCTTTGCAGTCAGCTGAAGACGACGAGATGGCGTTTTACATGGTTTGGTGACTCGGAGGCCCAGCCTCTGCTTGTCTCCTCTCGGGCCGCCCGCAAGGGCGGTTTTTTTACTTCAATGTGGCGCCATCGTCGACGCCAGCGCCGCGTTCAAGGAAGAAGATGGCCGCTTGGGTGATGGTTTTCAGCGCATTGCTGCGGATAACGTCTCACGCAGCTTGCTATTCAGAACATCGGGCTCGGGTTCACTTACTTGTTCATGTGACGTGATATCTACTTCGCAGCCAAAGCAGCGATTTTTCAAATTCGGGAATGAGGCCGCTCTTCAACGCCGAACCTGCAGGCAAGGGATTCCGCCAGTCAGTTGTCAGATGACTTTTGAAGATCAGACTCTGAACGTAGCGCGCCCTTTCAAGCCGTGCCGTCTTCATGTGCGCGGAAATGAAAAAAGGGCCTACCGCACGGTAGGCCCTTTTTCTGAATTTGGCGCCCGAAGTTGGACTCGAACCAACGACCCCCTGATTAACAGTCAAGTGCTCTAACCGGCTGAGCTATTCGGGCGGGGAGCTGCATAGTTTGGGGAATCGGCCCCAAACCTGTCAAGCCATGAAAGCGGCCGAATGTCGGCCGGCCTTCACCTCGTAAGCACGCGGTAGCACGGCACGTAGGCAGTGCCGCCAGGGAGCTTCATGCGGTGCTGCTGGACGAAAGCCTGCAGCAGGCGATCCAGGGCGCGCATGATCTCCGGCTCGCCATCAATCTCAAACGGCCCATATTGCTCGATGGCACGCACACCATCGTCTTTCACGTTGCCAGCGACAATGCCCGAGAAAGCGCGCCGCAGATCGGCGGCCAGCTCGTGACGCGGACGATTGCGATGGATGGCCAGCGCGCGCATGGCCTCATGCGTAGGGGCAAACGGCTGCTGGAATTCCAGCGGAATGCGCAACGACCAGTTGAAGAAGAACGCATCCTTGTTGTCCAGACGATGGTTGCGCACCTTGTCGACACCGCGCACGGCCGCATGGGCCACGGCAATCGGATCGTCCACGATGATCTTGTAGTGCTGCGCCACTTCATCGCCCAGCGCGAGGCGCAGGAACGTATCGATCTGTTCGAAGTAAGCGGCCGATTGTTTTGGCCCGGTAAAGATCAACGGAAACGGAACGCCGGCGTTGTCCGGATGCAGCAAAATGCCGAGCAGATAGAGGATTTCCTCTGCCGTGCCCACGCCACCGGGGAACACCACGATGCCATGCCCCATGCGCACGAACGCTTCGAGGCGCTTCTCGATATCCGGCATGATCACCAATTGATTCACGATCGGATTGGGCGATTCGGCCGCGATAATGCCCGGCTCGGTCACGCCGATGTAGCGGTTTTTGCGACGGCGCTGCTTAGCGTGCGCAATCGTTGCGCCCTTCATCGGGCCCTTCATAGCGCCGGGACCGCAACCCGTGCAGATATCCATGCTGCGCAGGCCGAGCTGATAGCCCACTGACTTGGTGTATTCGTATTCGTCGCGCGAGATCGAGTGACCGCCCCAGCACACCATGAGATTGGGATCGATCTGCGGCTTCAGAATGCGCGCGTTGCGCAGAATCTCGAACACCGTGTGCGTAATGCCGACCGTATTCTCCAGATCGAATGCACCCTGCTCCAACTGGTTGGACACATAAACGATATCGCGCACCACCGCCACCAGCAGCTCGTTGATGCCGCGGATGATCTGACCATCGACGAACGCTTTGGCAGGCGCATGAGAGAGCTCGATCTTGATACCACGATCCTGCTGCAACACCTGGATATCGAAGTTCGGATATTGCTCGAACATGCCGCGCGGATCGTCACCAATCTCGCCTGAGGTAAGCACCGCAAGCGCGCAACGGCGCAGCAGGACATGCAGTCCAGCACCACTGGCATCGCGCAAGCGCGCCACTTCATTGCGGGAAAGAATGTCCAGGCCACCGGCGGGCGAAATGCGGGCGCTTACCGTTGCGGGCTTGCCGGATTTGTCGATCTGCGTGTCGTTCATTCCTATCGTTCTCCTGGATGCTTTCCGCGCTGCGAGGCCTGCCGGTTCGCGTGCGCGGCCGCCTAGCATCTCGCCTTCTATGCAGCGGGGTCAATGCGTTCGCAAAAACGCCCCGCAGAAGTCTGCGGGGCGTTTTGACTTGCAACATGATCGCCGCAGCTGCGGCACACGCCCAACGCTTAGTGGAACGAGGCGCCGAACGTGACCATGAAAGTACGCTCTTCCAGCACCGAGTAGTACGGTGCGGACGGGAACAGCGTCACGCCGTTGACGTCCTTGAGGCCACTCGGATTGGACGCCAGGAACGCGCCAACGTTGCTCGCATAGGTGAGCGCCTTGCGGTCACCGAGGTTGTAGACGTTGACCTTGATGTACGGCTTATGCACGAAGCTGCCGAAATCAGAGAAATTCCAGCCCGCGTTGAAGTCGAACGTGGTGTAGCCACCCACCTTCTCCGTGTTGGACCAGTCGCCCCATTGGCTGCCCGTGTACTTGGCATTCAACTGCGCCCAGAACGGGCCGTTGTTGTAGTTCAAGGATGCGTAGGCCACGTTCTTCGGCGTGGAGATCATGGTTTTGCCGCGGGTGTAGTAGATACCGTCACCCAGGGTATTCATATTGTCCTGCAAGCGAGCCTGCGTATAGGTATACGAACCGTACGCGGTGAACTCGTCGGTGATCTTGTAGCTTGCCTCGGAATAGAAGCCGCGCACGTGCACGCGATTGAGTGGCACGTAGACCGTCAGACCCGTGTTCTGGTCGTAACCGGAAACCTGCTTGTTGTGGAAGTTGGACGCGTACGCATCCACGTTCGCAGAAATCCTGTCGCCATAGAAACGCCAACCCAGATCTGCCGTATCGGCCGTTTCCGGCTTCACCGCCACCGGATTCTTGCCGTAGTTGGCGAAGGCGTTGGACAGCACCGCACCGTTGATCGGCGCACGGAAGGTGTGGCCATAGCCGAAGTAGAACTGGTTCTGGTCGTTCAACTGATACTTAGCGCCGAAGGTCGGCGTGAAATCGTGGAAGGTCTGGCTGGTGTTGCCGCCGAACCATGCATTCTTGGTGCTAACGGCGAGCTTGCTGGTAAGCGAACCGGTGGAACCGGGGTACTCATACATGAAGCCATCACGCTTGGACCACACGTACGCGACGCTGCCGGTCAGCGTGATTTGATCGCTGGGTGTCCACGTATCGGTGATGAACGCCTTGGTGTTCGTAGTGGTGGTGTACTGATCGTAGGTTTTCTGCACAACGCCGTTGGAGTAGCGGATCAGGCTTGCATTGTTTGCCCACACATCGACCGGTATACCCGTAGCGTAATTGACCGGAACGAACACTTGCCCCTGCGCCTGGCGGGGACGCTCAAACCACACGCCGTACTCCAGGCTGTTGTCCAGGCCGAAATCCTGGTTCAACTTGGCGATGACGCCAGGACGGAACGTGTACGAGTAGCTGTACGAATTGACCAGCACGTTGGAGTACTTGTTGTCGATCTTGCCGTTGCCGTTGAGGTCGTAGTTCACGACCTTGAACAGCGGATTATTGGAACCCTTGCCGTTGTACTCGCTGAACGTGGTGCCCGAACCGCCACCACCTTCACCCCACTGGAAGTACGGCACCACCGACAGATGCAGGTTGTCGGA
>Ga0055527_1000411_pt1 | contig 17814 bp, 7 predicted proteins | sample AraplaCol_mMS_r2_FD_55010 | JGI IMG/M metagenome (GOLD analysis project Ga0055527, IMG submission 55010) | Arabidopsis root microbial communities from North Carolina, USA - plate scrape CL_Col_mMS_r2 | ecosystem: Host-associated > Plants > Roots > Endosphere | place: USA: North Carolina...
TCTGCGCGAGCAGCGTTTCGGGCGCGGCCGGGTCGATCACGGCCACACCGCGCAAGCGCTGCGGCGCCTGTTTGAGCGCGGCCAGCAGGTAGCTGTTGTCAACCCCCAGGAAACTCGGCTGGACGAGCACACCGTGGGACACCCCATGCGCGTCGAGCTGCGCCAGGTAGGCCGGCAGCGGCGCGTCATACGTGGGGGCATAGCGGCGCGCATTGGCGAGCGGCAAGCCGCGCTCGAATACATGCGCATGCGTATCGATGGCGGTGATGCGGGCAGGGGCGCCGCGCGTGGCGTCGCTGTTGCCGGTGACGGCGCATCCGGCAAGGGCGGTGGAACCTAGCATGGCAAGCAACCCGGTGTTGAAGGCGCGGCGAGTGGGCATGGGGTCTCCTGGCGGCGACGGATCAAGTGCGTCGTCATGATGTTGTGNTTGGTGTTCAGACGGTGACGGCAGCGAGGTCGCGGCCCTTCGTTTCGGGCAGCATCAGCACCGCCACCGCGACGATCGAATACGCGATGGCCGCGTCGATGCCGATGGCCGTGCCGAGCGACATTGATGCGCTCATCTTGCCCACCAGCACCGGGAAGGCGGCAGACACCACGCGGCCGAAGTTGTAGCAAAAGCCCACACCCGTGCCGCGCACGCCCTGCGGATACAACTCATTGAACAGCGCGCCCATGCTGGCCGGAATGCCCGCCGCAAAGAAGCCCAGCGGAAAGCCCAGCACCAGCATCGCGCCGTCCGAAAGCGGCACCAGCAGATACACCAGCACCGTCACCACGCAGCAGCACGAGAACAGCAGGATGTTGCCGCGGCGGCCGAGCACGTCCAGCAGCCACGCGCTGGCCACGCAACCGCACCAGAAGGCGAAGATGATCACCGCCAGGTAGCCGCCCGTGCCGAGCACGGACAGGTGCCGCTCTGTCTTGAGATACGTCGGCAGCCACGTCATCAGCGCGTAGTAACCGCCGTGCGCGCCTACCCCCAGCAGCCCGCCGATNAGCGTCATGCGCAGCACCTGCGGACGGAAGATGTCGAGCAGCGGAAAGCGCGAGATCGGCATCGCGTTGGTATTCGCGCCCGGCTTGGCGGCCGGCACGGGCTCCTGTACGCCACGGCGGATGTAGATGATGAGCAGCGCCGGCAGCAACCCGGCGGCAAACATCACGCGCCAGGCGAGGTCCGGCTCGATGAAGGAATAGGTGAGCGCATACAGCAGCACCGCCGCGCCCCAGCCGACCGCCCAGGCGCTCTGCACCGTGCCCATCGCCTTGCCGCGGTGGCTGGCGCGAATACTCTCGGCCATCAGCACGGCGCCCGCCGCCCATTCACCGCCAAAGCCGAAGCCTTGAATGGCCTTGAGCACCAGGAACTGCTCGAAGTTCTGCGCAAAGGCCGAGGCGAATGTGGCCAGCGAAAACCACAGCACCGTGAACTGCAGCGTGCGCACGCGGCCGAAACGATCGGTCAGCGCGCCGGCAATCCAGCCGCCCAGGGCCGACGCCACCAGCGTGACGCCCGACACCAGCCCGGCCTCGGTCTTGCCGATGTGCCACGCCGCGATGATGGTCGGGATGACGAGGCTGAACATCTGCACGTCCAGCGCGTCGAGCGCCCAGCCGCCAAAGCAGGCCCAGAACGTGCGCTTTTCTCCTTTTGAAATCTCTTTGAACCAGCCGAACATGCGGTCTCCTNCGGGTGACGTGAGCGACGTGTTCACCACACATTGCNCTAGTCATCTATATGAATAGAGGAATTTTAGGGCGAGCCAAGGAGCGGCGCAGTCGGTGTTAACCCGTGCGGGTGCGTAGCGTGCGGATCAGGTATGCAGCAGGGCGACCGGCAGGTGGGCGAGCACCTGGCCCAACGCCAGGCGGGGGCTGTGCAGCGTCTGGCCGTCAAAAGCGCTATGCAACGGAGCGTGCGACAGCGCNGACGGCAGACAGACCGTGGTGTCCCGCCATGCGCCATCCGCAAACGTTGGTGTGGCGGCATGGCCCAGCAGGGCGGAGGCATGCAGCGGCACGATCGCGATGACCGCCTGGGCGCCATGCACGCGCGCAAACGCCAACACGTGCTGCGNGCCGCTGCCNGTCACGGCCAGGGGTTGGTAGTCGCCGGATTCGAACACGGCCGGCATGGCGGCGCGCAGGGCCAGTGCACGTGCCAGCACGGCTTGCTTGATACGGCCGTCGGTCCAATGCGTGAGCAGCGACGCGAGGCTGTGCCCGGCATGCACGTGCAATGCCCGCAATGCGCGATGCCGCGCGGCGTAGTCGACGGGGCGGCGGTTGTCGGGATCAACGAGGCTGGTGTCCCAGAAATCCGCGCCCTGGTAGAGGTCGGGCACGCCGGGCAGNGTGGTGCGCAGCAAGGTCTGGGCGAGGCCGTTGACGGCGGCGGCCGGCGCTACGCTTTGCACGAAGGCGGAGAGCGAAGGCAGGAAGGTCGAGGCCGCCTCGCCCGTCAGCAGCGTNAAGACGAAATCGCGGCAGGCAGCTTCGTAGTCCGCATCGGGCNCGAACCAGTCAGTGCGCAGCTTGGCTTCGCGCTGCGCTTTTTCTTGCCACTGCGCGACGCGCTCGGCCAGCTCGCGCACGGCATCGGCGTCATGCCAGTCGAGATCCGCGGGCCAGATGCCAACCAGCGTCTGATACAGCATCCACTGCGCGGCGGGTGAGGGGGCTGGGCCGGGAGGCAGTTGACGCACCCACGCGGCGTGTTCCGTGCGCCATTGGTGCGCGGCGGCCAGCCACTGCGTGGGGCGCTCCGACAGCACGGCCAACCGCGCACGCACATCTTCGCCGCGCTTGTGGTCGTGCGTGGCGGTGGTGAGCATCGCGTGCGGCCAGGTGTGGGCGCGCGCTTGCATGGCGTGATGGAACGCGTTGGCGCTCATGGAAAACGCACCCGGATCCGCGCCGACCTCGTNGCGCGACAGCAGCCGGCCGTAGCGGTAGCACGCCGTGTCTTCNACCGCCTTGGCCGCCACCGGCGACGACAACTGCTGGCACCGGCGCAACGCCAGTTGGCGCAGCTTGTCCTGCCCCGCCGGTTGCCCGCCCAGCCATGCGTCGAGCCAGCGGAGCACAGGCTCGTCGACGCGCCGCAGACAGGTCGCCGCGCCGGACATGGCGGTTTGCAAGATCGCCGAATCCTGCGCATCGCGTTGCTGCGCATTCGCATAGGTTCGATACACCGGAAAGTGGACGATCACCTCGGCCAGCGCGCGTCGGATGGCGTGCCACGTCACGTCGTGGCTGCTGCGGTCCTGTTGTGCCACCGCGTGCAGCGCCGACGTGGCTGCATCGAGTTCTGCAGCAAAGTGCGCATGCAGGATCTGACGACGTGCGGGTACNGCNGTGGCTGAGAACGTCGCCTCAGCCGCTGGTGCGCCAATCCACTCAAGCCAGCCTTGGGTGAGGGCGGTCTCGCCGTGCGCATCGTGCAACAGCGCGCCTACCTGGTTCATGAAATCGTAGCCACTGGTGCCGTCGACGCCCCAGTCGGTGCGCATGGCTTCATCGCCGGCGAGGATCTTTTCGACGACGATCCACGGGTGGCTCGTGAGCCGGTCAGCGGGGCGTGCAGCGTGTTCGGCTTGCAGGCGGCGGCGTAGCTGGCGGCAGTATGCGGCCGGGTCGGCCAGGCCATCAACATGGTCGATGCGCACGCCGTCAATCCAACCCAGGCGATAGAGCCGGAACAGCAGCGCATGCGAGGCTTCAAACACCTCGGCGCGCTCCATGCGCAGGCCGGCCAGCGAGCCGATATCGAAGAAGCGGCGCCAGTTGATCTCATCGTTGGCGGTACGCCAGTGGGCAAGGCGCCAATGCTGTCGCGCCATCAGCGCATCAAGCTGATCGGGCTGCGCGTTGAGCANGCGCACGGCTTCGGCGACGTGTGCGGCACCTGCTTCCGTGGTAGCGAGGTTGCGCAGCGCGTCGCGTGCTTCGTCGGTGCGTTCGCGGCGCGTGCGCAGTGAGCGGATTGTGCCGAGGGCGGCAAAACGGTCGGCCACCGCGTGGACGGCGGTGTCTGCGTTGCCGGTGCGAAGCAGTGCGGCATAGTCGGCCAGCACGATCGGGAAACGGTGGTCGTAATACGCCATCGCCAGCCGCGCGGCCGTGTCGTCGTAGGTCAGCTGCAGTCGGCCGCCGTCCAGTGCGTCAGCGTAGTTTTCGCCCAGGAAGGGCGCGAGCACCTTGTTGCGCAGCGCCGGGTTGGGCGGCTGCCAGTCGATATCGAAGAAGTTGGCGTAGGCGCTGTCGGGGCCGGATTCGAGCACGTCCAGCCACCACCCGTTGTGTCCGCCGCCCACGCCCATGTGGTTCGGCACGATATCGACAATGAGCCCCATGCCGCGCGCATGCAGCGCATCCACCAACTGTTCGAGCGCGCGTTCGCCGCCCAGCTCGGGGTTCACGTGAGTGGGGTCCACAACGTCATAGCCGTGTGTGGAGCCTGGCTGCGCCGTGGTGATGGGCGACGTGTAGAGATGCGAGATGCCGAGTGCGGCGAAGTCATCCACCAACGCGCGCGCATGGTCGAACGTAAAGTTGCGGTGCAATTGCAGCCGCACCGTAGCGCGCGGCACACGCTGGAGGGCGACGGGCGGGAGAGGTGTGGTCGGTTCACTCATGGCGTGCTGATGCGCGCGTTGGCCAGCGCGGACAGGCGGGCCTGCACGGTGGACGCGTCGAGCAGCGTGCCGGACGGCCCGGGCAGGCGACGCCGCCAGTTNGGGTGGGTGTCGATCGTGCTTGGCAGGTTCGGCTGCTCGACGAGACCGAGCAGGTCTTCCAGCGGCACCAGCGCCAGCGGCGTGTTGGCCGCACCCGTAAACACGGTGGCCGCCGTGGCAAAGTCCTGCGCGCTGGCTTGCAGGATGACTTCGGCTTGTGCCGCGTTTGCCACGCGCGCCTGTTCCAACGCGGCCTGCAGCGGCGCCACGCCGATCATCGGCACACCGCCATNGGCCAGCACCAGGCGGTTGTGCTCGGCAAANGCGGCGACGAGNGCGGCGCGATCGTCCATGCGGCGCGCGTGCGCCTCGCCCTCGGTCATGCCGGCCGGTAGCAGGCCAAGCTGGGCTTGCCAGCGCAGATCGTTGCCGATCCACCAGCCGACGAGCGTGGGCAGATCGTGCGTGCTCGTCATCGCGACTGACGCCGGCGCCCATGTGCGCGGCGCCTTGAAGGGGGCATCGTCGCGGGTGTACTCGCGTTCAAACCAGAGGATGCGCATGCCAAGCAGGCCGTCGTCGGCAAGCTTGTCGCGCAGGCCCGGTGGCACGGTGCCAAGGTCTTCGCCAATGACGATGCAGCGGTTGCGCCACGATTCCAGCGCGACCAGCCGCAGCAGATCCTGCATCGGGTAGCGCAGGTACACGCCGTCCAGCGGTCGTGCGCCATCTGGAATCACCCACAGCCGCATGAGCCCGAGCACGTGGTCGATGCGCACGCCGCCGGGCACGGCCATCACCGCGCGCAGCATCTCGATAAATGCCGAAAAGCCTTGCGTGCGCATGGCGCGCGGGCTGAAGGTGGTCAGCCCCCAGCCNTGGCCNTGCGCGTTGAACACGTCGGGCGGCGCCCCCACCGTCACGCCGATCAGCAAGTCGCGCTGCCGCGCCCACGCATGGCTGCCCGCGCTGTCGGTGCCCACAGCCAGATCGGCGATGAGGCCGATGGCCATGCCGGCGTTCTCGGCAGTGCGCTGCGCAAGGGCCCACTGGCGTGCCGCCGCCCATTGCAGGAAGAGGTGGAAATTCACCGCATCCTCATGCTCGCGAGCGAAAGCCTGTACGCCCAGATAGCTCGGATCTTGATATTGCTCGGGCCACTGCTTCCAATGGGCGGGTCCAAGGTGCGCATTCAGTGCCTCAAAGTGCGCGTGATCGCGCAGGCCGGTGCCGCCATCAATGCAGTACGCACGAAAATCGTCCAGCAGCATCTGAGCGACGGTGTCCCCGAGCGGGGCCTGCAGCAGACGGCGATGCAACGCGCGCAGCACCGTCATGCGCGCGTTGCCGCTGGCCGGCCAGTCGATGAGCTGCGCGGCTTCCAGGCGGGCATAGTCGTCGACGAGGTTGCAGTCGACCACGGTCTGCCGCACGGCTTCGTCCCCAAAGAGCGCGGCGGGGTCGATCATCCACGCGTTCAGGAACAGGCGGCTCGATGGCGAGTACGGCGAATNGCGGCGCGCGTCGGCCGTGAACATGGCATGCACGGGGCTGAGCGCCAAGGCATCCGCTCCGCGCTGCGCCAGGTGCCGCGCCAGGGTGCCCGCCGCGGTGTAGTCGCCCAGGCCGGCGCTGCTGGCGGCGCGTTCGGCATCGCATCGCAAGCCGTAGAGCTGGGCGGACGCGCCCCACAGGCGGGTGTCGGCCGGGCGATCGTGCCGGCGCAGGGCATCGGCCACGCCATAGCAACGCGCTGGGGCGATGGCGAGCGTGGTTTCGATCACGGTGCCCGGCCCGGCGTCAATGGTCAGNCGGTGGTAGCCCACGGCCTGCACCGGCGNCAGGTGCAGCGTTGCATGGCGCTCGCTTGCGCTGACGCTGATCTTGCCATCGGTGCTGCCGTCGGACTCAAAGTCGACGCGATAGGTTTGTCCACCCAGCAACGCGGCTTGGGGCGCCGAGGTNTGCAGCACGATCGGCTGTCCGGCCACGCCGGTCACAAGCGGCGGTATGGCGACCGCTTCGGCTTCTGCGCGCAGGCGGGTCTGGCTTTCCGACACCTGGGCCGACGTGCCGGCCGGCAGGCCCAGCGTAAAGAGCACCGCGCGCAGCACTTCGTCGGCCACGCGCATGGGGCGGCTGGCAGCGTCTTCCCAGTCGACGAGTAGCCCGGCATCCGTGGCCAGTTGCTGGAGCGGCGTGCGCTGCGTGCCTGAGGAGTGAGTCGTGCGGTCCATGATGCGTTGGTACGTTGCGGTTGTCCTCAGGCAGGCGACGGCGTGTGCAGCAATGCCACGCACGCNCGCTCCGGCAGGCGATGCGCGATGAGCGCTGCGGCCGCACCTTCACGCGATTCGTACAGCAGATCGGCGGGGTTGCCCGCCAGCACTGTGGGCACCGCCACGGACTGATCGGCCAGGTTGAGCATCAGCGTAAGCACGCTGCCGTCGCCCATGCGCCAGCGGGCAATGGCGCCGGCGTGGCCCAGCGCGACCGCATCTAGTGCGCGCGCATTGGGCAGGCGCGGGATGATTTCTGCATGACGCAGCGCCAACAGGCGGTGCATGCGGTTCAGCACATTGAGGGGACCGGGTAGGGTCNGGTCCGCCTCGCNGGGGCGGGAGGCGAGGTAGGTGCGCTCGTCGTTCGGGTCGGGGATGCGCTCGCGCTGATGTGGATCGGCAAACGCCTCGAACTTCGCAAACTCCCGACGCCGGCCTTCCCGCACGGCTTCAGCCAGCATGCCGTGGTGGCTGGTGAAGTACTGGAACGGGCACGTGCTGCCCCATTCTTCACCCATGAAGAGCATCGGAATCTGCGGGCTCAGCAGCAACAGCACTTGCGCAGCATGCAACGCATCGGGGTGCGCAAGTTGCGTCAGCCGTTCGCCAAAGGCGCGGTTGCCGATCTGATCGTGGTTTTGCAGGAACAGCACGAATGCGGTGGGCGGCAGGTGCGCGCTCGGTTCGCCGCGCGGTGCGTTTTCATGGATGGGCGACGGATCGCCCTGGTAACAGAATCCGTCCTGCAGTACACGCGCCAGGCGCTCTGCCGGCGCATCTGCGTAGGCTGCGTAATAGGCCTCGCGCTCGCCGGTCAGCAGCACGTGCAGGACGTTGTGGCCGTCGTCGTTCCACTGCGCTTCGAAGTCGCCATGGGTGCCGCCATCGCGCAGCAGCGATGCCGCGTTGTGCTCGTTCTCCAGCACCAGATGCACATGCCTGCCGGGTTCGACCGATAGCCGCACGCGAGCGGCGAGTTCGCCCAGCCAGTCGCGCTCGGTGATGGCGTGCACGGCGTCGAGCCGCAGACCATCAAAGCGGTATTCCATCAGCCACATCAACGCGTTCTGGATGAAGAACTCACGCACCTGCGGCATGCGGAAATCGATCGCCGCGCCCCAGGGCGTATGCACATCGTCGCGGAAGAAGCTGCGTGCGTAGTGGTGGAGGTAATTGCCGTCGGGCCCGAAATGGTTGTAGACCACATCGAGAAACACCATTATGCCCAGCCCGTGCGCGGTGTCGATCAACGCCTTGAGATCGTCCGGCGTGCCATAACTGGCGTCGGGCGCAAAGGGCAGGACGCCGTCGTAGCCCCAGTTGCGCGCGCCCGGAAACTCCGCCACCGGCATCAGCTCGATGGCCGTGATGCCCAGCCGCGCCAGTTCCGGCAGCCGTCCGCGCACACCCTTGAAGCCGCCCAGCGTGCCGACGTGCAGTTCGTATAGCACCGTCTCGTGCCAGGGCCGCCCCTGCCAGTTGGCGTGCTGCCAGCGGTAGCGCTGCGGATCGACGACGAGGCTCGGGCCGGGGATGTCCTGCCACTGTGCGCGTGCGGCGGGGTCGGGTACGGACAGCGTCACGCCGTCCCGATTGGTGATGCGGTACCGATAGCACGTACCGGCGCCCACGGGTGCTACCCCTGCATACCAACCGTCGGGTTCGGCGTCCATGCGGATGGCCTCGTTGCCGCGCGCCTCGTCGAGGTCGATCCAGGCGGCGGTCGCGTCAGGTGCCCACAGGCGGAAGCGGGTGTTGCCGTCANCCAGGACGGTGGCGCCAAACGGCATGTCGTGCGCAAACCGGGGAGCGGGTGCGGTCATCGCGAGGCGTCTCCATTGTCGTCGTTGGCTGCTTGGCCGGCAGTTGGTGCGGTGCGCTCGTCGTCGGTGATGGGTTGCTCGGGCCTGTCGTNCTGCGGTGCGCTCCGCGGTNCGTTGTGCGTTTCGGGAACGTGCCCGAGGGTTTCACCGCTGACGTCCGCATCAGGCTGCCCGGCAATGTGGGCGATCGTGGCGAGCTGCGTGGCGAACAGCAGCACGACGCTGCGCCCCGCCACTTTCAGGGTGCCGCTGCCGTGCGGGCGGGTCTCCTGCTCTGGCGCTGCGCTATCGATGGCGATTTGCCAATCCATGGCTGGCTCAGGCAGCGTGAAGGTCAGGTCCGTTGCGGCACCGTTGATGAGCAGCAGCGCCACATGCGGGCGGGCCTCCGCGTCGATGGTCTCGACGCATGCGCGCCGTAGCGCCAACGCGCGAGCCTCGCTGTCGTTCCACGCGTCGGGCGAGAGCACCTGACCGCGCTCATCAAACCAGGCGATGTCCGGCACGCCGGGCAGAATCTCGGTGTTGCCGTGCACGTAATGTGGCCAGCGCAGCGCGGGGCTTTCCTTGCGCAACGCTATCAGCCGTGCCGTATAGCGCGCGAGCGCCTGCCCCGGGTCTTTATCCAGCAATGACCAGTCGAGCCATGAGAGCGCGTTGTCTTGGCAGTAGGCATTGTTGTTGCCGTCTTGCGTGCGGCCGAACTCGTCGCCCGCCAGCAGCATCGGCGTGCCGCTGGAGAAGAACACCGTGGCCAGCAGCGCGCGTGTCACGCGTTCACGCAGGGCTTGGATGGCGGTGTCGTCCGTCGGGCCCTCGGTGCCCCAGTTNGCACTGCAGTTGTCGTTGTGGCCGTCGCGGTTGTCTTCGCCGTTGGCCTCGTTGTGCTTGTCGGCGTAGCTCACGAGGTCGTGCAGCGTGAAGCCGTCGTGCGAGGCCACGTAGTTGACCGACGCCCAGGGCCGGCGGTGGCGGCGGTCGAAGAGGTCGCCACTGCCGGTCAGGCGTGCGGCAAGGTCTGGGCGCTGCCCGGAATCGCCACGCCAGAAGCGGCGGATGCCATCGCGAAATCGGTCGTTCCACTCCGCAAAACCCGGCGGTTGGTTGCCGACCTGATAGCCGTCGGGGCCTACGTCCCAAGGCTCGGCGATGAGCTTGACGGTGGAGAGCACCGGGTCCTGACGTATGGCATCGAAAAAGCCCGAGCCCGGATCGAAGCCGTTGCCCTCGCGCCCGAGCGTGACACCCAGGTCGAAGCGGAAGCCATCCACATGGAACGCGTTGACCCAGTAGCGCAGCGAATCCATCACCATCTGCAGCACGCGCGGGTGCGACACGTTGAGCGTGTTGCCGCAACCCGTGTCGTTGATGTAGTAGCGCTCCTGGCCCGGCACGAGACGGTAGTAGCTCGCGTTGTCCAGCCCACGGAACGACAGCGTCGGCCCCAGTTCGCTGCCTTCACACGTGTGGTTGTAGACCACATCGAGCAGCACCTCGATGCCCGCCGCATGCAGCCGGCGGATCGCCACCTTCAGCTCATGCAGCGATGGCGCCGACAGGTACGACGGCTCCGGCGCAAAGAAGCACAGCGTGTTGTAGCCCCAGTAGTTGCGCAGGCCGCGCTCCACCAGGAACTGGTCCTGTAGGAAGGCGTGAATGGGCAGCAGTTCGATGGCGGTGATGCCCAGCCGCTGCAGGCGCTCGATGAAGACGCTGTCGCCGAGCGCGCTGAACGTGCCACGCTCAGGCGGCAGCAAGTCTTCGCGCAGCATCGACATCCCGCGCACGTGTCCTTCATAGATGACCGTGCGCGACCACGGCGTGTTCGGGCGAACGTCGTTGCCCCAATTGAACGACTCGTCGGTGACCACGGCCTTGGGCATGGCGGGGGCGCTGTCGCGGCGGTCGAATGAAAGGTCGCCACGGTTGGAGTTCAGCCGATAGCCGAACAGTGCATCGGACCAGCGCAGCGCGCCCACCAGCCGGCGGGCGTAGGGGTCGAGTAGCAGCTTGTGGGGGTTGAAGCGATGGCCATGCTGCGGCTCCCACGGGCCGTAGGCACGGTAGCCGTAGACAAGGCCGGCTTCCACGCCGGGCAGGTAGCCGTGCCAGACCTCGTCGGTGCATTCGGGCAGGGCGAAGCGGGTCAGTTCCTTGCGGCCGGTCGGATCGAAGATGCAGAGTTCGATCTTGCTGGCGTTGGCNGAGAAGACAGCGAAGTTGATGCCTAGGCCGTCCCATTGGGCGCCAAGGGGGAAGGGTTTGCCGGGGGCAAGGGAGCTTGGGAGACGGAGCATTGGTTGAGGCGTTTTGCGTCTTTTTGCCTTGGTGGTTCATCCCTGTTTCGTACCCTGCCGGGCACGACTTACTTTTCTTTGTCTTGCCAAAGAAAAGTAAGCAAAAGAAAGGCGCGCCCGAGATGGCGACCCATCCCTTGAATNTTTGTAACCGGGCGGAGACGGGGAAAACTCGCTTCGCTCAGACAGTTCCCCGTCTTGTTTCCGCCCGCTTACAAAAATTCAAGGCGCCATCTAGGGCAGGAAAAGCAAACAGTCGATTGCCAACGTTGCACGTCCTGTTGTTCTCCAGCCAGTTCGCCCAGTACCGCTCTGATTTCGTCGCGTCCCTAAGTGCTCCGTTGGTTTGGCCGTTCCCAGCCCTAGATGGCGCCTTGAATTTCTGTTGCAGGGAGGAAAAAGGAAGGGAAACTGTCTGAGCGCAGCGAGTTTTTCCCTTCCCCTCTCTGCGACATAAATTCAAGGAGTCTTTCGCCATCTTGGGCGCGCCTTTCTTTGCTTACTTTCTTTGGCAAGACAAAGAAAGTGAGTCAGCCCCGGCAGGGGATGAAACAGGGGATGCACCACCAGCAAAAAAACTCAACCCTTCAAAACCACAACCCCCAACGGCGGCAGCCTCAACACCAACGACTGCCCCTGCCCATGCGCAGCCACGTGGTCCACATCCACCGCTCCACCATTCCCGAGATCGCTGCCGCCATACACGGCGGCGTCTGTGTTCAGTACCTCCTGCCAATGCCTGGCGCCATCGGCGGGTGGCACACCAATGCGATATCCCTCTCGCGGCACCGGCGTCATGTTTGCCACCACNAGCATCGGCCGCCCNTCGCCNTCNAGCCGCAGGAACGCAAACACGCTGTTGGTGCGGTCGTCGCCAATCACCCAGTTGAACCCTTCCGGCGCGGTGTCTCGCGCATGCAATGACGGTTCGTTCCGGTACAGCGCATTGAGGTCATGCACCAGTCGCTGCACGCCACGGTGCCGCGGGTCATCCAAGAGGTGCCATTCGGGCGATGCATCGTGGTTCCATTCGCCCACCTGCCCAAACTCGCAGCCCATGAACAGCAGCTTCTTGCCCGGATGCGTCCACATGAACGCGAGATAGGCGCGCAGGTTCGCCAGCCGTTGCCATTCATCGCCGGGCATCTTGCCCAGCAGCGAGCCCTTGCCGTGAACCACCTCGTCGTGCGAGATCGGCAGGATGAAGTGCTCGGAGAATGCGTACACCAGCCCGAACGTCATGCCGTCGTGATGGTGCTGGCGGTACACCGGGTCGCGCTGCATGTAGTGCAGCGTGTCGTGCATCCAGCCCATGTTCCACTTGTAGTCGAAGCCCAGGCCGTTGAACTCGACGGGCGCGGTCACGCCGGGCCACGCGGTNGACTCTTCTGCGATGGTGATGGCGCCGGGGCAGCGTTCGTGCACGACCGTGTTCATCTGCTGGAGGAACGCCACGGCCTCAAGGTTTTCGCGGCCGCCGTAGCGGTTGGGGACCCATTCGCCGGCGCGGCGCGAGTAGTCGCGATAGAGCATCGAGGCCACGGCATCCACACGCAGGCCATCGATATGGAAACGCTCCAGCCATTCCAGCCCGCTGGCGATCAGGAAGCCGCGCACTTCATTGCGGCCGAAGTTGTAGATGAGCGTGTTCCAGTCCTGATGGAAGCCTTCGCGCGGGTCTTGGTGTTCGTACAGCGCGGTGCCGTCAAACTGCGCCAGCCCGTGCGCGTCGGTNGGNAAGTGCGCGGGCACCCAGTCGACGATGACGCCCAGGCCTGCCTGATGACAGCGATCAACAAAGCGCGCAAACGCCTCGGGCGAGCCAAAGCGCGCGGACGGCGCGAACAGCCCGAGTGGTTGATATCCCCAACTGCCGCCGAACGGATGTTCCGCCACCGGCAGCAGTTCAATGTGCGTGAAGCCGAGCGCCGTCACGTAGGGGATCAGCCGGTCGGCCAGCTCATCCCAATGNAGGTTGCGGCCGCCGTCTTCCAGATCGCGCAACCACGAGCCGGCATGCACTTCATAGATGCTGATGGGTGCGTCAGGTTTGTGGCGTTCAGCGCGCGTTTGCATCCAGTCGTCATCGCTCCAGCGCAGCGGGGCCGGGTCGGCCACCACCGATGCGGTGGCGGGCGGCGGTTCGGTCTGGCGGGCGGCGGGGTCGGCCTTGACCATCAGCCGACCATCGGCGCCAATCAGTTCGAACTTGTAGCGCGTGCCGGGGCCGACGCCCAGGCCGCTNGGCAGGAACAGCTCCCACACGCCAGCCTGATGGCGCAGGCGCATNGGGTGGCGACGGCCGTCCCACTGGTTGAACTCGCCCACCACCGACACGCGCTGCGCATTCGGCGCCCATACCGCAAAGCGCACGCCGCTGATGCCGTCGATGCGGATGGCCTGCGCGCCCAAGCAGCTCGCCAGCGCCCAATGCGTGCCTTCGTTGAGCAGGTGCAGGTCGAGGTCGCCCAGCAGCAGGCCGAAGGCGTATGGGTCTTCGGTTTCCTGTACGGCTTCATGGCCGGTGCCTGCAGGCCAGATGATGCGCANGCGATAAAGGTCGGGGTGGCCGTACACGTCTTGCGCATCCGCGCGCAGCGGGCCGTGGAACAGTCCCGTGCGGCCTACCGGCGTCATCTCGGTGATGATCTGGCCGCGTGCGTCGATGGCCTGCACACGGCGCGCGCCGGGATAGAAGGCACGCACCACCCAGCGCGTGCCGTCGTCGGTGTCCACGCGATGCGGCCCGAGCACGGCAAACGGGTCGCCCAGGCGGCCATGTGTGAGCGCGTCGACGCGCATCTGGTCGACACCGGGCGGTAGCACGATCGGCGCCTCAGGGGCGGCGGCGGTTTTGGTTGGAGAGGCAAAGTCGAGTGCGGTCACGGTGGGCCTCCCGTCGAGTCTTCTGCAGCAGGTGAGGGTGGCTCTGCATGCAGCAGGCGGCGTGCCACGCGCGTGAAGCCTTCCAGCGGAATTGGCAGCCAGGTTGGGCGGTTGGACGCTTCGTAGTTGACTTCGTATGCGGCCTTTTCCAGCAGGAAAAGATCCAGCAGGTGAAAGTCGACCACGGGCTGATCCAGCGCGTTCAGATCGGGCCCGCGAATGGCAGCGGCATACGCCTCCAGGAAGCGTTCAGTGGACGCAGCGCGGAACCGCTCCAGCAGGACGTTGCGGCGCTCCTGCGCTGGGCCGGCCACGTGTTCAGGGCCTTGGCGCATGGCGCCCACCACGTAGTCGAGCGAGCGCATCAGCCCTGCCACGTCGCGCAACGGGCTGGTCTTGCGCCGGCGCTCTTCCACGGGGCGCGAGGGCTCGCCTTCAAAATCGATCAAGTAGGCATCGCCCTGCGCCACCAGCACCTGGCCGAGGTGGAAATCGCCATGGATGCGCGAGAGCGTGGCGCCCAGGCCGTCTTCGGCATGCGCGCGCGCAGCGTCGAGCAGCGCCTGGTGTTGCGACAGCAGCCATTGCACATCAGGCTGCCGGGGGCTGTCCGGGTTTTGCTGTTGCCATGCCGTCAGGTTGTCGTGCGCACGATTGAGCTGTTCGCTCACGCGGGCGGTCCAGTAGGCGGCATCGTCGGTATCAGCAATGCGCGCGCCGAAGTTCGGGTCTTCGGTGGGCGCGGCCAGCGCGNCATGCAGTTCGCCCAGCCGTGTGCCNATCACGCCGATGAAGTTGACGTAGCCCGCCAGTGCCTCGTCGGTATCCATGCGCGCTTCCGAGACAGCCACGGGGGACGATTCACCATCGCCCGAGGTCACGCCTTCCATCTGCACAGCCAGTTCGTCGATGGTGCGTCGCAGGTAGTCCAGCGCCCATGTCCAGGCATCGCCCTGGTTGGGAACGAAGCTCTGCATGACGGCCAACGTCGAGCGTTCGCCGTCGGCAGCGTGATGAGAGACCTCGCCGATCAGCGCCGCCGTATTGGCATAGCCCACGCGCGTGAGGTGGCGCGTCATCTCAACCTCGGGGTGGATGCCCGCGGCGATACGGCGAATGAGCTTGACGATGACGGACTCGCCAATCACCAGCGAACTGTTCGACTGCTCCGCCGCCAGCCATTGGATGGGCGTGTCGGGCGCCAGCGGTAGCGGTGCGGGCCGTGTGCTGCCCGCTTCAGGCGACACGGCAGGTTCTGCCAGCTCTGCGATGTTCGGCTCGGGCTCGAACCGCACGGTGCCGTCATTGGCTTCCAGCGTGGTGCCGCGCACGAGGTTGGTGAGCAGCGCACGGGCGAACGTCTCGGTGGTGAAGGCGTCGGTCAGGTAGCCGACATGGCGGCCGCGCCGCACGCGCGCCAGGGCAAGCTGAATCGGCAGTGCCGGCAGTGTGGACGATTCCCATGCGATGGAAAGCGGCAGCAGGTAGCGCTCGACGCGTTCGCTGCCGTCGGGGCTACCCAGCGTGACGGCCACTTCGTTGAAGAACACCTCGGGCCGTGTTGCCCCGGCCAGCGGGCGATTGGTGGATGCAGCATCCACGGGCACGGTCGCGCCCCAGGCAAACTTCGCGCCGCGCAGCACGCTGTCCTTGGCGGCAAACCAGCGGCGCTTGGGCAGATAGGTCGGCAGGATTTCGCGCTCGATCAACTGGCGATGTGCCTCGCGTTGTCGCGTGTCGGCCAGGGCATCGAGCCCCGCGCGCAGCACCAGCGTCGTGAATTCGGGCAACTGCTCGGCGGCCGGTTGCGACCAGCTCGGGCCGGGCTCGTTCTCGCGCAGCTCCAGCCAATAGAACGCGTAGGGTGGCAGCGTGAGCAGATACGACAACTGGCCGATCGGCGGAAACGCCGTCCCCCCAATCAACTCCACCGGCACGCGCTGTGCGAAGGCGGACAGGTCCAACTCCACGGCCTGTGAGGCGCGGGAGAGATTGGCCACGCAGAGGATGGGCGCCTCGCCTTCCAGCGCCCGGACATACGCCAGCACCTTGCGGTTGGACGGCTGCAGAAACTGGATGGAACCACGCCCGAAGACGCGATGGCGCTTGCGTGTGGCAAGCAGCCGGCGCGTCCAGTTCAGCAGCGAATGCGCGTCGCGGCTTTGCGCTTCGACGTTCACCGATTCATAGCCGTACAGCGAGCCCATGATGGCGGGCAGCACGAGCTGTTCAGGGTCGGCGCGAGAGAATCCGCCATTGCGGTCGGGTGACCACTGCATGGGCGTGCGCACGCCGTCGCGGTCGCCCAGGTGGATGTTGTCGCCCATGCCGATTTCGTCGCCGTAATACATGACGGGCGTGCCGGGCATCGAAAACAGCAGGCTGTTCATCAGCTCGACGCGGCGGCGGTCGCGTTCCAGCAGCGGTGCGAGCCGGCGGCGGATGCCGAGGTTCAGGCGCGCGCGGCGGTCGCTGGCGTAGACCTCCCAGAGGTAGTCGCGCTCGGCGTCGGTCACCATCTCGAGCGTCAGCTCGTCATGGTTGCGCAGGAAGATCGCCCATTGGCAGCCGCTGGGCACCTCCGGCGTCTGACGCATGATGTCGGTGATCGGGAAGCGGTCTTCGCGCGCAATCGCCATGTACATGCGCGGCATCAGCGGGAAGTGGAACGCCATGTGGCATTCGTCGCCGGCGCCAAAGTATTCCTGGGTGTCTTCTGGCCATTGGTTGGCCTCGGCCAGCAGCAGGCGGTTCTTGAATTCCCCATCCATGGCCGCGCGAATCTTGCGCAGCACGTCGTGTGTCTCGGGCAGGTTCTCGTTCGAGGTGCCTTCGCGTTCCACGAGGTAAGGCACCGCATCCAGCCGCAGGCCATCCACGCCCAGGTTCAGCCAGAACTTCATCACGCCGATCACGGCCTTGAGCACGCGCGGGTTGTCGAAGTTGAGATCGGGCTGGTGCGAATAGAAGCGGTGCCAGTAATACGCCTTGGCCACCGGGTCCCACGTCCAGTTGGAAGGCTCGGTATCGATGAAGATGATGCGCGTGCCGGCGTACTTCTTGTCATTGTCGGACCACACATAGAAGTCGCGCAGCGCAGAACCCGGCTTGGCGCGCCGCGCACGCTGAAACCACGGGTGCTGGTCCGACGTGTGGTTGATAACGAGTTCCGTGATCACGCGCAGGCCCCGCGCATGCGCTTCGGCAATGAAGCGGCGCGCGTCGGCCATGCTGCCGTAATCGGGGTGCACGCCGCGGTATTCGGCGATGTCGTAGCCGTCGTCGCGGCGCGGCGACGGATAGAACGGCAGCAGCCAGATGACGTCCACCCCAAGCTCGGCGATGTAGTCGAGCTTGGAGATCAACCCGGGAAAATCCCCGACGCCGTCGTTGTCGGAATCGCAGAACGATTTGACATGCAGCTGATANATGACGGCGTCCTTGTACCAGAGCGCGTCGTCCACCAGCAGCGCGGTCGGATTGCGCGTCATGACGGTTGTTCCTCCGATGGCAGGGCCGGGCGCACGCGCCAGATGGCAAACGGCTGCTCGGGTTCAAGACGGATGTGCTGCCACTTGCCGCGCCACACGGTGCGCTGGCCGTTGACCAGGTTCTCGGCCATCAGCGCGCCGTGGTCAGGCAGGCCCCATTGCCACAATGGCAGTTCGATATCGGATTCGTGCGNGTGGTGCGGGTCGAGGTTGATGGCCACGAACACCGTGTTGTCGCCAAAGCGGTCTGGCGGCAGGGCATTGGCCAATTCGGCCGGCGAGGTTCCCATCTGCGCCGGCACCACGGGCGGCGTCGATTTGCTGAAGAACAGGATCTGCTCACCCGAGGC
>Ga0055527_1000414_pt1 | contig 17645 bp, 16 predicted proteins | sample AraplaCol_mMS_r2_FD_55010 | JGI IMG/M metagenome (GOLD analysis project Ga0055527, IMG submission 55010) | Arabidopsis root microbial communities from North Carolina, USA - plate scrape CL_Col_mMS_r2 | ecosystem: Host-associated > Plants > Roots > Endosphere | place: USA: North Carolina...
CCTCGCTCTCAGCCACGTAACCTGAGCTTGCACCGACCCCTCGTGGGTGCGCTCCGGTCGCGGAAGAGAGAGCCGCGGCCTTCTTGGCCCTGATGCTGCTGTCCCGAGTATCAGGGCGTTTCTTTTTGGCAGCCGCCGCTCGAGCCGCCTGCCCGACCAATGAAAAAGCCCCGACTCGCGGGGCTTTTATGCTTTCGAACGCCGCACTCAGCGNTCGCGTGCCATCAGGTGATAACCGGCCAGCAGGATGACGGCGCCCGCCACCGACCCGACAAACCCCGCCGACTGCCCAGGCTCATACCAGCGCATCAACTGGCCGAGAAATGCGGCTGTCAGCGCGCCGGCAATTCCCACCATGATCGTGAGAAGGAAACCGCTGACGCCTCGTCCTGGCGTGATCCACCGGGACACAAGCCCGGCNAGAAAGCCGATGAGGATGGTGATACAGAGCAATTGCATGGCAGTGGCTCCGTGGTCAAGGCGGTCAGTGCGTTGCCACCGCTTCCATCACGCGCTCCAGGCAGAAGCCCTGCCCGTAGATGGCGCGCAGGCGCAGACCGTTCTCCGTGCCAAGCCGCAACTTCTTGCGCAGGCGCGAGACATGCGTATCGAGCGTGCGTGAATACGGGCTCAGCTCGCGGCCCCAGAGCGCGAGTTCGATGTCTGCGCGCGAGAGCACACGCCCCGCATTCGCGAACAACAACAGCGCGAGCTCAAATTCACGCGCATGCACTGACACCGAAGCATCATGCAGGCGGATGGAACGGTTCTGTCGATCGAGCGTGTACGGCCCTAGCCGAATCTCCGACGCTCTCACGGCCCGGCTCACGGCAAAGCGGCGGATCAACGCATCGAGCCGCGCGAGCAACTCCGGTGGACGGATATCGCCTTGGAAGCACAGGTCTGCGCCGTGGTTGAGTGCGTCTGCCGTCTCGGTATCGGCCTGGCCATCGGCGAGATAGACGATTGCCATACCTGGGCCGACGCGCTCGCGCACGGTACGCACGAGCGATAGGCCCGGCATGTCATGCGCATGCGCGCCGACCATCAGCAAGTTGATGCCGTGCACATCAATGGCTTCAAAAACTTGGCGGGAGAGAAACAGCGGCACACATTCGAAGCGCGTNGGCTGCAGCGCGNNGTGAATCGCCTGCTGGCGGGCGAGGTGCGTGTCGATCAGACCGATTTTCATGGCTCGGTTTCGTAGTTGACTGCGTGCGGCGCGGTCAAGCGGTGGTGCGACGATAGTGCAGTTGTGCATTGCTGTCGTCGCGACCATCGCCGCGCCACATGGATACGTGCNGACCAGCCAGCCAGAAGCGTTCGACCTGCGGCGGGTTCCCGTCGCCGCGCAGGGCTTGATGCAGTTGGGCGCGAACGCGTTCGTATTCGCATTCGCTCAAAACATCGGTTGCAGTCTGGCTCAACATTCGTGGCGCCTCGGGCGTGTCTGTGCTCAGTTTTCCAAGGTGCCGTCGTCTCTCGACCGGTGTGTCACCGGCGCATGCTGTGCGGGTCGGCCAATGAACTGTAGGGCCGCCGCAATACCAAAATGCAAATGATTGAAAAGGAAATGTGGCAAAGGCCACACGAGACCNCGATGGCCTCAGGCGTCGTGGCGACGCGCGACGCGCGGTAGCGACAGCGTGAAGGTGGANCCAAGCCCCGGAGCGCTTTGCACGGCAATGCGGCCGCCGTGCCGGTCGACCACCGTTTTCACGAATACGAGGCCCAGCCCGCTGCCGGACGGCGCGTTGGCCATGTCCTCATGCAAGCGGTGGAACGGCTGGAACAAGCGCGGCTGATCAGGCAGGGCAATACCGGCACCTTGGTCGGCCACGGCCACTGAGAACGTCGCCTCGTCCTGTTCTACCGACACGGTGACCACAGAACCCGCCGCGCTGAACTTGATGGCGTTGTTGAGCAGATTCACCAGTGCGCGCACGAGCAAACGCGGCTCGGCCCGCACGGCCGCTTCGATGTCGGCCACCACGCGCACTTCCACCTGGTGACGATTCGCGAGCGGCCAGACCTCGTCAGCGGCGTCGAGGACCAGGCCCACCAGGTCCACATCCACCAGCTTGAGTGTTTGCGATTCGGCGCGCGCCAGGTCGATGAAGGCGTCGGCCAGTTCCAGCGTGCGCGACGACAGTTGCTCAATGCGTGAGAGCAGCACGTCGCGATCCAACGCGCGCGACGCATCGCGCTGCAGCTCGATCAGAGCCAGGATGGCGCTCTGCGGCGANCGCATGTCGTGTGAGATGAAGCGCAGCGCTTCTTCGCGATGGCGCTCGGCNTGGCGCACGGGGGTGATGTCGGCAAAGCTGACGATGATATCGACGGGGCGACCCGCTTCGTCCCGCAACGCGGCTGCGTGCATCAACATCGAGCGGCCATCGTGTGTCTGCAACTCGACAGGCTCGAGCCCGGTGGGATTGGCCAGCCAGCGCGCCCAGTAGTACTCGCCAGCNGCGGGGTCGGAAAACGCACGCGCCAGCAGCGTCGGCAGGTCGCGCAACGCGGCGGCGCGGTTCTGGCCGGGCGTCTGCAATTGGCCGGCCAGATCTGCGCTGCGGCCGTTCGCCAGGCGGATCGCGCCGTCGTGCGTGCAGACGACCGTGGCATCAGGCAGGCTCTCCAGGGCATCGGCCAGGAAGCGGCGCAGCCCGCGCAGCTTGTCAATGAGCGAGGCGACGGCATCCATGTGCGCGCCCAAGGTGCGGCCGGTGCGGGCGAGCGGCGCGGTATCGCCCAACAAGCCGGGCTCGCGCGCCAGGCGCTGCATCTCGTCGCGCAGAAAGCGCAACGCGGCTTCCTGCTGGCGCCAACTCCACAGCGGATACAGCACCAGCGGGCCAACCAACGCGGCAAACGGCGGCAACCAGCGATTGCCGAACACCAGCGCACCAACCGTGCTCAACAACAACACGGCGGCACCCGCCAGCGCCACGGCAAGCGCCATGCGCGGCGTGAGCCAACGCACGGCAAACGCGGTCATCAGCAAGGGAAGCAGCGTCATCGCCCAGAACACGCCCGCNGGCACAGGCAGGATGGCGCTGCCGTCGAGTACGGTTTGCGTGGCGTTGGCCAGCACTTCGACGCCGCTCATCGTGCGCGAAGGCGGCGTCGCAAAGATATCGGANACGCCCGATGCCGTCGCCCCGATCAGCACCAGCTTGCCGGCAAGCACCTCGGGCGGCACGTGACCATTGAGCACATCCAGCGCCGGCACATGCCGGTATGTACCGGCCGGGCCCGCAAAATTCAGGCGGATATGCGCCCGCCGCGTCCAGCCGCCGGCATCGGTCTCCACATCAGACAACACCGGTATGGAGGCCGGCGGTTGCGCTACCTGCCGCGCGAGCTGCACGGCAAGATGGTCCAGCACATGAGCACGCGGGCCCTCGGCCAGATACATGCCACGCACGACGCTGTCCGCGTCGGGNGCGGCATTGATATGTGCGACGGACGCGTTGATACCAAGGAACGGATAGTGATACACGCGCCCCTGCTCCGTGCGCTCAGGCAGCGCGGGCAGGATGACGTTTCCAGCCCGCTCGATGGCAGCGGTCAACGCCCGATCGCCTTCGGGCTGCGCAAGATCGGGCTCGATCAGCAGAATATCGACGCCGATGGCGCGCGGCTGTGCCTGGCCCACGCGCGCAATCAGATCGGCCAGCCGGCTGCGCGGCCACGGCCAGCGCCCCACCGCGTCAAGGCTTTGGTCATCAATGGCCACGATGACGATATCGTCGCGCGGCGCATGCCCGTGCAGCGTGATGACGGTGTCGTACAGCGCCGCGTCAAGCCGCGCGACCACGCTCCAGCGCACCGCACCCAACGTCAGTAGCGCAGCCAACACCACCAGCACGCCCCACTCCACCAACGCGCGCCGCCCCAGGCTGCGCACATCCGACTTGGCGGGTACGGGTTCAGTCATTGAGAAGGAGATTGCTGCCGCCGCTCTGCACCGGGCTGCGCGCGGAGTCACCGACGAAGGTGCCGACGTCAATGCGCTGCGGCTTAGCGTAGACCACCGATGCCGCATCGCCCAGGTCTACGCCGGTGCGGATGTAATACACGCCGGACGGCGGCCGCGGAATGGTGGCCTCATTGCCTTCGCTCACAATGTCGGCGATGGGCTTGGCGAAGCTTGTGTCGCCCGCCAGTTGCACACGCGTGCGCGCGCCAGATGCCGCCAACTCCGGCGGCAGCGCAGACCAGTGAGCGTGCAGCTTGCCATCGTCGCCGGCTTCCACTGCGGNTGTCGGCACGGCATCCGGTGGAATGTCGAGCACGCGAAAACGCAGCGCATCGCTCCACGGGCCCGTCTTGCCGTCTGCGGCCACGGAGCGCACACGCCACCACCATGTGCCGGCCGTCAATGGCTTGGTCAGACGCACATCTTTGGCATGCTGCTGGACAGCCGGCGAGGCAAAGGTCTCTGCGTCTGCGACTTCCATGTCGTAGCTGCCAGCATCGGACACGGCAGCCCATGCGAATGCCACGTCGCCGCTGCGGTAAGTCCGGNCGGTGGCGGGCTGGATCGTATAGGGCGCTTCCGGGTGCAGGCGCACGGTGAACGGCCGCGTGGCCGACTCGCTTGTCAGCCCGAGCGCATCGATGCTTTGCACGACGAGCGTGTAGTCGCCGTCCTCATCGCCGCAGAGCGTTACTGCGGGCGTCTTGCTCAATTGGTAAGCGCTGAGTTCGGTCAGGGCGGCATCGCGCGCCACGGCAGCTCGATAGCCGACCGCGCCCTTGACGGGCTGCCACGTTGCGCGCAGGCACGGCNTCTGCACAAGCTGGGGGATGGCGTCGAGCTTGGGCGCNGCAGGCAGCGCTGCGCGCTTGAGGTGCCCATCCGATGCCTGCACGCCAAAGCCGGCCTTGACCGCCTGCTGCTGGCGACCGGCGCGCGTGGCCACCTCGCCTTCGAGCACGGAACTCGTCGATACGGCTTCGCTCGCCTGCACGCGGAAACGCGTACCGCGCACGCCCGTCACCAGCGCGGGCGTGGAAATCTCGTACCGGCCCACACCGCTCTTCCTGGGCGAGACATTGGAGTCGGCCTCGCCCTGCTTTACGTGCACGCGCACGTCGATCAGCCCGGCACGCGCAAACGCTCGCACACGCGACAGCGCCACGTGGCTGCCCGGCGGCACNGTNACGCGCGTGCCGTCATCAAATGCCAGCGTCACAGCGCCTTTGTCGCCGGTATCAATCTGCGANGCTTCTGCGAGCCTCATGCCCGCTTGCAGNGGCTTGCCGCCGGTCGTTGCATCGCGGGCAAACACCACCTGGGCCGTCGCCGGCACCACCGGAATGCGATCGAACGGAATCCGAACGAGCGAGCCGGGCTTCAACCGATACGGATCCACCACATGGTTGCGCTGCTGCAGCAGGCGCCAGCCATCGACGCTGTCCATGTAACGCGCTGCAAGGTTGATCAGTGTGTCGCCCTGCTGNACGCGATAAAGGAAATCGGTGCCATCGGCGCCGGAAGGCTGAGCCGTTGCCGGCTGCCACACGCCGCCAAAAAGAACGAACGCGCCGACAAACGCGGCGCGCCCAATCAAACCACCCNAGATTGCGTCAGCTTGCTTCACCATCTTCCTGCGTGGTTTCGAGGCGATAGCCATGCGAATACACCGAGACCAGCCGCACGCCATTCTTCTGATTGAGATCGAGTTTGAGCCGCAGCTTGGAGATATGCGTGGCCAGTGTGCGCGAATCCGGCCCAATGCTCCGCCCCCAGACCGCCTGCTCGATCAGCTCGCGCGGCACCAGCTTGCCGATGTTGCGGAACAGGTACAACCCAAGATCAAACTCGCGCGGCGACAGCTCGACCTGCGAGCCATTCAACGTCAGCACGCGCCCGACCGGATCCACCGCATACGGGCCGACGCGAATGCGTTCGAGCGATTCACCCGTGCGCGGCGCTGCACGACGCAGCAGCGCTCCGACGCGTGCCACCAATTCGGCGCGACGCACCGGCTTGATGACGTAATCGTCGGCGCCGGCAGCCAGGCCCCGCACCACGTCGTCTTCGAGCGATCGGTTGGTCAGAAACAGCACCGGCAGCGCCGGGCCGACCGTCTGCCGCACCCAGCTCACAAGCTGGATGCCGCTGATATCGGGCAACTGCCAGTCGAGCAGCAGCAGATCGAACGTGCGATCCCGCAGCGCCTTGACGAAGGCATCCCCGTTACTGAAACACTCGCATTCGTATCCGGACGAAACCAGGATCTCTCGGATCAAATCCGATTGCGCCTGGTTGTCTTCTACCGAGGCAATTCGTATCGCCATCTGGACTGCCCTTTCCCCGTAACGGGTCCGGCTATCGCTATGCGGAATGCCGGGTCACTCCCTTTGTCGTTTTGATCGGGTCCCGGACCGGTGCATCGTTGTTCGATCCACCAGCCACCATTGGCGCGGCACATGCCCCCGCGCAAGACCTTACCCACGCCCTGCCAGCAGGTATCGCACACCGGCTTGAGCCCAACTCATGCTAAAAGGCCGCCCCTGTCATATTGCAAACAATTGTGAAAAGCCAAGCGCGGAGCCGAGTTTCCATGGCGTTCTATCATTTTTTATCACGCCATTACAAGGTGCGAGTGTGGAGCAAGTATAGAGGCTGGCCCGCCGGCTGGCGGCGGCTACCGGGTATACGTACCCCGCGCCTCACAGCAGGCCCTCCACTAGCGCCCCTGCCCGCGCGCCCAAGTCGCGGTCGCTGCCCAGAACCCCAGCGCCACCAAGCTAAGAGCTGCCCCCAGTACGCATACCCAGGGCCACCCCGCCCACGCATACACCGCGGTCGAAGCCATCGCCCCCAGCCCGCTTCCTGCGGCATAAAACAGCATGTACGCGCCGACCAACCGACTATGTGCTTCCGGCTGCAAGCGGAAAATCAGACTCTGGTTCAGCACATGCACGGCTTGGCCACCCAAATCCAACAAAATCACGCCGACGATCAGCCACGCGAGATGCTGCAGCCCGAGACCGAGCGGCAACCACGCGAGCAACAGCAATCCCAGGGCGATGCCCGTTGTCGTCTGCGCCCAGCCACGGTCAGCCAGATGCCCCGCTCGCGCAGCAGCCAGCGCACCAATCGCCCCAACCAAACCGAATGCACCGATGCCCGCCGTTGAAAGCGCATAGGGAGGAGCGCTCAAAGCTAGCGCCATCGCGCTCCAGAACACATTAAACGCCGCGAACATCAGCAAACCGATCAGGCCGCGTACCTGCAACACAGGTTCGGTCATCAAGAGTTGCCCCATCGAGCGCAGGAGCGCGGTGTATCCCATGGGAGAAAGCGCGGTCGGCGGGGCAGGCAACGAGCGCCACAGCAAAAAAAGCATCGCTGCCGAGAAACCGGCTGATGCCGTATAGACGGCGCGCCAGCCTGCGGCATCCGAGATCCAGCCAGCAACGGCACGCGCCAGCAAAAGACCGATCACGACCCCGCCCTGCACCGCACCGACCACACGCCCGCGCTCTGCCGATGGCGCCAACGCGGCGGCACAGGCGATCAGTCCTTGCGTCATCGCGGTGCCAAGCAAGCCTACGGAGAACATGCCGAGCAGCAGCCACCAGCGCATCTGCGTAAGGGCTACCGCGAGCAACGCCAGCGTGAGCAGGACGAGCTGCATCAACAGCAANGGCTTGCGTGGCCAGCGGTCCCCCAGCGGCACGACGAGCGCCAGGGCAAGCGCACAGCCAGCTTGTGTCGCGCCGATGATGCCGCCCGCCCATGCATCGCTGAGTGCAAATTCACGGGCCAATGGTTCGAGCAACGGCTGGGCAAAGTAGACGTTCGATACGCTAGCCGCTGCGCAAAGCGCCAGCATGACAACCCACGCGCGGGGCAGTGCTGCAGAGGGAGCGGCACGCTCGGTAGACGAATGTTCGGCAACGCAATCAGAGGGCATCGGCTGCCTCAAATGGTTTNAAATTAAAACCACTTGAGTCTAGGCAAACCAGTTTTTTCATGCAACCACTTAACCGAGGAGGGATTGNTTGGCAATGCCGTCTGGATCTGCGCCAACGCTGCGGNGGCGCGCTGTCCAAACTAAGGAATGCAGGACGGAGACGTTAGGCCGAAGCAAGCGCATCGTGCACGATGCAAAAACAAAAAGCCCCGAACCAGTCGGGGCTTTTTTCATTCTGGAGGCGGAGGCCGGAATCGAACCGGCGTACACGGCTTTGCAGGCCGCTGCATAACCACTTTGCTACCCCGCCAGGGGCTCAGCACCGCATTGTAGCAATTCANGAAGAACCGCGTGTTTGCCGTGCCGATAAAGAAAAAGGGAAGCAAGGCTTCCCTTCGGGATTGGAGCGGGAAACGAGGCTCGAACTCGCGACCTCAACCTTGGCAAGGTTGCGCTCTACCAACTGAGCTATTCCCGCGTAACCGGTTATGCCGCCGCGCCATCACATCAACACGGCCACACATTTCAAACTGGAGCGGGAAACGAGGCTCGAACTCGCGACCTCAACCTTGGCAAGGTTGCGCTCTACCAACTGAGCTATTCCCGCATTTTGGCTATCAGCACTGCCGTACAACCTTTGTGCTGCCAGACCGTTTGCGTCACATCACTGNAACGCGAGAACGAAATTATGGCAAAGAAAGATCGTCCTCGTCAACAGTTTTGCGCAAGAGTTTTTACAGGCTCATTTTGCGCGCTCGCGAATCTGTGGCCAGGCGAGCTTCATGTAGTACGCCATCGACCACAGCGTGAGCACCGCCGCCACGTAAATCAGCCACGTGCCCCACACCTGCGCGTCGATCATGCCGAACAGGCGGCCCTCGAACAGCAGCAACGGAATCGCGATCATCTGGAAGGTTGTCTTGAGCTTGCCGAGGAAGTTGACGGCCACGCTCTTCGACGCGCCAATTTGCGCCATCCACTCACGCAGTGCGGAGATGGTGATCTCACGGCCAATGATGACGAGTGCGATGACGTCCGAGACACGGCCCAATGACAGCAGCACCAGCAGCGCGGCGGCCACCATCAGCTTGTCGGCGACCGGATCGAGGAAGGCCCCGAAAGCGGACGTCTGGTTCCAGCGNCGNGCAAGAAAGCCGTCGAACCAATCGGTGAGGCTTGCAACGATGAAGAACACCGCGGCCGTGAGGTTCTTGGCGGGCAGTGCCATCCAGGTGTCCGGCACGTAGAACACGCCCACCACCAGCGGGATCATGGCCACACGCAACCAGGTCAGGAGGATCGGGAAGTTGAAGGGCATGGCAAATCGAGAGGACAACCGCCGCGCAAGCGCAAACCGACGCGACAAGATGGGGCATTGTCGCCGATCAATGCAGCTGACGGTAGATTTCTTCGGCCAGGGTCTGCGAGATACCTTCCACCGTGGCGAGTTCGGCGACGCTCGCTGCCAGCACACCACGCAGGCCGCCGAAGCGCGCCAGCAACCGCTGCCGGCGCTTGGCGCCGATGCCTTCGATCTCTTCCAGCCTCGACGTATTGCGCGCCTTGGCCCGCTTGGCACGCATGCCGGTGATGGCAAAGCGGTGCGCTTCATCTCGAATCTGCGCGACAAGCATCAGTGCAGCGCTGCCCTGACCTAACTCCAGTGACGGGCGACCATCGGCAAAGATGAGCGTTTCCAGGCCGACCTTGCGCCCCTCGCCCTTGGCCACGCCGACGAGCAACCCAATATCCAGCCCAAGCTCCTCAAAGACCTGGCGCGCGACTTCCACCTGNCCCTTGCCGCCGTCGATCAGCACAATGCTTGGCATGTTGGGGGTGTCTTCGCCAGCCTGCTCGACGATCTTCTGGTAGCGGCGCGTGAGGACTTGCCGCATGGCCGCGTAGTCGTCGCCCGGAGTGATGTCCTGGATGTTATAGCGGCGGTATTCGCTGTTTTGCATGGCGTGGCTGTGAAAGACCACGCACGAGGCCTGCGTGGCTTCGCCGGCGGTGTGGCTGATGTCAAAGCACTCGACCCGCAGCGCGGCNAGGTCTTCGAGATCAATGCCGATGGTCTCGGCCAGCGCAAGTGTGCGGGCCTGCTGGCTGCCTTGCTCGGAAAGGCGACGCATCAGCGACAGCTCGGCACCCTTCTCCGCCATCTCCAGCCACGCGCGGCGCCCGCCCTGCGGCTGACGCACAACCGAAACGCGGCGCCCGGCCTGCTCGGCCAGCGCGTCGATCAACTCGGTTGCGTGAATCTGATGGCTGACCACCAGCACCGGCGGCACAAACTGATCGAGATAGTGCTGCGCGACGAAGGCTTCGAGGATGTCGCTGGCCATGCGTTCGGCATCGCGTGATGTTTCTGCCGCAGTCTCACCATCGGCTTCCACATCCACGCCGACAATGGCGGCGCCCTCTTCAACATGCGTAGGGAAGTAAGCTTTGTCACCCAGATGGCGCCCGCCGCGCACCATCGCGAGGTTCACGCACGCGTGGCCGCCCTTGATGGCAACCGCCAGGATGTCGATGTCGCTGGCGTGGCCCACCTCCTCCACCGACTGCTGCTTGAGCACCGTCGACAATGCGCCGATCTGGTCGCGCACGATGGCGGCCTGCTCGAACTCCAGCGATTCAGCGTAGCGCTGCATCTTGTCCTGCAACGTCTGCATGACCTCGTCCTGCCGGCCCTGCAGGAAACCGGCGGCGTTGGCGACGTCACGCGCGTAATCCTCTGCGCTGATCGCCTGCACGCACGGGCCGCTGCAGCGATGGATCTGATGCAGCAGGCAGGGCCGCGTCCGGTTGTTGAAGACGGTGTCTTCGCACGTGCGGAGCTGGAACACCTTCTGCAGAATCTGCATGCTCTCACGCACCGCATGCGCACTCGGGAATGGGCCGAAATACTGATGCCTGCGATCGGTCGCGCCGCGGTAATACGCCATGCGCGGATACGCGTGCTGCGTGAGCTTCAGATACGGATACGACTTGTCGTCGCGAAACAGGATGTTGTAGCGGGGCGCCAGCGCTTTGATGAGGTTGTTCTCGAGCAGTAGCGCTTCGGCCTCGCTGCGCACGACCGTGGTGTCGATGCGCGCGATCTTCGCCACCATCATCGCGATGCGCGGCGAAAGCAGCGTTTTGTTGAAGTAGCTCGACACGCGCTTCTTGAGGTCGCGTGCCTTGCCCACATAGAGCACGTTGCCCTGCGCATCAAAGTAGCGATACACGCCCGGCAGGTTCGGCAAGCGCGCGATATGCGCTTTCGCGTCGAATTCGGGCACGTTCGCGGGCGCGCAGGGCTCGACGCTCTCGGGCGTCTCGGGGGGCTGGGGTTGCGTGGGGTCGGACGACATGGCGTTCGCTGGGTCAGAGGCCGTCAGTGTAGAACAAGCTGCCGACTACAATGTCGGCCCGCTCCTCTTCGNTGCCCGACTCGCCTTCCTGCATGCGCACCATCACATCCTGGGATCTCTTTTGCCGCGTCGTCGACAATTACGGGGACATCGGCGTCTGCTGGCGCCTGGCCCGTCAGCTTGTACAAGAGCACGGCCACACCGTCCGCCTGTGGGTNGACGATCTCCGCTCGTTCGAAAAGATCTGCCCCGCTGTTGACGCAAAGGCCGAGGCGCAGCGCGTCTCGGGCGTAGATATTCGCCACTGGGCTGACGATGCGCAGGTCGCCAGCCTGCTCGCTGCGGATGCACANCCCGCGCTGCATGACGTGGTGGTCGGCGCCTTCGCATGCGCCGTCCCTGAGCCCATGCTGACGCTCATGGCCGAGCGGGCATCCCAAGGATCGGCGCCGGTCTGGATCAACCTCGAATACCTGAGCGCCGAAAACTGGGTGGCCGAGCACCACGCGATGCAGTCGCCACATATGCGGTTNCCGCTGGTCAAACATTTCTTCTTCCCCGGNTTTGCACGCAACACCGGCGGCGTACTGCGGGAATCGCATCTTGGCGCCCAACGCAAGACGTTCGAGGCAAGCCCCGCCGCCCACCAGGCGTTGTGGCACCGCCTCGGCGTCGACGACCTGATGCGCGACAGCCCTGACGCCCTGCGAGTGAGCCTGTTCGCCTATGCCAACCCGGCGCTGCCAACGCTGGTCGCTCAGTGGGCAGCAGCGCCACAGCCGGTCATCTGCCTAGTTCCAGAGGGCTTGGCTGCCAGGCAAATCGCCGAGCTTTTGAGTGACGGCAGTGGCGCCCAGACAGGCGCTCGGTGGACGCGCGGCAACCTGAGCGTAGCCGTCGTGCCATTCGTGCCACAGGAGCATTACGACCCGCTCCTCTGGGCTTGCGANATCAACTTCGTGCGCGGAGAAGACTCATTCGTGCGCGCCCAATGGGCGCTGAANCCTTTTGTTTGGCACATCTACCCTCAAAGCGACGACGTGCANCTCANGAAGCTGGACGCCTTTCTGGCGCGCTATACCGCCGCTCTGGCAGAGGCTGACGCCAAGGCGCTCATTGCTTTCTGGCACGCCTGGAATGGTGCGCCGGCGTCACTCAACTGGGCGGACTTTGCGGGCACCGCGGAGCGCCTGCGCGTACGAGCCGTCACGTGGGAGCAAAGCTTGATGCAACTAGGCGATCTCGCCGCGAATTTGGTGGCNTTTTGCGAAAAACAGGTAAAATAGCGGGCTGATCTGTATGCGACCCCCGGCTCTGACCTGGTTCGCGCGGCCCGGAGGGTATCGCGCGGTGCTTCGTTGCTTGGCGCGCATCGAACCCTCTTACTCTCAGGAAATGTGAAATGGCTTTGAAAATCGCGCAGGAACTCCGCGCTGGCAACGTGTTCATGATCGGCAACGACGCAATGGTCGTTCTCAAGACCGAGTACAGCCGTTCGGGCCGTTCGGGCGCCGTCGTCAAGATGAAGTACAAGAACCTGCTGACGGGTGCAGGCGGCGANTCGGTGTTCAACGCCGACGACAAGATGGACCAAGTCATCCTNGAGAAGAAGGAAGCCGAGTACTCCTACTTCGACGGCACGATGTACGTGTTCATGGACCCGGTCACCTATGAACAGTACAACGTTGAGCCTGCGGCCATGGGCAGCGCGCTGAACTACCTGCAAGACGGCATGAAGGTCGAGGTGACGTTCTACAACGAGAACGCTATCTCGGTGGAACTGCCGACGACGGTCGTTCGCGAAATCGTCTACACCGAACCGGCCGTCAAGGGCGACACGTCGTCGGGCAAGGTTCTGAAGGCGGCTCGCATCAACGACAACGAAGAATTCACGATCATGGTCCCGCTGTTCTGCAACATCGGCGAGAAGATCGAAATCGACACGCGCACCGACGAGTACCGCAGCCGCGCCAAGTAAGCTGGCGTCGCAGCAAGAAGAAAGGCTCCCTCGGGAGCCTTTTCTTTTTCGAGCAGACTTCTTGGCGTTTCGAGGCTACTTGATGAGTTTTGCCTCGCGTAACGTACGCAGCGCCTGCTTATAAGCCGATTGTTGCTGCAGCTTCGCCCAGTCCTTCACGGCGCGACCNCCAAACAACCNCCGCACGCGCCGCTGCGACGCCTTGCCCATCGGCACATCCAATTCGCCAAGCAGTTGATCGGCCTTTTCCGGTGCATTGCAGATCAGCACCATGTCGCAGCCGGCCGTGAGCGCCGCTCGCGCACCGTCGACGACCGTGCCAGCAACNCTCGCGCCCTCCATGCTCAGGTCATCGCTGAAGATCACGCCGTCAAAGTTGAAATGCGCCCGCAGCATGTCCTGCAGCCAGAAGCGAGAGAAGCCCGCCGGATTCGGATCGACCGCCGAATAAATCACGTGTGCCGGCATCACCGACTGCAGGCCGATTCCCATCCAGCCGTAGGGCTGCGCGTCGTCTGCGAGGATGGCCTCCANCGGGCGCTCGTCCACCGGCACGGCGATGTGCGAATCGGCCTGGACGTAGCCGTGGCCGGGGAAATGCTTGCCGCAATTGGACATGCCGGCCAGGCGCAAGCCCAGCGTCAGATGGTTGGCNAGCATCGTGACCACGCGCGGGTCGCGATGGAACGCGCGATCGCCGATCACGCTGCTGCTGCCGTAGTCCAGATCGAGCACGGGCGTGAAGCTGAGGTCGATATCGCACGCGCGCAGTTCAGCGGCCAGCACATAGCCGCAAGCGGTGGCAGCGCGCGTGGCGGCCAGCACGTCGGTGTCCCAAAGCTTGCCCAGCGCCCCCATGGCCGGCAGGTGCGTAAAACCGTCGGTCTTGGCGCGTTGCACGCGACCGCCTTCGTGNTCGATGCAAATGAGCACGTCGTTGCGAATCGCGCGAATGGCCTGCGTAAGCGCCGTCAATTGCGCGCGCGATTCAAAGTTGCGCGCAAACAGGATCACACCGCCCGTCAACGGATGGGCAATGCGCCGAACATCGTCGGGGCCCAGTTCCAGGCNGGCAACATCCAGAACGATCGGGCCGGGGCGCTTCTGTTTCTTGGTTTGAGTCATGCGGAGGATTTCGTTTGCAACTCGGCGACGGCGAAGGCAACTGCGTAGTCGCGCTCGTCCGTCACACTGATCTGGATATGAAGGCTGTGCTGCGCAATCCAGTCGGCCAATTCGCCGCTGTAGCGCACCACAGGTTGGCCGGACGGCAAATTNAGCGTCTGTACCGCACGCCATGTCATCGGCCAGCGCATGCCGAGTCCGATGGCCTTGGACACGGCTTCCTTGGCGGCAAAGCGCGTGGCAAGAAACGCGAGGCCACGCCGCTCGGAGCGAGCCTTGCGGGCATGATAGACACGCAGCTCATCAGGCCCAAGCACCTTCTCGGCAAAGCGGCCGTTGGTCCGCTGCATCACGCCTTCGACGCGCTCGATCTGGATGATGTCGGTGCCGATGCCGTAAATCGCACCGGACGCTGAGGTGGCTGCGGCCCGTTCGTTCATACAGGCANGCCCGGGTGTGCGGCGGCCGGCGTCGTGGACGACAACCGTGCCGCAACCATGATCGCCTTCATCTCGCGCACCGCGTTCTGCCAGCCGGCAAACACCGCATGCGCAACGACGGCGTGGCCGATGTTGAGTTCGTGAATGCCTGCGATGGCGGCAATCGGCTGCACGTTCGTGTAGTGGAGACCGTGGCCCGCATTCACGCGCACGCCCCAGCGGATGCCCTCTTCCACCGCGGTTTCGATGCGGACAAGTTCTGCCCGCAACTCGGCATCGTCNGTCGCTTCGGCATAGCGGCCCGTGTGCAGTTCGATGACGGGGGCGCCGGCAGCTGCAGCGGCCTCGATCTGCGCCGCATCCGGATCGATGAACAGCGACACGCGAATGCCCGCATCGGCCAGTTGCTTACAAGCGGCCTGCACCTTGGCAAAACCACCCACCACGTCCAGCCCGCCTTCGGTGGTCACTTCCTGACGGCGCTCGGGCACGAGGCAGACATCCTGCGGGCCGACGTCGCACGCGATGTCGAGCATCTCCTGCGTGACCGCGCACTCCAGATTCATGCGCGTGCGCAGCTGCGGTCGCAGCGCGCGCACATCGGCGTCCTTGATGTGGCGGCGATCTTCGCGCAGGTGCAAGGTGATGAGATCGGCGCCGGCTTCTTCAGCCANCAGCGCCGCAGCGATCGGGTCCGGATACGTGGTGCCGCGCGCGTTGCGCAGCGTGGCGACGTGGTCGATGTTGATGCCCAGGTCGATGATTCCCGGCGAGGCATGAAAGATCATAGTTTCTGCAAGTCGATCAGGATCTGGCGCGTCGAAAGCGGCGTGCCGTGCAAATGATAATGCAGCAGGAAACGCATCAGGCTGCGGCTTTGCTGCGCGGTCGTTGGGCGAGAAGCGTAATCGTCGTGTTCCATGTCGATCAGCGTCTGGCCCCGCAAAACAGGCCAGGACGACGGATCNCTCGGCAGCGTCCGCCGGATGCCGCGCTCTGGGTGATAGACGTATTCGGCGTCGGCTTGCACCGGCTCCCCGTCGATGCAGCGGTCGAGCCGCGCAGCGAAGCCAGTCTCACGTAGCAACACACGTTCGAACGCGCGTAGCGTGAAGGCCGCGGGTTCACCATGAGCAAGCTTGTTGAGTGTTTCGACGTAATGCGCGAACAGCACCGGGTGGCCATCTTCGCGGGCGACGAACTTGACAAGCAGTTCGTTCAGATAGAAACCGGATAGCAGCCCCTCCCCGCCCAGTGGCAGCATGCCGCCGACCCACTCGGCGCGGGTCAGCGTACGCACATCACCGCGCCCGCTCCAGGAAAGCGACAGCGGCTGGAACGTCTGCAGCACCGCGCGCAGGGCCGAATGCGGTCGCTTGGCCCCCTTGGCGACCAGCGCCATGCGCCCGTAGTCCGGCGTGAATACGTCGATGATGAGGCTGGTTTCCCGATACGGATAACTGTGCAGCACGAAGGCCGGCTGCGCAGCAACGCGTGTTTCGGAACGCCCGGCAGGAAAGCTCTTGCGCGGCGCGGCGCCGGCTACGCTTTCCTCGGCGAGCCATTCCGCGGCCTCGTCCGGAATCGGATCGGATCGTCCCGCCATCGAGCGTGTGTAGAGTGGCCCGGCTGAGTGGTTACTCGTAGCCGTAGGCGCGCAGGCCGGCTTCGTTGTCGGCCCAACCGCTCTTGACCTTGATCCAGACCTCCAGATACACCTTGCCGTCGAACAGTTTTTCCATGTCCATGCGGGCTTCGGTAGAGATCTGCTTGAGCTTGGCGCCCTTCGCACCAATGATCATTGCCTTGTGCGCGTCGCGGTCGACCAGAATGGTCACGAATACGCGGCGCAGGCGGCCTTCGGTCTCGAATTTGTCGACGATGACGGTGCTGGAATACGGCAATTCGTCGCCGGTCCAGCGGAAGACCTTCTCGCGAACAATTTCTGCGGCCAGGAAGCGCTCGCTGCGATCGGTCAGCGCTTCCGGGTCGTACATCGGTTCGCCTTCTGGCAGATACGGGCGCACGATGCCGAGCAAGCGGTCGATGTCGTCGCGGTTCTTCGCCGACATCGGCACGATTTCGGCAAACGGAAACACCTGTGCCATGTCCTGCAGGAACACGGCGACCATCTCGGCGCGCGTGTACGCGTCGAGCCTGTCGACCTTGTTGACGATCAGGATCACGGGCGTCTCGCGCGGCAGCAGCGAGAGCACCTTCTCGTCGTCCGGGCCATAGCGGCCGGCTTCAACCACGAACAGCACGGCATCCACTGACGTAAGCGTGGAGGTGACTGCGCGGTTCAGCGAGCGGTTCAGCGCCGTGGCGTGACGTGTCTGAAAGCCCGGCGTATCGACGAAGACGAACTGGGCGTCATCGGTCGTCTGAATGCCGGTGATGCGGTGGCGCGTGGTCTGCGCCTTGCGCGATGTGATGCTGACTTTCTGGCCCACGAGGGCGTTCATCAGCGTGGATTTGCCGACGTTCGGCCGCCCAACAATGGCGACCATGCCGCAGCGGAACCCCTCCGGCACACCAGATTCTGGCTGCGGAGGCTGCAATGGGGTGTCGCTCATTTACCTGATTATTCCTTCAACCTGAGAGACAACTGCGGATCGGGCGGCGTAGCCTGCTTGCGCGTCTTGCCGGTNCGCTCGGCGCGGCTGCGCTTGACGAGCTGNGGCACNAGGCGATGCGCTTCATCCAGNGCCAGCTTGGCCGCCGATTGTTCGGCCGCGCGCCGCGATGCCCCGCTGCCGGAGACGCGAATCTCTAGCTTCGGAATCGAGCACTCGACCTCGAATTGCTG
>Ga0055527_1000418_pt1 | contig 17565 bp, 10 predicted proteins | sample AraplaCol_mMS_r2_FD_55010 | JGI IMG/M metagenome (GOLD analysis project Ga0055527, IMG submission 55010) | Arabidopsis root microbial communities from North Carolina, USA - plate scrape CL_Col_mMS_r2 | ecosystem: Host-associated > Plants > Roots > Endosphere | place: USA: North Carolina...
ACGACCTGGCGGGCCGACGCGGCCGGTGGCACCAGTAACGAGGATAGTCATGGGATTTACTCCGGGTGGGTTGAGAACACACCCGGTATGTTATTGATCCAAATTTTTCCGCATAGCCGTTAAAATGGGATATACCGTCTCACAAGTGGAACATATGGATCTGCTCGCGCTCGCCGATTTCAATCTGGTGGCCCGTCATGGCGGGTTTGGCAAGGCCGCTCGCGAAGCCGGTCGCCCAAAGGCAACCTTGTCCCGGCGCGTGGCCGAATTGGAGGCCAGCCTTGACCTGCGTTTGTTTGAACGAGGAGCGCGATCTCTCAAGCTCACGGAAGAGGGACGCGCTCTGTTCGAACGAACGGGCCTCTTGCTGACCGAGCTGGAGGAGACGACCGCGGCGATCGCCTCGGGTGGGCATACTGCGCGCGGTCGATTGCGAATCAGCGCGCCGCTGCTGTTTTCGCAGACCGCCATGGGAAAACTGGCGGCGGGTTTTGCGCTTCGGTATCCGGAAGTGCGGCTGGAGATCACGGCGGAAGATCGGGCCGTGGACATGGTTGAAGAAGCCTATGACCTGGTCATCCGTGTCAATCCGGAGCCCGATGCAACACTCGTCGGGCGCATCTTTCTGCGCGATCGGCTGGTCGTTGTCGCGAGCCCGAGCCTGCCGTTTCCTACCGACGGCGGGGCGGTCCCGGCCGTGACTCGCGGATCCATCAAGCAAGCCGAAGTCTGGACGGTGACGACACCCTCGGGGCAATCGGCCATGATGACCGCACCCGTTCTCAGCCTGTCATCGCTCCTTATGGTTCGCGATGCGGTTCGCATGGGTGCCGGCGTCGCGCGTCTCCCGCTGTCGTTAGCCAGCCCGGATCTGGCTGCCGGAACGCTGGTGCATTGGGCGGATGTGGAAGGACCGGAGATCGCCCTCTGGGCGCTTTATCCCACACGCCGGCTGCTCAACGCTCGTGTATCGGCGTTCCTGGACTATCTCAGGGAAGCCTTTCCACGGGGAACGCCTGACGAACTTGCCGCCTACGTAGGGAGTTGAAAGCGCTTTCGTTGCCTAGGGATGCTCTGATCTATTCCACGTACCCAGCAGGTCGATAACGGATTTGCCATTGAACGTTTTGAATCCGTACATCGCATCAAAAATGTCTCCATCTTTCTCATAGTCGCCCGGCTGATATGCCGGCTCTGCGGCAAATACGCAAGACACGCTCAATGCCTAAGCTGTGGCGATCGCTAGTAAGGTGAGGCGTTTTGAAAACACAAGATCACTCCTTTGTGATGATTTGACGGAATTGAAAGCTTTTTGCTACGTGGTAGCGGCAACCAGACGGGCGATCAGGGATGGAGTCAGATACCAGCTGAACCCGTTACTGAACTTCTGCCGTCATAAGAACGGCAGAAAAGCTGTGGAGTTCAGCGGCATTGGTTGCAAGCAAAGGCAATGTCGGTTGTCCGCCGATTGCTTCCGCGAACTTACGGTCTATCGCCATGGGGTAGTAGCGGTGGTTGTTAAGCACACATGGATCCAGTGCGGATAGTCCTGGATCAGACGCACGGGCATGATCGTGAATTGCTCACCGTTCTTTCTTGAACAGATCTTGGAAGACCAGTGGCCCCCAGACTCCATCGCGCGCCTGCACGAGTTGACCGCCTTGCGCGATCTTGCCGAGATTGACTGGCGCGTAGCCGAGTTGCTCGACCAGGGCCGCCACGGTTCCGGTGGCGCTTTCGTCATCGCTCGATAGAAATACGACGCGTCGTCCGCCATGAACGGCTGGGTCTTCCGCGAGGACGCGGGCAGGCAGATGGTTAAATGCCTTCACCAATTGAGCGCCGGGCAGGCTACGGGCTACCACCGCGGAGGAAGGGACATCGCCCAAATCATCGAGCGTATTCATCAAATCGATCACGATCTTGCCCTCCCAGCTTGCACGTGCCTTCGCGACCTCCCGGTGTTGCTCGAAACGGACAGCCAGCAGCACGATGTCGGCCTCGAGCGCGTCCTTTAAAGTTTTGGGAATGATTGTCGGGCCAATCGCGTTTGCATGTGGCGCGAGTGCTTCAGGCTGATGCCTGCTTGCAACGGCTACTTCGATGTTCTTGCGAGCGAACATGCGTGCCAATGCCTGACCGACCGCGCCGAAACCTACGATTGCGTAATTCATGGTGGCGTTCCGATTCGTGTTGAGGTTGGTTGCCTCGAAATCCAGGTGTGACAAGCATCTTCCCGGAGTGCGAGGCACCATACGTTTTTAGGCGCGACGTCAGATGGCCGAAAAGCCGCCGTCGACAGACAGCTCCACCCCATTCACGAAACTCGAATCATCTGAAGCAAGAAACAGTGCGACCGTCGCAATTTCCTCAGGACGTCCCATCTTTCCACGCGGGATCAGGGATTCGAACATCTGCTTCGCCTCCTCGGTGAGGACCTGGTCCTGCATTGGAGTGGCGATCGGTCCCGGGCTCAGCACGTTCACCCGGATATGCCTGCCCTTCAGTTCGTTGAGCCAGGTGCGTGCGAATGAGCGCAACGCCGCCTTGCTCGCCGCATACACGCCATAACCAGGAAAACCTTTCACCGAAGCCACCGACCCGGTCATGAAGATCGATCCGCCATCGTTGAACAGCGGCAATGCCTTTTGAACGGTAAATACCGTGCCGCGCGTGTTCAGGCCAAACGTAGCGTCGAAGTGCTGCTCGGTAATCTCGCCCAGGGGGACCGCTTCACCTGTGCCTGCGCTCGCGTACAGGATATCGATCTTGCCCTTTTCCTGTTTGATCGTATCGAACAGGTGATCGAGATCGTCGAGGTTGGCCGCATCGCCGCGTACGCCGGTCACGTTCCGGCCAATCAGCTTGACGGCCTCGTCGAGCGTCTCCTGCCTTCGGCCCGTGATGAAAACGTACGCGCCTTCTTCAACGAACCGCTTAGCGCTTGCCAGCGCCATGCCGCTCGATCCACCTGTGATGACTGCAATCTTACCTTCAAGCTTTCCCATGACGTTTCACCTTTCTTCGTGTTGGACAGCGTCGCTGTTTCCATTTGTGCAAGTACGCTGTATCTTCTGGATCAGTGATCCATATAAACGGATCAGTGGACCGAATATATGGAGCACTGATCCGCTTGTCAAGGCAAACCATGCGAGCCGACGCCAAAAAAAATTACAACCACCTACTTGCAGTCGCGCGGGAGGTCGTCACCGAGGACGGTGTCGATGCATCCATGCGAGATATCGCCCGCCGGGCCGACGTCGGGTTGGCCACGCTGCTTCGTCATTTCCCGACGCGAGAAGCCTTGTTCGAAGCGTTGATGAGCTCGACTCTGGACGCACTGGCGCAGAAGGCAGGCGAACTCGAAACGTCGATGCCCCCAGGCGAAGCGCTCGTCTCCTGGTTTCGCGAAGGAGTGGCCTTCGTCCATAGCTATCGCGGCGTCGTCGACTTGATGGCGAGTGCCCACGAGGACCCGGACTCAGCGCTTTACACTTCATGCGCAACGGTGCACGCGGTGGGAGAGCGGCTACTGCTGCGTGCGCAGGCCGAGGGAACAGCGCGCGCCGATATGGATGGTGTCGACCTGTTCGCCCTGATGTCGTCGCTCGGCTGGGCGCTCGGTCAACCCGCATTCGCGCCGCGCTCCGACCATCTCTTTCACATTATCGAGAGCGCCATCCTGACCAACCCGTCGAGCAATAACGTCAAGAAGGCAACAAAGAAGGCGAGGCGTTGAATCGGATCGGCGATTGGATGCAAGTCAATTTTCCGATAAATGAATTGCTGCACCCGCTGGCATTCGCTCCGTAGCGGTTTCGCAGGCTGCGCCAATCGTAACGGTTGGGATGTCAAAGCGTTAATGGAATACGTGGGTTACCAATGCTGCTCGTACAAGTCCGGTAGCATGGCGGATAGCAACTCATTTGCAGCATGCATCGTGCTAGCGCGGTTACCACTTTCTTTGAAACGCTCTGCGGGTAATTTCGTTTTCCAGCATCGATTCGGCCAATTGCTGCTTTAAGCGTACGTTCTCAGCCTCAAGCTCCTTGAGGCGCTGTGCTTCCTGGCCGGTGATGTCCCCGAATTTGCCGCGCCACAGGTAGTAGCTCGCTTCTGAGAAGCCATGTCGACGGCAAAGCTCCTTCACCGGCAGGCCGGCCTCGACTTCCCGCAGGAAGTCCATGATCTGGTGTTGTGGGAATCGCTTTTTCATGTCCAATCTGCTTGTGGAAGGGATTGAACTCTGAAGTTCTGCGCTGTTGAATTTCAAGGCGGCGTCGGTGGGTCAAAAATTCATCGTGCGACCCCCATGGAGCCGTTCCGACATAAGGCCGTTTGCGCGACTTGTTTGTACAAACAAATCCGATTCGATGATCTGCTTGCTCTGCGGCGTGTATTGCAAACCGGTGACGAATCGCATCCATGGTTCCTGGCCCATTGCATATACAAAGGCCGTCTGGCAGCCGAATTCCTCGGTAATGGCTTGAGCGCGTGCGGCATTCGACCCGGAAAGGCGGCGGGAGCTGTCATGCTTGCGGCTAATGGGGTTGCTGAAATAGCTTCCGTACAACCATGTGAGCGGTGCACCGTCGCATTCCATGCCTATAAATAGGGTGTCGACTTTTCCTAGTCGCGCCGCAACACGCTCGTAAAGCGAGCGATCCTTACAGTCGGAATCTGCCAAAAAGAGAAAGGTGCGCCCATTGAGGCTGAGGTGCATGCCATGCTTGCTGGCAATGCTCAAGTCCGCGTGTTCTCCATAGAAGGGTATGCTTGTGATGGTTCCTCCGGGAATTGGAAGGGTTTCCATCCAGTCCATCACATGCACGTTTGTAAAGCCAAGCGAGTGCAAGGCAAGCCGCATGGATGGATCGGCCACATTATTTGGATTGTTGCGCGGCACTACGATACAACCGATGCGTTTTCGCAGTTGCAGAAGCAGCTCGGGATTGAAGTGGTCTTGGTGATTGTGAGTAAGAAATACATAATCGATTTGATCAGGAAGATCATTGAAGCTAAGGTGGCCTTCGTAGTCGTAGTCCGCATCCCAGGTCAGGAAAGGATCGATCAGTACCGAGGCTTCCTTACTTTGAGCAAGAACGCACGCGTGACCAAAGTATCGAATGCGAACCCCCGTTCCGGCGTAACTAGGCTCGTTACGCATGGGTGGAGTTTCGGTAAAATAGCTGCGCAGATGCTCCCGTCGTTCTCCTTGGATGGCGAGTGCATCTGCGATTTGGTTGAACGATACCGCTTCGATGCGTGCACGAGAAATGAGATCGATGCGTTCGTCGCAGAACGGAAGCTGGACGATCAATCGCTTCTCGGAAGGGAGCCGCGGCGTATTGAGAAAGAAGTTCCGCTCTTCGTCGCGAATGCTGGTAAAGGAGATTTCCTGCGCACTCCGATTGCATAGCGTCCCCCCATAGGCGAGCTCTTCGAGGACGCGTACGCAGGGATGATTGTTCATGTCGTAAAAGACTTCCACCAGGCCGGCAAGATTGGGCGGAAGCTTTTGATAGACATGATCGAGGCTAAAACCATTTTCGCTTTGTAACTGACGCTCGAAGTTGACGAGGTCGTTGGCGAAGCGCATCAGATGTCCAAGACTTTCGCGGGTGTCTTCAAAGAGCGATTTTATGGAAGGAAGATCGGTCTTCCTGAGTTCCATGAACGATCCGCCAAGCATTTTAGGGTTGTTCGAAGCCACCTCATGTACCGCGGCGTTGGCGATGAAAGACTCGAACATAGGGGTGTGTCGGAACGCCATGTTCATCGCGTTCTGGACGGGTGATATCAAATGGCTCCATGCATACCAGCGCGCGCTCAGCGGCTCCAGTTTCGTGCCGCTCTTTAGGTACACTTGGTCGTTCATCTGGATCCCTCTTGGCTGGGGGTGGCCGTTGCGGCTACTCGACGCGATAGGAAGGTCGTGAGCTGTCCGTTCGGGACGGCAATCCCGAAAAAAGGTTTGCGCAGACCTCTTGCAATGGCATTTTCTGCTTTGCGTAATAGCTATCGAGTTCGCTCAGCCACTTCGCGAATGATTGTGCGTCGACACGTATGCTTTCCTCNTCGCANCGATCTAGGCCTTGGCGCAAGTGCAGGCGAGCTTCCCGGGCATAGGGATTGCTCGCCTGGATGTCCCAGTAGGTTTCAGGAGCCTGGCTTAGAATGCGCGCGGCCAAGGCGGTCATGACACGAAACGGGGGCGGGGCCACGGCCAGGAAATCTTCTATGGCAACACCGCTGCGACGCAGTGCATCGGCAAAACCGAGTATCGAAGCGTGCACAAGGGCCTGCGCGTTGGCCATCAATTGGTCGTGGCGCTCCGCCTCCATGTAAACCAGGATGGCCTCCTTGCTCTGCAACCACTGTTCGAACCGGGCTGTTGCCGCTGCGGGATGTTGCTTCGAAACCACCACCGTCTGGCCACGGATGCCAAGCGAGGGCGCAAACATGGGGTTGAGGCCGAGGATTTCCCGCTGGGCCAACCTGGACTTCTTGAGCGGCTCGAGCACGGTCTTTACCGACGCTGTTTCCACCAGCAGCGTCGGCGAAGGTGCGTGCTCGCCTAGCCGATCCAGCGCTGTGAGTAGCGCCTCTTCCGGCAGTGCCAGCAGCAATATGTCGCTGCGGGAAATTGCGTTCAGCAGTTCGTCCGATGGGTGACATGCGTCGGCAATATGCACGCCCGGTGATCGATGGCGGTCGAAGCAGATCACATCGAAGCCGTCCGCACGGAAAAGGTCGCCGAATAAGCGCCCGACGGCGCCATAGCCAACAATAGAAATTCTTTGGGTAACGGGATGCATGCAGTTTGCTGCCAGTAGCTGTCGGGTGGCCTTAGTTTGCGGGTGCCATTCGTTGATGCGTGGGCTGGCATTCTTCCATGCGGCATGCTTCGGCGATAATGAGCTCCCACATGCAGCTGGCGAATTCTGATGACATTCCATGGGAAGCACCGGCAGTAACCGCGCGGTTAATGACTTCCTGAACCCGATTGGGCTGCATGACCGGTTCGTCATAGCGCTTCTTGAGATTGCCGACCGCGAGGCAGTAACGGAAGCGCTCGCCAAGCAGGTCGATCAATTGCTGATCGATGGCGTCGATTTTTTTTCGCATCGAGACGATTTCATCCTCAAAACCCATACACAGTCCTCCAGACGTGGTGAGTACGGAGACACCAACGGTGTCGGTTGGATGCGACCCGCTAAGCGGCATTCACGGGAAGCAATGGAGCAATGTCAACGCCCAGCTCTACGCCGCATTTTTCGAGTACTTGAATTTGTGCGCGTGCCTTCAGCAATACTTCGTCCAGTTCTTCCTTTGGGTCCGATAGCGCAACAATCGCTCCGCCCGCGCCTATGGAAACACGCGATCCGCTCATGACTATCGTTCGGATCACGATGTTGAGCTTGGCGCTTCCGTTGAGCGCCAGGTATCCCAGGCTTCCCGAGTAAATGCCACGTGCACCTTCTTCCAGTGCATCCAGAATGTTCATGGTTCGCACTTTCGGAGCTCCAGTCATCGAGCCTCCTGGAAAAGACTGGCGAACGCAGTCGACAGAGGTTCGCCCTGACATCAGCTTTCCGCGTATCGTGCTGACCAATTGGTGGACCGTTGCAAACGATTCGATTTGAAAGATCTTGGGCACATGCACGCTACCTACCTCACAGCAACGATTGAGGTCGTTACGCAAAAGATCGACGATCATCAGGTTTTCGGAACGATCCTTGACGCTACTGGACAGTTTCTCCGCAATCCGCTGATCCTTGAGCGGATCTTGGTGGCGAGGAGCTGTTCCCTTGATCGGCTTGGACTCTACCTCGCCATTGCGTGTTACCTCCATATAGAGTTCGGGCGAAGAGCAGAGCACGTGCACCGAGCCGAATCGTAGGTAGGCGCCGAAAGGAACGGCATTGACCGTTCGGAGATTCAGGTAGATAGGCAGCGCGTCGGCATCCAGTTCAGCGGTCAGTTCGTTCGTCAGGCATACCTCATAGGTTTCACCTTGGCGAATCTGCTCTTTCGCATGCCGGATCATTTCCAGATATTTTTCTGGGGCGTGGCGCCAACGCATGTTGCGCAGGCGATAGCCGCGGGTGCTCTCCACAGCTGGTTCGGCGAGTGCAGGGAGCCGGCCGGATAGAGCCAGATGCATGCGCTCCAGCCAGTTTGCGTTTTCTTTGCCTGGGCCGGCGGTGTCGTCCAGGCACATCAGCCAGTATTCGTGCTCAAGATGATCATAAGCAATTAGGCGATCGGCGAAGATCCAGCAGGCGTCTGGCGTATGGGCTTGGTGGACATGCTCGCCTTGCAGTTCGCCTTTGAGTTCGTAACCGAAGTAACCGACATAGCCGCCGTTGAAGTCGAACGGGCAGTCCTCTGGCGAGGCCTGTTTTCTGGCACCAAGCTCGCGCTCTAGGTAAGCGAAGATGTCTTCATCGACTTGCGTGCGCCCATCCTGTGTAGTGATGAGCAGGCGTCTGGCTATGGAGTCGTATTCCAGCACCTCGCTATATGGGCCGCTTGCGTCGCCAAAATAGGAGAATCGCGCAGTGCTCTGGTTGGGTCGGCTACTGTCGAGCCAGAATGCATTGTCCATGCCGCCGAAGATCGCCTGAAACACTTCGGCTGGCAACGGTTTGGCGTCACGATATCGGCGCACATGAATTCGCATCGCGCCCCAATTTCTGCCCGTGGAGCGTTGTGCACGCGAAGCGGAGGGGCGGGAATATCTGGCCGTGGACAGACAGAACGAGTCGCTGAGCTTGAAGAAGTTTTGGATGAGTTTTTCCCCGTACTCGGTGCAGATCGATTCGGGGTGGAATTGCACACCCCAGATGGGTCTTGTCACGTGGCGGAGGGCCATCAGCGTGCCGTCTTCAGCCCATGCGATGGGTTCGAGCTCCTTGGGCAAATCAGTAACCGCCAGGGAGTGGTACCGAGTGGCTTCGAAGGGATTGGAGATATCTTCAAACAAATCTTGACCGCCATGCGTTACCCGGCTTAGGCGGCCGTGGATGGGTTCTATCGCCAGTCCTACTGTGGCGCCGAAGAATTGTCCAATGGCTTGATGTCCCAGGCACACTCCCAGTATCGGCACCTGTGCCCGCTCGATTGCATCGGCCGATAGTCCTAGATCTTCGCGGCACTGCGGACGACCAGGGCCAGGTGAGATCACGATACGTTCGAAACCTTCTGCACTCAACGCTTCCCAGGTTGTTTCATCATTGCGCACAACCGATGGCCATTCGCCGGTGGCCTGGGCAATGAGCTGAGCAAGGTTGTAGGTGAACGAATCATAGTTGTCGATCAACAGTGTCTTGCCCATGACGGATTGTCTCCAGGTTCGAAATGACTAAAAGGTCACCTAGTTACTTATTTGGCGTTCCTTAAATGATTTAAATCGTGTTGTGCATTCACGTCGCTTCCTGGCACTCCTTCAAAATGCGATTGCTGTTTGGCATGTCGGACAAGGCCTGAAGCGTTTGCAGCCAGAACTCGCCCAGTAGTTGAAGCTCTTGGAACCCGACCAGATCACGGGCCGCCACGAAACGCATGGTGAGGGCGGCGCCGTGGTCGCTGTCGTGCAAAAAGGCCATGGCCTGTACGGTATAGGGCAACGCCAGTTCCGGATCGCGCGTGCCTATGTGGCTGCCCTCGGGGACGAGTTCCCAATCGCGGGCGTCGGCAAGCGTCATGCGTCCCAAGTAATTGAAGATCATTTGCGAAGTCTGAAAACGGCTTAGTCGTGCAGCGCTGCCGGCGTCTAAATAACGTAGCAGTCCATAACCAAGACCCTTGCGCGGGATTCGCTCCAGTTGCTCCCGTACATTGCGCACCATCGATGCATGCGCCAAGTAATCTCCCAGCGCGCCGTCCAGGTTGGTTGCACCCAGAGACAGGCTGACGGGATATATGCTGGTGAACCAGCCCAGCGTGCGGGTGAGGTCGATGTCCTCCGCTTCATGCTCGCGGCCGTGTCCTTCCAGGTCGAAGCGGATCGCCGTTGGCATCGCTTCGCCACGAGCCATACGCCATTGCATGACGCTGAGCGCGAAAGCGGTAATCAGCAGGTGATTAACGCTAGCACCGAACTCCAGACGGTTGCGTTCAAGTAGCTGATCGGTCTGCGCGGTTGGCAGAGCGACTTCCAGTTGTGTGAATTGACAATCGCCACCCTTGAGCGTGCGACGAAGTGGCCGCGCGGCCAGCTGCGGGTCCGGTGTAGTCAGGACGCGCTCCCAGTAGGGAATCTCGGCTTGTAGTTCGCGACTGGCCGCCAAGGCATGCAAGTGGTTGGACCAGCGCCGAAAAGAAGTGCTCCTGGACATCCAGCGTGGCATACGCCCGTTAGACAAGGCGTCGTACAACATGACCAGATCAGGCTGAAGAATTCGCCACGAGACCGGATCCATAACCAGATGATGCAAGCACAACAACAGCCAGCCGGGGTGGTTCGGCGCATCCTGAAACCATACCATCTGCATCTGTGCGGCTAAGTGCGGGTTGATGCGCGCTTGCGCAAATGCAACTTCCTGCTGCAGCTTGGCCTCGCGCTCGCTGGGTGAAAGGGAGGCAATACTGCAGTGGTGCACAAAATGCGCCGCGCGAAGCGTCCCGGGCAAAAGTACCTCCAACGCACCGCCGTCAACCGGCACTTTCAAACGGAGTATGTCGTGGTGGTCGAGCAATGCTTGTGCCATTGCTTCAAGAACCGGCAACTCCAGCATCGCCGGTGTCTGCACCAGGAAATGCACATAATTTCTTGCTGCAAGTCCGCCGCGTTCGAACAACTCGCGCATGATCGGCGTGGGAACCAGTTCACCACTGCCTTCGTCTTGAAGATCCGCGTCCGATTCGAGCCGCAGCGCTACCGCTGCCAAATTCGCCACATTTTGCAACTGGATGATTTGGCGCAGCGTTATGACCAGTCCGGCCCTGCGCGCGCGACTGACAAGCTGGATGGAACTGATGCTGTCTCCCCCAAGATCGAAGAAATTGTCGTCGATGCCGACGCGCTCGACTTTCAGTACGTCGTTAAACAGCGTGGCGAGTGTGGTTTCCTCGGGCGTGCGCGGAACGCGGTGGCGTGGCGTTGTCTTTTCAGGCGCAGGCAGCGCCTTGCGGTCGAGCTTGCCGTTGAGGCTGAGCGGTAGTGCATCGAGTACGGTAATCACCGCCGGCACCATATAGTCCGGAAGCGATTCTGCTAGTGCCTGGCGCAGCACGCCCGGATCCAGGACAGCACCGGTTTGCGGAACAACATAGGCAACCAGCAACGGGTGATCGGGTTGGTCCTGGCGAACAATCGCCACGCATTGTGCAATATCCGGTGCACGCGTCAGGACCGCTTCGATTTCGCCCAGTTCGATGCGCAAGCCGCGCAGCTTGACCTGATGATCGGTACGGCCGAGATATTCAAGCTCGCCGTCCTTCCGCCACCGTGCCAGATCGCCAGTGCGATACATGCGCGTTCCCGGCTCAAAAGGGTGAGCGACGAAGCGTTCAGCCGTCAGCGCCGGCCGATGCACATAACCTCGAGCGAGTCCGTGACCGGCCAGGTAGAGCTCCCCAGGAACGCCGGGTGGTACTTGTCGCAGCTTGGCATCCAGCACGTATGCCCTCGTGTTCCAGATCGGCCGCCCGATCGGGATGCTGGTCAGTCGGCAGTCGGATGGGCACGCAAAGGCCGTTACGTCGATGGCAGCCTCGGTAGGGCCGTAAAGATTGTCTACTTCCACCGGCAGGCGGCTTTGCAGCGTGGACACGACTTCAGGTGGCAGCGCCTCGCCGCTGCAGACGATGCGAGCCAACGAAATACAATCGGTCAGTCCTGGCTCGGCACAGAAGACACGCAGCATCGACGGTACGAAATGCACGGTGGTTACGCCGTGGCGCACGATGAGCTCGATGAGATGGGTCGGATCCTTGTGTCCGCCAGGACGGGCCAACACCAGGCGTGCGCCGCAGATTAACGGCCAGAAAAATTCCCATACCGAAACGTCGAAGCTGGCCGGCGTTTTTTGCAATACGACGTCGTGTTCATTCAGCCTATACGACTGCTGCATCCACAGTAGTCGGTTGACAATGGCGTGATGGCTGATCATCGCCCCCTTGGGGCGGCCAGTGGACCCTGACGTATAAATTACGTATGCCGGATGCAATACATGAAGTTGCGTCGGTAGCTCGAACTCGCGGGCGACAGTGGTCGCGGGATCGTCTAAGTCCAGCAGCATGTCTTGAGCTTCGCGCGGGAGCGCGGCAGCCGTCTTACCACGAATTACTACGCACGCGGGCTTTGCGCTATCGAGCATATAAGCCAGCCGCTCAGCCGGATAGTCCAGATCCAGCGGGAGATAGGCCGCACCGGCTTTTAGCGTAGCCAAGAGCGCCACCACGAGTTCAAGGGAACGCGGTATCGCAATGGCTACCAATCGCTCCGGACCCGCGCCCCGCGCTATCAGTGCGCGCGCGAGCTGATCAGCTCGACGGTCAAGCTCGATGTAGGTGAGTGTCTGATCCTCGAACGCCAAGGCGATCGCATCAGGTGCGCGCGCAACCTGGCGCTCGACCAAGCCGTGCACCGTATCGGCAACGAATGGGTGAGCAGTTGCGTTCCAGCTGTCCAGTTGCTGATGTTCGACATCATCAAGCAAACGGAACGTGCTCAATGACTGCGATGGCATGGTCGCCGCTTCGGCCAGCAGGCTTCGAAAACGTTGCGCCAGCCGCTCGACGGTCTCGTGCTCGAACAGATCGCAGCAGTATTCCAGTTCGGCTACCAATCCCGCCGGAGCTCCATCCGGTTGATGGCATTCACCCACGCTTAGCCGCAGATCGAATTTGGCGACCGATCTCTCCAGCGCTTGTGGCGTCACCTCCAGTCCGTCGAAAGACGGGGCATCAACTTGGTGGTTCTGCAGTGCCAGCATGACCTGAAACAGGGGCTGGTGGGCCAGCGAGCGCGCGGGATTGAGCATTTCCACCAAACGCTCGAAGGGCACGTCCTGGTGCGTATAGGCAGCCAGATCGGTCGCGCGCACACGCCTCACCAATTCGAGGAAGCTCGGATCGCCCGACAAGTCCACCCGCAGCACAAGCGTGTTGATAAAGAAGCCAACCAAATCATCGAGTGCTTCATCAGTGCGTCCCGCAACAGGCGTGCCGATGACGATGTCTTCGCCGGCGCCGAGCCTCATCAGCAATAGCGCGAAGGCCGCATGCAGTACCATAAATAGGGTAGCGTGCTGTTCGGCCGCGAGGCTTAGCAATTGGCCGTGCAAGGCTGCGTCAAACGTGAAGCGCACGACGTCGCCCCGATAGCTGGCCATCGTTGGGCGAGGGTGGTCCGCGGGAAGGTGGATCTGCTCGGGTAGGTCGGCGAGTTGACGCCGCCAGTAGGTGCATTGTTCGGCAATCAAGCTGTTCGGGTCACTTTCTTCGCCCAGCAAACCGCGCTGCCACACGCTGTAGTCGGCATATTGCACCGGCAAAGGCGCCCATGCCGGTGCCTGCCTGGCCAGCCGTGCCGCGTATGCCTGGCCAAGATCGCGCAAAAGTGGTGTAAGCGACCAACCGTCGGCAGCGATGTGATGCAGTACCAACAGCAAGACGTGCTCGTGTTCGCCCAGCCGGAACAAGTGGGCGCGCAGCGGGAACTGCGTAGTCAGGTCGAACTCACCGGAAACGGCCTGCGTCAGATGGTTGCAAAGGCTAGCTTCAGTAGCGTGGGCGATGGTCAATGAATCGTTCGACGATGCATCGAGTACGCGCTGGCAAGTGCGGCCTTGCTGCTCATCTATGACGGTGCGCAGGCTTTCGTGCCGTTCAAGCACATCCTGCAGTGCCAGTTTCAGCGCGTGCGTGTCTAGTGCTCCGCGCAGGCGCAATGCCAGCGGAACATGATAGGCGTGGTTTGCATCCTCCAGTTGCTGGATGAACCATAGGCGTTGCTGGGCAAAGGACAGCGGCACGCGTTCGGGGCGCACCAATGTCTTGAGCGGTGCGCGGCGGCGTCGGCTCGAATCCAGTTTCGCCGCCAGTTCGACCACGGTCGGGGACTCGAACAGGTCACGAATGGATAGCTCAACGTCCAGTGCGGTACGGATGCGACTCACCAGTCGAGTGGCGAGCAACGAATGACCCCCGGCATCGAAAAAATTCTCATCGATGCTGATCTGCCGCCGCCGGAGTATTTCGGCGAACAGCCTGGCAAGCACTTCTTCTTGTGGCGTGCGGGGGGCACGTCCCGGCTTGTTTGCCAACCCGGGATCTGGAAGCGCCTTGCGGTCGAGCTTGCCATTGGGGGTGAGAGGGATGGTGTCCAGCAGCACGATGACGGCAGGCACCATGTAGTCGGGCAGGCGACGGGCGACGGCCTGGCGCAGTGAGACCGGATTCAACGCGGCAGCCCCGCGGGTTACAACGTAAGCAATTAATTGTTTGTCATCCAGTGCGTCCTCGCGCACCAGCACCGAACAATTCGCCACTCCGGGTTCAAGATGCAATGCCGACTCGATCTCACCCAGTTCGATGCGGAAGCCGCGAATCTTGACCTGATGATCTGCACGCCCGAGAAATTCCAACTCTCCGCAGGAAAGCCAGCGAACCAGATCGCCGGTGCGATACATGCGTGCGCCTGGCGTAAAGGGGTTGGCAATAAAGCGCTCGGCCGTCAATCCCGGCTGAGCCAAGTAGCCTCGAGCCAGGCCTGCGCCGGCAAGATAAAGTTCGCCAGCAACGCCCGGCGGGCAAGGTTGCAGCCCGGCGTCGAGCACATAGGCTTGGGCGTTATCGATCAGGCGGCCGATCGGCACTGGTCCATGGATGTCCTCGCCAGCGCGGAACGCTTTCCATGTGGACGTCATCGTGCACTCGGTCGGACCGTATTGATTGGCCAAGATCTCGCAGCCCATGACCTCCACGGTACGAACCAGCAGGCTACGCTGCAGTGTTTCGCCGCAAGTCAGCAGTTGGCGCAACACCAAGTCCTGATGATCGGTTTCCTGCGCACAGACCAATTCCTCCAGCAGGCTGGGCGTAATACTCAGTAGTGTGGTGATCTGATAATCATGAATGGCGCGCAGGCAGGATTGCGGGTCGCGTGCGCTGTCATCGTCGATCATGACCAGTTGGGCGCCGCAAATAAGCGGACAAAGTATGTCGCGGACGGACGGATCAAAGGACACCGAGGTCAGGTTCAAGATCCGGTCATGGGGCCCGACCGTGTAGTTCCGTGCGAGAAATTGCAGATAGCCAGCCACATTGCGATGAGGAATGCACACACCCTTGGGGCGTCCGGTGGAGCCGGAGGTGTAGATCACGTAGGCGGCTTGCTCCGGCAGCAAAGGCCTGACGCGATCAGCATTGGTGGGTGCGCGCTCGGATGCGTGACTTTCAGTCTGCTCATCCAAGAGCAGGATCGGGCAACACGCGGGCAGACGCTGCGCTACCTTGTCAACAGTGAGGATGCGTGATGGTCGCGCATCGGCGAGCATCATCCTTATGCGTTCGGCGGGATAAGCCGGATCGACCGGTACATAGATAGCACCGGATTTCAGAATGGCCAGCAGGCCGATCACCAGTTCCAACGAGCGCGGTGCCGCTAGTACTACGGCCTGTTCGCAGCCAACACCCTCTGCGATCAGGCGATGAGCCAGCCGGTTGGCCCGGCGATCGAGCTGCGCATAGGTCAGCGAATGACTACCGAAGGTGATCGCTATGGCATCCGGGGATGCTTCCACTTGCCGCTCGAATAGCTCCGGCAGTGTCGTCGGCCGATACGCGGCGACCGCGCCGCTCCACTGTTGCAGCAGTCGCCGTTCGGTATCATCGAGCAAGTTCAGCGAAGCTATTGGCAGATCCGGATTGACGATGACTTTGCGCAGCAGTCCTGTCAGGCGCGTTACCAGTCGCTGCATCGAATCGAGATCGAACAAATCGCAGGCGAATTCCAGCTCCGCGGCAATGCCGGCGGCTCGGTGCTGTTCATCCCAAAGCTCCTCCATGGCCAGTCGCAGGTCGAACTTGGCCATGGTTTTGCCAATTTCCTGTCCTTGCACAGTCAGCCCCGGCAGCGAAAAGCTGCTGGCAGGGTTGTTCTGCAAAATCAGCATGACTTGGAACAGCGGCTGGTGCGCCAACGAGCGCGCCGGATTGAGCATTTCCACCAGACGCTCAAACGGCAGATCCTGATGCGCGTAAGCCGCCAGATCGGTGGCGCGCACGCGCTCCAGTACTTCCCGGAACGATGGCTGTCCCGACAGGTCGGTACGCAATACCAGTGTGTTTACAAAGAAGCCAATCAACTCATGCAGAGCATCATCGGTGCGGCCGGCAATAGGCGTGCCGATAGGGACATCGATGCCTGCGCCGAGCTTGCTCAACACCACCGCAAAAGCAGAGTGGAGCACCATGAATAGCGTGGCTTGTTCTTGTCGGGCCAGTTGCAGCAGTCCGCGATGCAAGTCAGCATCCAGCTGGAAGCGCACCACATCGCCGTGATGGCTCGATATCGCAGGTCTCGACCTGTCAGTGGGCAGGTTCAACTGCTCGGGAAGGCCTTCAAGCTGGCCCCGCCAGTAGGCGCATTGCTTCGCGATCGCGCTATCCGGGTCGGTCTCTTCACCCAGCCATGTCCGTTGCCACAAACTGTAGTCAGCGTATTGCACCGGCAACGGTGCCCAGACCGGTGCGCAGCCTTCCAGTCGTGCCGTGTAAGCCTTGCCCAAGTCATTCAACAGCGGCGCCACCGACCAGCCATCGGCAGCAACATGGTGCAGCACGAGCAACAAAATATGTTCGTTGTGGCTCAGTGAAAACAGATGCGCGCGTAATGGGCATTGTTGTGAAAGATCGAACCCTTCGGCGGCGGCTTCGATCAACGCGCTAGCCAGTGCCGCCTCATCCAGCGAGCATTCTCGCCAGGCCACTTGCACTTCGTCAGCCGGGAGGATGCGCTGATAGGGCACGCCTTGTGCGTGTTCGAAAAGCGTGCGCAGGCTCTCGTGGCGTATGGATATGTCGAGCAGCGCATGTTGCAGGGCTGCGCGCTGCAGATGTCCTTGCAGCCGCAAAGCAAGCGGGATGTTGTAGGCGCCTCCTGATCCTTCCAATTGCTGGATGAACCACAGCCGTTGTTGAGCAAAGGACAGCGGGATTTGCTCTGGTCGCTGCATGGCGCGTACGGGCTCTCGAACGCGTCCAGCGCCATCGAGTTGGCTGGCCAGCTTGGCGACCGAGGGGTGCTCGAACAATGTGCGAATGCCTAGTTCGACCTTCAATGTCGAGCGGATCCTGCTGACCAGGCGAGTAGCGAGGAGCGAATGGCCGCCTAGATCGAAGAAGTTGTCATCAATGCCGACCTGCTCCAATCCGAGCACATCCGCGAACAAGGCAGCCAGCATGCTTTCCTGCGGGTTTCGCGGCACGCGCTGCGCCTCGTGCGCGTAATCCGGAGCGGGCAGTGCCTTGCGATCGAGCTTGCCGTTGGGGGTGAGGGGGAGGGTGTCGAGCACAACGAAGGCGGCGGGGAGCATGTAGTCAGGCAAGGCC
>Ga0055527_1000436_pt1 | contig 16678 bp, 13 predicted proteins | sample AraplaCol_mMS_r2_FD_55010 | JGI IMG/M metagenome (GOLD analysis project Ga0055527, IMG submission 55010) | Arabidopsis root microbial communities from North Carolina, USA - plate scrape CL_Col_mMS_r2 | ecosystem: Host-associated > Plants > Roots > Endosphere | place: USA: North Carolina...
GGCTGGTTCACGCTGTCGGTCTGCACGCGCAGCATGTTCGCGCCGTTGCGGTGCTCGTACAGCGTGAAGCTGTACGTGAGGTGCGACGGGTCGTCCTTCGGCGCGAGCATCTCGAAACCGTACAGGCCGGCGGCCTGCGCACCGTCGCGCGTCGACGCCCGCGCGAGCCGCTCGGCGACCGCCTGCTGCACGCCGTTGTCGAGCGTGCTGGTGGCCTGCAGGTCGAGCTGGTCGAGCTGGTACAGGTCGCTGATGCCCAGCGCCGACAGCAGCGATGCGCGCGCGGAGGTGACGGCCTTGCGCGACACGAACGACTGCACGCGCGCGGCGGCCGGCGGCGCGCTGCGTTCGATCTGCGCGGCGAGCGCGGCATCGCGCAGCGCGGGCGAGATCATGCCGCCGTTGGACAGCAGCCGCAGGTAGCTGTCGGTCAGCTTCTGCAACGCCGGATAGCCGCGGTTGAGGAAGTACGACGGCGCGCGCTGCGCGATCAGCAGCGACAACACTTCGCGGAACGTCTTGCCTTGCTGGTCGACGTTGTCGCCGGTCGTCGGCGCGGACAGGATGCGGTTCACGTCGTTGAAGTCGCGGCCATACCACGCGGCGAGACCGTCGCCGATGCCGGTGATTTCGCCCACGTGCGGCCGCGCGGCGAGCGGCACCGAGTTCAGGTAGCGCACGACGATCGTGCGGCGCGCGAGCATCGTCTGCGGACCGTTCAGGTAGGCGCGCACCGACGCGGACGCGATCTGCCGCAGCTTTTCGGGCGGCGTCGCGGTGCGGCCCTCGGGAGAATGGCGGAATTTCTCGATCTGCGTCGCGAGCGTGCTGCCGCCCGGGCGCGCCTGATGGCGGTTGACGACGTGCAGCGCCTGGTCGGCGAGCGCGCGGCTGAAGCGCCCCCAGTCGATCGCCGGGTTGCGGTTCGGTTCGTTCCCGTCGAGCAGGTAGCGATCCTCGATGAACAGCAGCGAATCGGTGATCACGCGCGGCACCGTGTCGAAGTCCGCGTAGACGCGCTGCGGAAACACGGTCGCGAACAGCGGCGAGCCGGTCGAATCGAACAGCATCAGGCCCGTCTGGTCCTTCTCTTCATAAGGAAGGAACAGCCCGCGCTCGCCGAGCGCCAGCATCCGCTGCGAATCGCGCGCCTGCTCGCTGACGACGAAGCCGCGCGAGAGCAGCCGCTGCTGGAACGCGGGGATCATCGCGTAGCCGAAGCGCTGGTCGTACGGGCCGTTCGCGGGGAAGCGGATGTGATCGCTCGGCCCCGCCTCGACCGTATAGCCGACGTCGCGGGTGAGCTCGGACAGGTAGCGCGCCTGCAGCCGGGAGGTTTCGATCTCGGTCTGCACGAGCCGCGCGACGATCGCGAGCGCGATCAGCAGTGCGGCGAGCAAGGACCACTTGACCCACGTCCACACCGAGGCGGGACCGGTCACGCGCGGCAGGATACGATTCAGCGGCCGATTCATGGCGGCGTCTCCCTGAGGGCGCGGTTATCCGGCCGCACCCCATTAAGGATTAGTGTAGTCCTCCGCGGCGGGCTGCCAAGAGCGGTCGACTACCGAGATGCGCCGGCGCAACAGGCGTGCCCATACCCGCCGGGTGACGGGTCGACGGCCGTGGGAGCGCCTGCCGGCGCGCCGCCGCGGCCGGGTGCGGGGCGAGTGCGGCTCGAGCGGGCGACCGCGAATCGGCGTGAAAAATCGTGCGCGATGCCGTCCTGCATTCAACTGACGAAATGGTCGATCAGGTGATCGACGAAAAGTCGGGCCTTGCGCGGAAAGTGCCGGCGGCTCGGGTACGCGACGTTCATCTCGAGGGCCTCGAGCCGATAGCCGGGCAGCAGCGCGAGCAGCCGGCCGTCGTCGAGATCCGACTTGACGAGGAAGTCGGGCAGGACCGCGATGCCCATGCCGGACAGCGCCCAGTTCCGGATCAGCCCGACGTTGTTCGACGACGCGGACTTGTTCGGGCGTACGGTGATGCGCGTCTGGTCGTGATCGAACGACAGGTATTCGCCCATGAAATCGGCATGGAACGCCAGGCAGGCGTGCGACGCGAGATCCTGCGGATGCGCGGGCGTGCCGTGCCGCTCGGCATATTGCGGTGCGGCGCAGACGAGCTGCCTAAGCCGCGTGAGCGGGCGCTTCACCAGCGTGTTGTTGCTGATGTGCTGGGACAGCAGCAGCCCGACGTCGAAGCCCTCCGACACGAGATCGACGTGACGGTCCACGATCGTGACTTCCGGCACGATGGCCGGGTGGCGCATCTTGAACGCATCGATGGCCGGCGCGAGCACGTGCATCCCGAACATGACCGGCGCGGCGATTTTCAGCGATCCGATCGGTTCGTGGTGCATCGAGGCGATCGTGTCCTCCACCCGGTCGATTTCGTCGATCACGTGACGTATCTGCGCCAGATAGAGGTGGCCTGCGTCGGTCAGCGACAGGCTGCGGGTGGTGCGATTCAGCAGGCGTGCGCCGAGCCGGTCCTCGATGCTCATGACGAGGCGGGTGGCCGACGAGTTGGAGATGTTCAGTTCCGTGGCGGCGCGCGCGAAACTGCGAAGTTCGGCGACCTTGACGAATAGTCGCATCGGTAGGAGTTCATCCATTTTTTTATCGATAAACAGAAAGCGTTGATTGAATTCTATCTATCGGCTTGCTTGATTTTAACGGCCTGTTTTCATGAATGTTTATTGTGGAGCCGCGTATTTATCGGGTATGCGAACGGCCGGAGAATGATGGGCTTTGAGATGTGAGGGGCGTCGAATGAATGATTCGAGGCGAATTGCCATTAAAACTTTTTGATGTATTTGTATTTAGTAATTGTACGAAAATCTAGGCTAATTTTTGGGTTAAAGCATCAGACATTATCGATGCGACGGCATGCCGAACCGGATGCGTCCCTGTCGCCATGGCAACGTCGCGCGATCGTGCCGGCACGAGCCTCGACGGAACAGTGGATCGGGTAGCCGCAGGCGATCGGGTTCGGCGCATCGCGGCGCGTGAACACGCCGTGGCGCCGAATCGCCATGCGCGGCGAATACCTGATGGAGCGACCGGCCGATGCGGAAGGCACGTGTCGCGGCCGCGGCGAGCGGTGATATGCTCGCGGGACGCCCGCGACCGACGGGCGGTTTCACGATGCCCGTGCGCGGTTGCGTTGCGCGGCGTTTCCGAGGGAAGAACCGACATCATGAGCCGCAAATTCATTCTGAAGGGCGACACGACCGATCACGGCGGCGTCGTGCTCGAAGGGATCGCCAATTCGTCGTTCGACGGGCGCGAACTCGCGTATCTCGGCGCAGCCGTGTTCTGCGCGGCGTGCAAGTCGCCGGGCGTGATCGTATCGGACGGCGGCGAGCGCACGATGACCGTGATGGGCAAGGTCGTCGCGCTCGAACACGACCTGTGCCAGTGCCAGTGCACGCCGCTACCGAAACTGATCCCCTCGCAGGCAACCGGGACGATCTCGGGGTGACCTTCGCCGCGCGACGGCGCTCGTCAGCCGCGCGACATCGAGACCCCGACGCCCGCCGTCAGACGCTGCCTTCGGTTTCGATCACGAGGATGCGCGCGGCGCCGAGCGGATGCGCGACGTGCTCGGTGCCGACCGTCGCATGGAAGACGTCGCCCGTTTCGAGCACCGTCGCGTGCTCGACGCCCGCTTCGCGGTAGCGCATCTCGACGCGGCCGTCGAGCACCGCGAACACCTCCTCGCCGTCGTTCACATGCCAGCGATACGGCTCGTCGGTCCAGTGCAGCCGCACCGTGATGCCGTTCAGGGTCGCGATGTCGAGGGCGCCCCACGCGCGGTCCGCCGTGAATGCGGCACTCCGGATGATGTTCATCGAGGTGTTCTCCGGCACGCGCGTGCGCTGCTTTCCAGTGATTTTTCCGGCATCCGCATCTCCCGTTCCGCATTCAGCGCGACGTGGCGCGCAGCGCCTGCTCGATGATCTGCTTGCGCTTCGCGAAGCCGGCGGCCGAACGTTCGGTGACGCGCTTCACGACCGCGGCCGGCGCGGTATCGGGCGAGCCCGCGTCGAACGGCGGCGCGGGCGCATATTCGAGTTGCAGCTGGATCGCCTGCGCGGCTTCGTCGCCGACCAGCTCCGCGGCGATCGTCAGCGCGAAGTCGATGCCGGCCGTCACGCCGCCGCCCGTGACGAGGTTGCCGTCACGCACGACGCGCTCGCGCACGGGTATCGCACCCAGCGGTTCGAGCAGCGCGTGGAACGCCCAGTGCGTCGTCGCGCGCCGCCCGCGCAGCAGGCCCGCCACGCCCAGCAGCAGCGAGCCCGTGCAGACCGACGTCACGTAGCGCGCGGTGGCCGCGCGCTGCTGCACGAACGCGATCGTTTCGGCATCGAGCAGCAGTTCGTTGATACCGATGCCGCCCGGGATGCAGATCACGTCGAGCGGCGGGCAGTCGTCGAACGTACAGGTCGGCGCGAGCGCGAGGCCGCTGCTCGACGCGACCGCGTCGCGGGACTTCCACACCAGATGGACGGTTGCGTCCGGCAGCGACGCGAGCACGTCGTGCGGGCCGGTGAGGTCGAGTTGCTGGACGCCCGGAAAGACGAGAAGGCCGATATGCAGGGTCATGCGAAGGCTCCGAGAGGGAAGGGGCGCGCCGTTCGGCACGGGATGGACAGGTCGATTCTAGGCGCGTAGTGTTTGGCGAAATTGCCATATCACCCACGTTTTCAGCCAATCGCCATGCCTGCCGCCGCCCCGCGTTCGATCCTGGTCCTCGCGTTTCCCCGTGCCCAATTGCTCGATGTGACGGGCCCGTTGCAGGTGTTCGCGTCCGTCAACGAGCTCGCGCTGGAGCGCGGGCAGCCGGCGCCGTATGCGCCGCGCGTCGTGGCCGTCGAAGCGGGGCCCGTCGAGACGTCGTCGGGCCTCGTCGTGATGGCCGAGTCGCTGCGCGCGGCCGCGCGCCGTCCCGACACGCTGATCGTCGCCGGCGGCAAGGGCGTGCACGCGGCGTCGAAGGACGCGCGGGTGGTGCGCTGGGTGCGGCAGCAGGCCGGGCGCGCGCGGCGCGTGGCGTCGGTCTGCACCGGCGCGTTCCTGCTCGCCGAGGCCGGCCTGCTCGACGGGCGGCGCGCGGTCACGCACTGGGCGCGCTGCGACGAATTCGCGGCGCGCTACCCGAACGTGCGTGTCGAGCCCGATCCGATCTTCATCCGCGAAGGCGCGCTGTGGACGTCGGCCGGCGTGACGGCCGGCATCGATCTCGCGCTCGCGCTGGTCGAGGAGGACCTCGGGCGGGCGACCGCGCTCGACGTCGCGCGCGAACTCGTCGTATTCCTGAAGCGCCCGGGCGGGCAGGCGCAGTTCAGCACGATGCTGTCGATGCAGCGCACCGCCGACCGGTTCGGCGAGCTGCACGCGTGGATGGCCGAGCACCTGACGGCCGACCTGTCGGTGCCCGCGCTCGCCGAGCGCGTGAGCATGAGCGAGCGCAGCTTCGTGCGCCACTATCGCGCGGAAACCGGCCGAACGCCCGCGCGTGCGGTCGAGCAGATCCGTGTCGAGGCCGCGCAACGCCTGCTCGGCGAAACGACATGGCCCGTCAAGCGGATCGCCGGGCGTTGCGGCTTCGGTTCGGAGGAGACGCTGCGGCGCAGCTTCGTGCGCGTGCTGGGCGTATCGCCGCAGGGATATCGCGAGCGGTTCGTGCGGTGACGTGCGACGAATGAGCGGAGCCGCGGCGGCCGCTACCCGGAACTGAACGGAAACCGGTCGGTTTCCAGTCCGAAGTGTCGAAACTATTCAGGATCGGAGAACAATAGGCGGGGGCTTGTGCCGTGCCCGCCGCGCGCTCTATTCTGTCCCGTTGGCGATTCGAAGGGGGAAGCAGCATGGACCGCATCCAGGCAATGGAGGTTTTTACCCGCGTGGTCGACGCGAACAGCTTCACGCGGGCGGCCGACACGCTCGCGATGCCGCGCGCATCGGTGACGACCATCATCCAGAATCTCGAGGCGCTGCTCGGCGTGCGCCTGATGCACCGGACGACGCGCCGGTTGTCGCTGACGCCGGAGGGCGCCGCGTACTACGAGCATTGCATGAAGATCATCGCGGAGATCGCCGAGGCCGACGCGAGTTTCCAGGCCGGCAACCGCAAGCCGAGCGGCGTGCTGCGCGTCCACATGCCGAGTTCGCTCGGGCGGCGCGTCGTGCTGCCGTCGCTGTCGATCTTCCGGCAGCGCTATCCGGACATCACGCTCGAGCTGGGGCTGTCCGACCGCTACGTCGATCCGGTCGAGGAGGGCATCGACTGCATGATCCGGGTCGGGCCGCTCGAGGATTCGTCGATGGTCGCGCGGCGCATCGGGATGCTCAAGCGCGTGACGTGCGCGTCTCCCGATTACCTCGCCCGTCACGGCGAGCCGAACGAGATTGCCGATCTCGTCGAGCATCACGCGGTGAATTTTCGCTCGAGCCACGGCGCGCGGGCGATTCCGTGGGTGTTCATGATCGACGGCAAGCCGTTCGAGGTGCGGATGAACGGCAGCGTCACGGTCAACGACTCGGATGCCTACGTGACGTGCGGGCTCGAAGGCTTCGGGATGATCCAGCCGACGCTGTTCATGGTGCTGCCGCACCTGCTCGACGGCTCGCTGGTCGAGGTGCTGCCGGACAGCAATCCGAAGCCGAAGCCGATCTCGATCGTCTACCCGCACAACCGGCATCTGTCGCAGAAGGTGCGCGTGTTCGCCGACTGGATCGCGGAGGTGTTCGAGTCGACGCCGGCGCTGGAGGGCGGGGAGAACTGGCGGGGGAAGCTGCGGGCGGAGACGCCGGATACGCAGCGCGGAGCGGTGGTGGCGTAGTCTGGGCGCAGCGCGCGGCCTGAAGGCGGGCAACGCGCGCCGCCGCGTGCGCCCGATGAAGCAATGAAAAAAGCCGCTGTTTCGAAAGAAACAGCGGCTTTTCGCATTTGGTGGCGAATCAGGGATTCGAACCCCGGACCTGCGGATTATGATTCCTAGGTCCGCGAGATTTATGGAGATCGATGAGGCTCGATGGATATCATAAGATATTGAATTCAATTGATTTTCTGGTCTTTCATGATATTCTGAGTCTACCGAAATCGATGTGCATGGTAGCAAAGGGGTAGCAACAATGGATGGACGAAACGTGCGCGAGAAGAGTGCGCTTAACTTCACGAAGGCTGCGATCGAAGCGCTGCCAGCGCCGGAGCGTGGCTGGAAGTACTACTACGACACGAAAGTGTCGGGGTTGGCGATTGGTGTCGGTTCGACGGGCGTCAAAACCTTCGTTCTGTACCGGAAGGTTGACCGGAAGCCCGAGCGGATCAAGATCGGGCGCTACCCCGATCTGACGGTTGATAAGGCGCGCGCGCAGGCGATGAATCTGAACGCGGACATTGCGAACGGTGCGAACCCGGCAGAGTTGAAGCGTACGCGTCGCGGCGAAATGACGTTCGGCGATCTGTTCAATCGGTATCACAAGGACCATAGTGTCCCGAACAAGAAAACCGCCGACGAGGATAAGCAGAAGTACGACAAGTATCTGGCGAGCAACAAAACCGGTATCAATCTGGCGTCGCGTCAGCTTTCGGATGTAACCAAAGGCGAAATCTCGAAGCTTTTCGCGAAGATCAGCAAGGAACACAAGATCACGGCGAATCGCGTACTGGCACTGATCAGCAGCATTTTCGGCAAAGCCATCGAATGGGAAATCTGGACGCAGCCGAATCCCTGTCTCGGTATCAAGAGGAATCGCGAAAACACCCGGGATCGCTTCCTGCACCCGGACGAGCTTCCGAAATTCTTTGAGCAGGTGCGCGCGTATCCGAATGCGACAGTACGGGACTATATTTTGATCAGCCTGCTCACGGGTGCGCGGCGCAGCAACGTGCTTGAAATGCAGTGGGAGGAGCTGAATCTGGAGCGCGCGACGTGGCGCATTCCGGATACGAAGAATGGCACCCCGCAGACGGTTCCATTGGTTCCTGACGCTGTTGAGATTCTGCGCGATCGGAAGGTACTCGCGGAATGCGCTGAATCTCCGTTTGTCTTTCCCGGCGATGGTGTGACCGGGCATCTGGTCGAACCTAAGAAAGCGTGGAAGATTATTCTGACTAAGGCGGGAATCGCCGACCTACGGCTGCACGATCTGCGGCGTACGATGGGGTCGTGGCAGGCAGGGACGGGCGCGAATATGTCGGTGATTAGCCGGTCGCTTAATCACAAATCGATGCAGACGACAGCCATTTACGCGCGGCTCTGGATGGAGCCTGTCAGGGATTCGATGGAGACGGCAGCGAACGCGATAATGAAGGCAGCAGCGGGTTCCAGCGCTGAGGCGTCCGAGCAATGAGAAAAGCCGCCAGAGCGGCGGCTTCTCTTAGTTGCGCTGGTGATGATCGTTCCGACATCGCTTGCTCGATGAGCGTTATGTACACGGGCTGATAGAGTGTGTCGGAGAACTGCCCATCATGGAGTCGTTCTATACGAACGCCCCGTTATCTACTCCACATCCCGGATGTTGCGCGTCGGCTCGCTGCAGACTGGCGAACGGTCAATCCACGCCATTATTCTCTATGGCAGTAACGATTGTTCACTCCGCAAGTGACCGTTCGAGCTTCGCCTGTTCGATCAGCGAATCGAACTTGGCGACTCCTTCGCTTCCCGCTTTTTCCGCTCGGAAGTACCACGCAGCCAAACACGGCACGTCGTTGCACTGATTGCGCTGCTGTAGTGCAAGTCGCAGTGAGTCCGTGAATTTCTGAGCGATCGCGGTTGAGTTCGCCAGATTGTCAGCCGCTTGTGCGCGATTCTTGAGTCCGAGCATGATGTGATCAAGCCGAACATCAGCGGCTGCGAGGTCCGCGTCGTGGCAGATCAGCCAATACACGGCGCCTTTCTGCTTCGCGCAGTCGAACGACGGCTGGTAGATGGGATCGTCGGTTGCAGCGGCCGAATCTCGGCTTTGTAACGCTGCGTACGGCTCTGAAACGTAGTCGCCGGTCAGGAAACTGCACGACACGAAGCGGGGCGTCGCTAGGCCCTTGCCGTCGCCTTGGCAGGACAAGTCAATGATTTGTCCCGGCCGCACATTCGCGACATCCTTCAGCCCTTCGGCATCAAAGCGCACCGAAACGTGATCATCGGATGCGGGATCAGTGGGCTTCACGTACAGGAACGGCTTGTCGCCGATGTCCTTTTCGACGCTTCCGGCGACACCCCGGAAGTGCACCCATTTTCCCCGGTATTTGTTGTCGCCGTCCACTTCGTTCGCCTTGTAGTCGGCGATGATCGTTGAGAGCGGCGTCACAATGCGCGCTTGCGCCTGCTGTCCGGCGATGTCGAGTTGCGCTTGCACCTGCGGCGGGATATCCGAAGCGGTCGACGCGACTTGCGTGGGTGCTGCGGCTGTCTGGTTCGCGCTGGTCGTCGCGACATCCGTGCCGCCGTCTTTTACGGCTCGAACTTCGTCCTGTGTTGGCGACGGGTGCTGCACCACGAAGGCGGCGATTGCTGCGACGACAAGAGAGAGTCCGACGACTGCGGCGATTGCATTTTTCGTTCTGGATTGCATGTTGTTCCCCGTTTCATTGGCCGGACGTGTTGAACGTGCCTTTCTCGACATACGTCTTTTCCCACGCTTGTACGTCGTTCTGCCACGAACCGATTGGGAGGCTGTACTTGAAGTCGGTGGCAGGTCCGACGCTGTACACATCAATTTCGCCGTGGCTGCCCGGGTTCAAGAACTGGTACGCATGGCCCCAAGGATCGTTTGGCAGGCGCGTCAGATAGCCGGTTTCCTTCCAGTTGTTCGGGATCGGGTCGATGGTCGGTTTTTCGATAAGGGCTTGCAGCCCCTGCGCTTGCGTCGGATACGCACCATTGTCGAGCCGGTAGAGCTTGAGGGCGACCGTGATGACTGCGACATCTTGCGCAGCGGCGATCTGCCTAATTTGGTAAGCCCGATCCTCTTCGGCGGCGGCACCGATGTGCGAAGCAGTGGCGTTGATGCAGTTCGGATCAGATCGCAGTTCGCCGGGATTTGCGTTGCAGGCGAACAGCGCCGTTTGCCGCATCCCGAAATTGTTGGTGAACTCGTCCACGGTGTAGACGCGATCGAGAGCAGTGACTTTTGTTGCGGGTTTGTCGCAGGCTGCGAGTGATACTGCGAGCGGCAGCACCGCAAGAACCCGGATGACGTTTTTGGTCTGCATTGTTTTTTCGTAGGTGTACGGGCGACGCGAGTGCGGCTGGCCCGCAGAATAAAAAGCGCCGACAGGGGGACCGTCAGCGAAAACGGGTTCCGGCATCCGAGGTTGTTGCCGCATTGCCGAAACCCGGCCAAATCTCGTTCCGGACCGACTTCGAGCAGCTATCGATGACAAGTATGCTACGAAAGTCGTAGTATTCCGATGCGTAGTTTATAACGATATTCGTAGCCTTTGGGACCATAGGCTATGCAATGTCTACCGAGGAACGATCAATTTTCGGGCTGCGCTTGAAGGAGGCGCGTCTGCGAGTTGGGCTGTCGCAACGACAACTCGGCATCGATGCAGGGCTGGACCCATTTGTCGCCAGTACACGCGTCAATCGTTACGAGTTGGGGGTGCACAAGGTCGATTTTCAGTTCGCAAGTAAGCTGGCTGCGGTCCTCAAGGTACCCGTGGCGTACTTCTATGCCGACGATCCGGAATTGGCAGAGTTGATCCGAACGTACGGTGCGCTCCCAAGTCGGGCGAAAGCACGGTTGTTGCGCAGCGCGCGCGAGCTTGCTGGAATTTAGCCCCGGCATATCTTCTGCGGCACGAGAATCGACGTACGCACGACGTGTCGAACGGTGCGTGCGATGCATTCGAGCCGTACTTACTGCCGCTCAGCGTCAATTTTCGTCAAGTCGGTAAATATTCCTCAGACTTTAGCTACAATCGCGCGAGAGCGACCTTTCGTCGCCGCTGGCTGACCGTCTGTGTGTCGCTTCTCTGACGGTAGCTCGAACCTGAGAGAAGGACGACAAGAAATGGTACTCAGACCACCCGCAATCGGGGACCTGAAGAATCGCGACCTGTACGAGGCCGTTCATCGCGGTTTGTTGCAGCATGACCGGCTGTTGATGCTGGATACACCACTCGGCAAGAACGCGTTGACCCCGTTGCGGGCGCGCGGATCGTCCGGGATCGGCGGCGACTACCATTGGACAATCGACGTTGCGTCGCTGCGCGACGATACAGCGCTGCTGTCGCTGATGCATCAGCCCGTCACCCTGTGGATTCAACAGCGTACGGCGCTGTACGCAGATTCGGTCTATCGACCCGTACACGGTTTCGTGCATCAAGTTGGATATTTGGGCGGGGACGGTAGCGTATCAACGTACCAGCTTGAATTTTCATCCGCGCTGATTTTCTTGAGCAAGACCCACAACGATGAAGGGTGGCTCGAAAAGGACGCGCGCGAAATCATTTCCGACGTATTCAACCGCTATCCGCAGCTGCAGGGGCGGTTCCGGTTCGACCTGACGCGCGAACCTGCGGTGCGCTCATGGTGCCGTCAGAGCGAATCCGATCTTCATTTCGTGTACCGCCTTCTCGAAGATGAAGGCATGTATCTCCGTTGGGTCCACGAACCGACGAAGGAAGGCGAACCGCCGACAACGACGCTCGTTATCGTGGACCGCGTATCGTCGCTGCCGGAAGCAAAACCGGCCGAATATTACCGTAGCAACACTGATCACGAAGCAGACGGGTTCACGCAGTGGGCGGTCATGCAGACCATGCAGAGCTTGCGTTATATGTCGCGTGCGTTCGACTATAAGCGCCCGACATCCCATTTCCAGACGGAAAGTGCCCTGCAATCCACGACGTACGCAACGGACGGCGGGCGGCAGTCGGAATCTCGCAGCATCCCTGCTGCACCGATGACGATCTATCAGCCGACAGCGTACGGCTACCCCGATTCAGACAGCGGCGAAGGCCGTGCCCGTCGTCGTGTTGAAGAGTGGGATTCGCGTGCGCGTCGCAATTTTGGTGTCGGCGGCCTGCGATGGCTCGATGCGGGTTCGCGATTCACGTTGAACAATCATCCGCGTCATCCCGACAGCGATCCCAAGAAGCGGGAGTTTCTCGTGATCGAGGCGCGTTGGTTCATCGAAAACAATGTGTCGATTGGTCAACAGGTGACGGAATATCCGCGCAGTCTGCGCGCGACGCTGGCCGAGCAGCAGGCAGCACACGGGACGCGCTTCAAGACGCCGGAACACCCGCAAGACGGAACAGCGGGATTTTTCGTCATCGAGGTTGAGGCGCAAGAGGCGAACGTCGAATATCGCAGCCCGCTCGCGCATCCCAAGCCGAACATGACGATCGAGCACGCGATCGTTGTGACGCAGCAGGGATCGGAAGCATGGACGAACGAGCGGAACCAGGTACGTGTGCACTTCGCTTGGGACCGCAAAAATCCGGACGGCACCTTCGCATCGTCGCCACTGCTATCGACCATGCAGGCCGACACGGGCAACGGCTACGGCTCGGTGCACGTGCCACGGGCCGGTGAATGGGTTTTAATCGCGTATTGGGCAAACGATTGCGACAAACCGTTTATTTTGGGGCGCGTCAACGGCGGCACGACACCTTCTCCGTGGCATTCGAATGTGCTGCTGTCGGGATTTCAGTCACAGGGGTTCGGTGGCACGGGCGCGTTTAACGCGTTCGTCCACGACGACGCCACGAACCAAAGCGGTACGCGGCTCGTTAGTTACACTGGCAGCAGCTACGCATCGATCGCGCAGGGATACTTGATTCAGCAGAGCGGAAACACGCGGGGGCGATATCTCGGTTCGGGATTGCTGTTGCACGCCGACCATTACGCATCGGTGCGCGGTGGCCGTGGCGTGTCGATCAGTGCGCACCCTGTTTCGCGCGACAGCGATCAGCTTGATGTTGACGAAGCACGCGAGCAGCTTACGCGCTCAAAAGACCTGCTCGGCAGCATCTCGGATGCGAGCGAACAGCATCAGGCCGAGAGCCTGAAACCCGGCGTTGAGGCGCTGACGGCGTTCACCGATGCGACCAAACAGTCGGCATCCGGCGAATCATCCGGAGGTCGGACGGCGGGCGGCGGCACGGGTAACGCCAACGCGTTCGCTGCGCCGCTGCTGCTGCTCGGCAGTCCGGCCGGTATCGGCCTGTCCACACATCAATCGCTTCACGCGAGTGCCGACCAACAGGCGAACTGGATCAGCGGACAGGATTCATATTTCGCGGCGGGCGGATCGATGCACGCGGCTACGGTAAATCATCTGAGCCTGTTCGCACGTAATCAGGGCATCAAGGCCGTTGCGGGTAACGGCAAGGTCGAGATACAGGCGCAGGCTGGTGATCTGGAAATGATCGCGCAGCAGCTTGTGAAATTGTTGTCGGTAGCCGGACGGATGGAAATTGCAGCGGATCAGGAGCTAGTCCTGTACTGCGGTGGTGCGACGATCCGCGTCAAGGGCGGAAACGTCTCGATACACGCACCCGGCAACGTTGACTTCAAGGGCGCGTCGTTCAGTTTCGCAGGGCCGGTCAGCGAGTCGTACACGATGCCGCAGTTCAAACCGTCGTATCAAGCACGGTATGTCCTGAAAAATCAGGCGGACGGTACACCGATGATCCGACACGCTTACGAAATGAAGCTGCCATCAGGGCGGACTGTGCTCGGCCATACGAATGATCTTGGCGAGACAGTGCCGGTTTTCACGCCGAACGCACAAGATGTGCCGCTGCAAGCCGTAAAGGCGAAGCCTGCTCAGGTCGAATCGTGGCAGTTTGCAGGCTCGGACAAACCGATGATTCAACGCGACTACTTGGAGGACTGACGTATGGCGGGCACGATGGAACCGGTCGCGACCTGCACGACCGTCAATGAGGATAGGGTTACGTACGCCGAGCTACCGCCGGACACGAAGGGTTATTTACAAGAGAAGATCGAATACGCACTGCAGGCCCCGGATTTCGTCAATATCAAGCTGCCTGACGGCACGAACACGATTTCGGCGCTCAAGCAGGTTGTGATGACGGCCGCGATCCGCGTCGATGAGGACATAGCCGACTTCCGATGGCAGTACAAAGCGGAGGTAACTTTCGATATGTGGCCGGACAGGATTTCTGGAGGTCTGGCAGCTCCAATTCCGTTTCTTCGTGGTGATGCTACTGAAGGCCCGGGGCGACGCCACACCTTAAATCCATTCCCTCCGGGGCGGAAGCGGATAGTCGAAGAAGGTCAGAAAATTGTCTTGATGCGTCGGCCGGACGTGATCATCGTGAAAAATCCGGCCGATCGTTGGCCGGGGCGGAGCACTGTCGATCACGAAGGCAACCCGCATGTCGATAATTCGCTGCGACTGGTGGAGGTTAAATTCCCCGGGGATGCATGGGGCTTCGGCCAAGAAGATGCATACCGGAAAATTGCGGGACGGCCGGGTGAGTACACGCGCCGCATGTCAGTGATTGATGTCAGCGACTGTCACGGTGATCTGGAAAAAGCGCGACAACGAGCGCTTGCGATGTCGCCGGAGCAGCGTGAAGCGGAATTGCGTCAGAAGCGTCGCGAACGGCAACTGCGTGCACCCATTCGGTCGGCCGATCCGATTGCGCAACCTGCATGGTACGAAGCATGGATTCGGCAAGCAGGAGAAGTAGGGCATGCGGCCGTTGCAGCCGCGTGGGACGCGGTGAATGATGGGGCTGCCTACTTATCGGCCGAAACGCACGCTTGGTTGCAGCAGCATGCGCCGTGGGCACTGACTGCTGGCAAATGGGTGGCCGACAGTGCGACAGCGACTTGGCGATGGGTGGATGAAAAGGGCAACGAGATTTACCGCTACACGACCGCGCAGTTGAAGGCAGGATGGGATGCGATTGTCCGTTCGACGGACATGACGTGGAACCTTCTGAAGCAGATCAATTGGACGCAGATCGGTACGTCGATCATCAAGGGACTAGTTGTCGTCGCCGCCGTGGTCGCGGGCGTAGTTATTATCATGGTGGTCGCGGAAGCGTTACTGGCGGTACTTCTGGCACTCGCAGCGATTGTCGCAGCTGCCACGGTGGAAACGCTTGCCGCGCTCGCGATTGCGCTAGGCGTGACAGTCGCCGCAGCGTGACCGCTCGCAAATTTACCGTCGAATATCAATCAGAACGTTCAACATGAGCAATGAATCTGTGGTGCTGACACCGTTTGCAGCCTATGCACGCTACGCCGAGGAATTGAGCGTGCGCTTGGCGGACAACAGCTTTGCGGTCAAGCCGGGAGTCATCGGGACGGTGTATTTTGCTGGCGGCTCGCAGCCAGAGGGGCGGCGCAGTTTGCTTGCATGCTTCGACAAGTTTGATGAACTGTTCGGCAAACACCTCATCACCGGTAAAGATGAGGACTTGGCGAAGTTCAGCAAGAAAACGGCGAAGGGCGTTGAGAAAATTCGCAAAGCGATCAGCGATAGCTCCGGGTACGACCAAGTCAGCGTTATGCGATCGAGCGCCCCTACCTCCACCGTCGCACCTGACTACGCAATCGCAACATTGACTGGTAGTTCGAGTCCGATCGATTACGTTGCCCCGTCAGGTTTTGAAGTTCCCAAAGGGCGGGAGTTGGGGCTGTCGTTCTTGAAATTCAGCGTGCCCATGGAGTTGGTCACACAACCGGAAGGTCAAGCGCAGTACGAGCATTTCTTGCACTACGTCTGTGAACAACTCGACGTACGTGGCGGTTACGGTGGCTTGTCGGCAGTGACCGCGTATGACTATCACAAATGGCAGGCGCAGGAATGGGCGATTGCCGAGCGGTTCAGTGGAATCGAGGTCGATGCCTGCGCCCATTTTGGGCGGGAAGAATACGATCCTATTTCGTATTTGGGCGAATCGACCGATGCCATGACCGCGCTGTATCCCGGGCTACATCCGGGCGCAAAAGTGGGGCGATGGGGTTTCATCAAGGGCGTCAACTGGTACACGTTGCTGAGCGATGTTTTCATTGAACGGCTCGGCGGCGAAGATGCGTTGCGTGCGGCCCTTGACCGTGACGACATTCGGATCGAGCGCATTAATCATTGTGTGCTTGTCCGGGCCGGACCATTTCCGCGCTTGGGCGCACCCGAAGAGGGGTTGCCCGAGCCGTACGTGTTCGTTAACAGCGTGTTACGCACGCTGCGCAACCCGAAACCGGACGGGCTGCATTTATACGATCCGCAACTGGAAAATGCTGACAACAAGAACGCCCGAAAATGGCAAGCACGCTTTGACCTGCCCGATGCGCCGCCGATTCCTGAGCCGCCGACGATTGTCCCGTCGCCCGTGAATCGTGAACCGGCCCGCCAAAGTGTGCGGGGCGGCAGTGTATGCCCGGAAGCGGGTTGGTGGCATACGCCAGCTAAGGCGGGAAGCCGTCGCTATTTCGAAGCGGGCGAAATCATGCCGGTGATCGAAGGCAGTTCGTGGGGTACAACGAACTGGCACTGGTCGCCGACTGAGAAGCAAGACGGATAACACCGGCCATGACGAGATACCTGATTCTCGACGGCGATCACACGACAGTGGCGGGAACGGTGCAAGCCAAGGCTACGCCGTTCGCGCTCGATGGCAGGCACATCGCGCATGAGGATGACGATGTGTTCTGCCCGGTGTGCAAGAC
>Ga0055527_1000439_pt1 | contig 16619 bp, 13 predicted proteins | sample AraplaCol_mMS_r2_FD_55010 | JGI IMG/M metagenome (GOLD analysis project Ga0055527, IMG submission 55010) | Arabidopsis root microbial communities from North Carolina, USA - plate scrape CL_Col_mMS_r2 | ecosystem: Host-associated > Plants > Roots > Endosphere | place: USA: North Carolina...
CGCCCATGCGGGACAACGTGATGCGCGTGGATTTCATGATGAATGCAGTCATTAGAATGCAGTCCCAATCTGGAACTGGAAGCGTTGCGTTTGATCTTCGGTCTTGCGCTTGATCGGGAAGCCCATGCTGATCTTGAGCGGACCGATCGGCGACAGCCACGACAGACCGAAACCAGTCGAGTAGCGCATGTCGCCCAGCTTGTATGGCTGACCTTCGGCGAACACGTTACCGTAGTCAAAGAACGTGAACAGGCGGACGGTGCGGTCCACGCCCGAACCCGGCAGCGGGAAAATGAATTCCACGTTGCCGACGAACTTGCTGGCGCCACCGATGGCCACGCCGTTGGCGTCGCGCGGGCCCAGCGTGCTGGTTTCGTAACCGCGCACCGAGCCAATACCGCCGGCGTAGTAGTTCTTGAACACCGGGAAGTCCTTGCCGCCGTAACCGTGGCCGTACCCGATTTCGTTGTTGAACGCCATCGTGAACGACTTCGACAGCGGGTAGAAATACTGGTGCTGATAGTACGCGCGGAAGTACTGCAGATCGCCGCCCGGAATACCGAACTCCAGGTTGGCCTGCTGATAGCGGCCACGCGTCGGCACCAGCGCACTGTCACGCTGATCCTTCGACCAGCCAATGGTGATCGGNAAGTTGTTGGTGATACGGCCGTTCTTCGCGACGTAGTTCTGGTAGGCCAGCGGCGTGTTGGTTGTCACGTCGATAGTCGTGCGCTCGTAGCCAATGCCGAAGAAGACGGTATCGGTTTCCGAGAACGGCACGCCAAACTTGACGTTGCCACCCTGTTGCACGACACGATAGTCNTGGTCACCCGTGTAGTACAGCGGGCGGTACGTGCGGTAGTACAGCTCGGTTGAACGACTGATGCCATCCACCGTGAAGTACGGATCGAACTGCGTCACAGCAATGGTGCGGTTCGACTTGGACGTGTTCACATCCAGGCCNAGGCTCGTGCCGGAGCCGAACACGTTGTCCTGACGGATACCCGCCGACAGCACCAGCTTGTCGGTCGACGAGAAGCCCACGCCCAGGTTGATCTGGCCGGTCGGCTTTTCGGTCACGTTGACGTTCACATCGACCTGGTCGGTCGTACCGGGCACGTCTTCCGTCGTGATGTTCGCATCGGTGAAGTAACCCGTACGGTTCACGCGGTTCTGCGAAAGCTGCAGCTTCTCGCCATCGAACCACGAGGCTTCCATCTGGCGCATTTCGCGGCGCACGACTTCGTCGCGGGTCTTGCTGTTGCCGACAACGTTCACGCGACGCACATACACGCGGCGGCCCGGATCGACCACCAACGTGAGCGCAACCGTGCGGTCCTTCTGGTTGATCTGCGGCTGCGGATTGATGGTGGCGAAAGCGTAACCGTACGTGCCAAGCAAATCGGTAATCGACTTGGTCGTCGACGACAGCTTGGCCGAAGAGAAGACATCGCCCTGCTTGAGCTTGATGAGCTTCTCCATCTCGGCCTGCTTGCCCAGCAGCTCGCCGGTCAGCTTGATGTCCGATACCTTGTACTGCTCACCCTCGTGGATGTTCAGCGTCAGGTAAATATCCTTCTTGTCGGGCGTGATCGATACCTGGGTCGACTCGATGGCGAATTCCAGGTAGCCACGATCCAGATAGAACGAGCGCAGCGCTTCCAGGTCAGCCGTGAGCTTCTGCTTGGAGTACAGATCGTTCTTGGTGTACCACGACAGCCAGTTCGGCGTGGACAGTTGCATCTCGTCGCGCAGGTCGCCTTCCTTGAAGGCCTTGTTGCCGACGATATTGATCTGGCGAATCTTGGCGGTCGGACCTTCGTCCACCGTGAACGTGATCGACACACGGTTGGCATCGACCGGNGTAACGGTGGTCGTCACCTCGGCAGCGTAGTAGCCGCGCGAAACATACTGGCGCTTGATTTCCTGCTCGGCACGGTCGATGAGAGACTTGTCGTAGTAACGGGCCTCAGCCACACCCACGCCGCGCAGCGTGCGGCGCAGCGCTTCCTTGTCGAACTCTTTGAAGCCGATGAACTCAAGCTGCGAGATCGCCGGACGCTCTTCCACGCGCACCACCAGCACATTGCCTTCGGAGCGGATCTGAACGTCCTTGAAGAAGCCGGTGTTGTAGAGCGCGCGAATCGATTCCGCGCCCTTCTCGTCGGTGAAGGTCTCACCCACCTTCACAGGCAGATAGCCGAACACGGTGCCCGGCTCGACGCGCTGCACCCCCTCCACGCGAATGTCCTTGACGACGAACGGCTCCACTGCATGAGCCTGACCGGCAGTAACGGTCAGCACGGAAGCCGCCAGCACGCTGAGCGGGAAGCGATGTTGTCTGATCAATCTAATCCCCTAGTTGGATTCAATCGGAATCCACTTCTGAGTGTTTTCAAAACCCTGAGTTGCCCGCTCACGCCGGTGGCAACGATGCAGCTAACCGACCCAGTTTGAATACGGTCTAGCCACGAGTCAGAAACAACCGACTCAAATCGTTGTACAGGGCGAGCGAAGTGAGAAGCAGGATGCAGGCGACGCCGATCTTCTGAAGGACTGCTTGCCAGGATTCCGGCACGGGTCGGCCAGTCAAAAATTCCACGCAATAATACAGCAAATGCCCCCCATCCAATACCGGAACGGGCAATAAGTTCAGCACGCCGAGGCTGACGCTGATCAACGCGAGAAAGCTCACAAACGTCTGCCAGCCAAGGCTTGCCGCCTTGCCCGCAAAGTCCGCCACCGTGATCGGTCCGCTCAGGTTCTGCAGCGATGCCTGACCGACGATCATCTTGCCCAGGACCTGGAGCGACAGCACCGAAGTCCGCCAGACCTCGCCCACGGCGTGGCCCAAGGCGGCAACCGGCTCGTCTCGGATCATCGCCGTTTCCACCTTCTGGTTGAGCTGCGCGCCGAGCTTGCCGATCTTCGGCCCCGCGGGGTTCTTGGGATCGGCGTCGGCATCTGGGCGAACGGGCAACGTCATGGGCTGATCGTTGCGCAGAATATCGATCGACGCGTTTTGCTCAGGCATGGCGCGGATCTGGCGGATGAGGTCCATCGCCTGATCGGCGGGCTGGCCCGCGAAGCGAACGATCTGATCGCCGGCTTTCAACCCGGCGCGTGCCGCGGCACTGGCAGGAAGCACGTCGACAATGGTGACGGGACCGCCCAGCAGGCGCAAACCGATCTGGTCAATCACGTCTGCCTGCGGCGTACGGGCCGCGCTCGGCAAGCCGTGCAGACGGACGGTGCGCTCGGCACCATCGGTGCCGCGCACTTGTACAAGCGCGTCGCGCCCCGCGATGCCGGCCGAATACAACCGCATGCGGACATCGCTCCAGCTGCGCACGGGCGCAGGTGTTTCATCGTCCGTACCGATTGCGATCACGCGGTCCCTGGCATGCAGGTCGGCCTGGGCGGCAATGCTGCCAGGTGGCGGAGCGCCGAGGATAGGCAACGGCTCGATTGCGCCGACCCATGCCAGCACTGCATAGAGCGCAATCGCGAGCAGGAAATTGGCGATCGGGCCAGCAGCCACGATGGCAAACCGCTTGTAGACCGGCTGTTGATCGAAGGTGCGCGGGAGGTCTTCGGGGAGGATGGGCGGGTCTTTCTCGGGGTCTCGCGATCCCTCGCCCAGCATCTTGACGTAGCCGCCCAGCGGAATGGCGCAGATCGTCCATTCGGTGCGGTCAGGGCCGCGGCCCACATGGCGGAACAGCACCTTGCCGAAGCCAACGGAAAACCGGAGCACCTTCACGCCGCACAGGCGCGCGACGCTGTAGTGGCCCAATTCGTGAATGACGATCAGTACCGCGATCGCAAAGACAAACGCTAAAACGGTCTGCAAAACCTTCTCCGGATGCACTGAAGGGCACGCGCGGGGCTGCGCCGCGCGAAGCCGCTATGTTACTCGCTTGCTCTGACAGCGCGCTTTCACGCGGCCGGCAGTTGCGCGCATACGGTCGCGATATAGCGTTCAGCCTGCAGACGCGCTTGGGCGTCGGCTTCAAAAACAGTGTCGAGCGAGTCGGCGGGCACGATGGAGGTACGGGAGAGCGTGTCGCCCACCACGGCTGCAATCTCGGTGAACCGGATGCGGCGCTGCAAAAATGCTTCGACAGCCACCTCGTTGGCCGCGTTCAGTGCAGCAGGTGCCGTACCACCGGCGCGCAGTGCGTCAAAGGCCAGCGCCAAGCAAGGGAAACGCCGCAGGTCCGGCGCCTCGAACGTCAGCGCGCCCGTGGTGACAAGATCGAGCAGCGGAACACCGGCGTCGATGCGTTCGGGATATGCCAAGCCGTAGGCAATCGGCGTGCGCATGTCCGGGTTACCGAGCTGCGCCAGCACCGAGCCATCGTCGTAGCCGACCATCGAATGGATGACACTCTGCGGGTGGATCAGGACTTCGAGATGCTCGACAGGCACGCCGAACAGCCAGTGGGCCTCGATCACCTCCAGCCCCTTGTTCATCATGGTGGCGGAGTCGACGGAGATCTTGCGTCCCATGACCCAGTTCGGATGCGCGCAAGCCTGATCTGGCGTGACATCCGCAAGGGACTCCACAGCGCGCGTGCGGAACGGGCCACCCGATGCCGTCAGCACGATGCGCGACACGCCCCGCGCGAACTGCGGAACTTGCTGCGGCAAGCATTGGAAGATGGCGTTGTGCTCGCTGTCGATCGGGAGCACGGTGGCGCCATNCTGACGCACGGCGTCCATGAAGAGCGCGCCGGACATCACCAGCGCCTCCTTGTTGGCCAGTAGCACGCGCTTGCCGGCGCGCACGGCGGCAAGCGTCGGACGCAAGCCGGCCGCCCCAACGATAGCGGCCATCACNGCATCGCAGTCGGGGTGGGCGGCAGCCTCTTCCAAGGCCTCGGTGCCAGAACGGATTTCGATGCCGCCAGCATCTGCGCCAAGCTGGTCACGCAATGCCTCCGCCGNCGCGACCGAACCCAGCACCGCCATCTTCGGGCGAAACTCACGGCAGAGCACCGCGAGCTTGTCGGCCTGCGCGTTGGCGGTTAGTGCAAAAACGCTGTACTTGTCGGGATGACGGCGCACCACGTCGAGCGTGCTGTCGCCAATGGAGCCGGTGGCGCCAAGAACGGTCAAACGCATCATGTTCAGACGCCTCAGGAAATCAGCAGCGCAGCCAGCGGAAACACCGGCAGCAGCGCGTCGATGCGATCGAGCACACCGCCGTGGCCGGGCAACAGGCNGCTGCTGTCTTTCATGCCGACCTGACGCTTGAGCAGGGATTCAAACAAATCACCGCCAATGCTTGCAGCGACGAGCAAGANGGTCAGCGCCAGAGCCGTGACCGCGCCGCNCTGGTCNAACTCGTACGAGAACCACGTCGGTGCAAACCAATGCGTGATNCCGGCCACGCTGGCGATCACCGCAACCAGCACGGCACCGCCGATTGCACCTTCCCACGATTTGCCCGGACTGATGGTCGGAGCAAGCTTGCGNCGACCAATGGCCTTGCCGACAAAATACGCGCCAACATCNGCCGCCCACACGAGCAATGCCACCGAAAGCAAAAAGGCGACGCCATGCGTGCGTAATTCAATGGCGCCATGCACGAACGCGGGCAGCATCACCAAGCCCAACAGCGTGAACACGACCCTGCGCGTGCCATGCAACTCGCGCACGCCGCCCGCCAGCAACGCCCAGGCGATCACCCATGCGATCACCGCGCCATGGAACAACGGCTGCACATCACCGCGAATGGGAATGTCGTGCCAGGCGATCGTCAGCATGACGACAACGACCGCATAGAGAATCGGCCCCCACCAGCCGGGCAGGCGCACGAGACGTCCCCACTCCCACGCGGCGAGGGCTGCAAATACCGTCACGAGCCCGGCCAGGCCGGCGGGCGGCGCGAAGAACAGAATGGGCAGGATGACAATCAGCAGGCAGACAGCGGTAATGACGCGAGTCAGCAGCATGTGTCAGGCTCCGGCGGATAGCGCGGGGGGAACATCGGGCTCGAGCTGCGCGCTGGTACGGCCGAAGCGGCGCTCGCGGTTGCGATACCACGCAAAGGCGCGATCGAGTTCTGCGGCATCGAAGTCGGGCCAGTAGCGATCGGTGAAGTACAGCTCGGAATAGGCAAGCTGCCACAGCAGAAAGTTGCTGATGCGCTGCTCGCCGCCGGTGCGGATAAACAGATCCGGCTCCGGCGCGTAAGACAGGGCCATGTACGGCGCAAGCATTTCTTCCGTGATGGCGTCGGGTGCAATGCCCGGCTGCGCCGCCAACAAGGCGCGCATGGCTTGCAGGATGTCCCAGCGCCCACCGTAGTTGGCGAGGATCGTGACAGTCAGACCGGGGTTGGCAGCCGTCTTGGNCTCAGCTTCGCGAATCAAAAGCTGGATGCGCGGGCTGAACGCCGACAAATCGCCCACCACGCGCAGGCGGATGCCGTTGTCATGGAGCTTGCTCACTTCGCGGCGCAGGGCCGTCATGAACAGCTTCATGAGAAAGGTGACTTCCTCGGCCGGACGGCGCCAGTTTTCGGAACTGAAGGCAAACAGCGTCAGGTAGCCGACGCCACGTCGCGCAGCAGCTTCAACAGTGGCACGTACGGCGTCGAGGCCGCGACTATGCCCGGCCACGCGCGGCAGATGCCGTTCGGTGGCCCAGCGGCCGTTACCGTCCATGATGACGGCAACGTGGCGCGGCGTATCGGCGGTGTCAGGCACCGCNAGTGTGGAACTAATATGCATGAATCGGGCTTCCCGCCACCTGCGCCCAATGCGCCGGCGGCNGGAGACGGCCTTACACCGTCATGATTTCCTTGTCTTTCTCGGCGACCAGCTTGTCGATCTCGGCGACGAACTTGTCGGTCAGCTTCTGAACGTCGTCTCCGCCGCGACGCTCGTCGTCTTCCGAGATGGCCTTGTCCTTCACCAGCTTCTTGAGCTGTTCGTTGGCATCGCGACGCAGGTTGCGCACGGCCACCTTGGCATCTTCGCCCTCACCCTTCACGACCTTGGTCAGTTCCTTGCGACGCTCCTCGGTCAGTGCGGGAGTCGGCACGCGAATGATGTCACCCATGGTTGCGGGGTTCAGGCCGAGGTCCGCTTCACGGATGGCCTTCTCGACGGCTTGCACCATCTTCTTTTCCCACGGTTGCACGCCAATCGTGCGTGCATCCACCAGGGTCACGTTGGCCACCTGGCTGATCGGCACCATCGAGCCGTAGTAGTCGACTTGCACGTGATCGAGCAGACCGGTGTGGGCACGGCCAGTACGGATCTTGGCCAGATCCGTCTTGAGAGCCTCGATCGACTTCTGCATCTTCTGCTCGGCATTCTTTTTGACATCGGCGACGCTCATACTTCCTCCGAACGATAACGGCGGCCTGCCAACTTGCGCCCCGGAAAACGACACAGGGCACCGGCAAGACCAAAAAGACAATAGGCGATTTTACATGGAAGCCGCTCGCCAACGCCATTTACGCAGGGTCAGCGAACGGTAAAAAAGGTGCCTGCAAGCAGGCTCGCCGCTGGCTTTAGACGTGCACCAGCGTGCCTTCGTCTTCACCCAGGATCACCCGNTTGAGTGCGCCCGGTTTCTGGATCGAGAACACCTTGATTGGCAGCTTCTGATCTCGNCACAGCGCAAATGCAGTCGCATCCATCACCTGCAGGTTGCGCGAGATGGCTTCGTCGAACGTGATGGTGGTGTAGCGGGTGGCGCTCGGGTCCTTCTTCGGATCGGCGGTGTACACGCCGTCCACCTTGGTGGCCTTGAGGACGATCTCAGCACCGATTTCCGAGCCGCGCAGTGCAGCGGCGGTGTCGGTCGTGAAGAACGGGTTGCCGGTGCCGGCGGCGAAAATCACGATCTTCCCTTCTTCCAACTGGCGGATCGCGCGGGGACGGATATACGGCTCGACCACTTGGTCCAGCCGCAGCGCCGATTGCACACGGCCTTCGAGGTTGGCATGACGCATGGCGTCTTGCAGGGCCAGGGCGTTCATCATGGTGGCCAGCATGCCCATATAGTCGGCCGTGGCNCGGTCCATGCCNGCGGCGCCGCCCGCGACACCGCGGAAGATGTTGCCGCCGCCGATCACCACTGCCACCTGCACGCCCAGCTTCACGATTTCGGCGATATCGTTAACCATCCCTTCGATGGTGCTGCGGTTGATGCCAAAGGCATCGTCGCCCATCAGGGCTTCGCCGGAAAGTTTGAGTAGAACGCGCTTATAGGCAGGCATGGAGATCCTCGTGACGATTCCTGGTACGGGAAACAGGAAAAGGGAAATGACGCTGCGGATATGACAACGATGCGCAAAGCGGGGACTTCGCACATCCCGCAACCTTCTTGCGCGGAAGCCGTCAGAAAACACCCCCGACGATGCCCGCGCAAGCAGGCTGCACCTGCAAACAGGGCACCTTTCGGTGCCCTGTTTGTTCGGCATTATACGGCTGCGCCAATGGTGGAAACGACACCTCCCGGCCTGCGCCGGGGTGTGAATCGCCGCACCATCGAAAACGGCCGTCGCAGCATTACGCCTGTTGCTTGGCAGCGGCCACCTGGGCAGCCACTTCAGCAGCGAAGTCGTCTTGCTTCTTCTCGATGCCCTCGCCCACCACGTACAGCGTGAAAGCCTTCACGGTCGTGTTGGCAGCCTTGAGCATTTGCTCAACGGTTTGCTTGTCGTTCTTCACGAACGGCTGGTTCAGCAGCGAGACTTCCTTCAGGTACTTCTGCACGCTGCCTTCCACCATCTTGGCAACGATTTCAGCCGGCTTGCCCGATTCCGCGGCCTTCTGTTCAGCAACNCTGCGCTCCTTGGCAACCAGCTCGGCCGGCACGTCATCAGCCGACAGCGACACCGGCTTCATGGCGGCAGCCTGCATTGCTGCATCCTTGGCCGCCACTTCGTTGCCTTCGAATGCCACCATCACGCCGATGCGAGTGCCGTGCAGGTACGAAGTCAGCTGGGTGCCTTCAAAACGCTGGAAGCGGCGGATCGTCATGTTCTCGCCGATCTTGCCGATCAGGCGGGTACGCACGGCCTCAACGGTTTCGTCGCCGATCGACAGCGCCGACAGGGCAGCCACGTCAGCCGGGTTCTTCTGAGCGATCAGCTTGGCAACATCGTTGGTGAAGGCCAGGAAATCGTCGTTCTTCGAGACGAAGTCGGTTTCGCAGTTCACTTCGACCAGGGCGCCCGTGGTGCCCTCGACGAACGCGGCAACCACGCCTTCAGCGGTGACGCGGCTCGAAGCCTTGCCGGCCTTGTTGCCCAGCTTCACGCGCAGGATCTCTTCGGCCTTTTCCAGGTTGCCTTCGGCTTCGGTCAGGGCCTTCTTGCATTCCATCATCGGCGCGTCGGTCTTCGCGCGCAGTTCTGCAACCATGCTTGCGGTAATTGCCGCCATTCTCATGCTCCTTGTTTCAGATCGTCGTCCGGTCGCAAGCGGAATCTTCGCCTCGCGCCGGCCTGTCGTCCGGTTTCCATCCGGCCGCCCCACGAAATACGACGCGCGTGGGACATCCGCATGACAAATTTCAAAAAAAAGGGGCGTTTGTTACGCGCCCCTGTCTGGCCATCGGCCCCGATGCGTTGCACCAGGTGCGGCCTGGCACACGTCCCGCGCATTCAAGCCGCGGGCGCACGCCTTCTTGTCTTTAGCCTTCTTGGACTTCGACGAAGTCGTCGCCACCGCGAGCAGCTTCAACCACTTCCTGAACCGCATTGGCGCGGCCTTCCAGGATCGCGTCTGCCACGCCGCGCACGTACAGTGCAACAGCCTTGCTCGAGTCGTCGTTACCCGGGATGACGTAGTCGATGCCTTCCGGCGAGTGGTTCGTGTCAACCACGCCGATCACCGGAATGCCCAGCTTAGCGGCTTCGGTCACGGCAATCTTGTGGTAGCCAACGTCCACCACGAAGATGGCGTCCGGAATGCCGCCCATGTCCTTGATGCCGCCAATGGACTTCACCAGCTTGTCCATTTCGCGCTCGAACATCAGTGCTTCCTTCTTGCTCATGGTTTCGGTCGCGCCGGCTTCCTTGGCGACTTCCATGTCCTTCAGGCGCTTGATCGAGGTCTTGACCGTCTTGAAGTTGGTCAGCATGCCGCCGAGCCAGCGGCTGTCGACGAACGGCATGCCTGCGCGAGCCGCTTCTTCAGCCAGGATCTCGCGCGATTGACGCTTCGTGCCGACGAACAGAATGGTGCCCCGGTTGGCTGCCAGCTGGCGCACGTACTTCAGTGCGTCCTGGTACATCGGCAGCGTCTTTTCCAGGTTAATGATGTGAATCTTGTTGCGATGGCCGAAGATGAAGGGGGCCATCTTGGGGTTCCAGAAGCGAGTCTGGTGGCCAAAGTGGACACCGGCTTCCAGCATTTCGCGCATGGTCACGGACATGAAATTCTCCAGTCGGGTTAGGTCTGAAGCCGCCTCAGACATCCGTTGCATGCGTTACGACGGACACCCGCGGTGAAGCGGCTCGCGATTTCAAGCGCCACCGACCACACGGCCAGCGACTGCTTAGCCAGCGATTATAGCGGCAAAAACCCAATCGACTCAAGACCTTCCGAGCATTCGCAGCAAACGGGCCGAGGCTGGCGCCCAGCGCCCGAAAACCCCGGCAGGGGCGCTTTGGTGCGATAATTCACACTTTAGCCACGACGCGGCGCTTCGCGCGCTTGCGTGCAGAAAGAGTCACAGCATGGCCGTTACCATTCACACCGCCGAAGACATTGCGCAAATGCGCGTGGCCTGCCGGCTTGCGTCCGAAGTTCTGGACTACATCACCCCGTTCGTAACTCCCGGCGTGACCACGGGCAAACTCAACGAGCTGTGCCACGCTTACATGCGTGACGTGCAAGGCACTGTGCCGGCGCCGCTGAACTATGCGCCACCGGGCTATCCGCCCTTCCCAGCATCGATCTGCACGTCGGTCAACGATGTGATTTGCCACGGCATTCCGGGCGACAAGGNGCTCAAGAGCGGTGACATCGTCAACCTCGACATCACCGTCATCACCAAGGAAGGCTATTACGGCGACACCAGCCGCACCTTCGTCGTGGGTGAAGGGTCGATCCTCGCCAAGCGCCTGACNCAGGTGACATTCGAATGCATGTGGAAGGGCATCGCCGCGGTGCGTCCCGGTGCACGCTTGGGCGACATCGGCCACGTGATCCAGCAACATGCTGAAGCCGCAGGATATAGCGTGGTGCGCGAATATTGCGGCCACGGCATCGGCAAGAAATTCCACGAAGATCCGCAGATCCTGCACTACGGCCGCCCCGGCACCGGGATGGAGTTGAAGGCCGGCATGATCTTCACGATCGAACCGATGATCAACGCGGGCAAGCGCGANATCCGCACGATGCCNGACCAGTGGACCGTCAAGACGCGCGANCGCAGCCTGTCGGCGCAGTGGGAACANACGCTTCTGGTGACGGANACCGGCCACGANGTGCTGACCGTGTCGGCGTTGACGCCGCCGGCACCGGAATTCGTACACGAAGGCTCACCGGCCACGGCCTGATCCTCGCGGGCGAGCCGCATCGTCAGCGGCAGCACCGTCGCGCTGATCTCGCCTCGCACCGGCTCAACTCTTGCAGCGACCGGCTCGTTCCGGTCGCTGTTTCATTCACGCTCCACTCATGCCCTCCGCTGCTGCCGCCCCTGCCGAAGAAGCCCATCCGCGCGACGCCCTGAAAGCTGAGCGCGCACACCTGTTCGCGCAGTTCGACCAGCACGCCAACGTTCAGCAACTCGTAACCAAGCTGGCGCGCGCGGTGGACCGTGCGCTGGTTCGGCTCTGGCAGGAAGAGCTGATGCCAGCCGACTGCGCGCTGATTGCAGTGGGCGGCTACGGGCGCGGCGAACTGTTTCCGCATTCCGATGTGGACATCCTCCTGTTGCTGCCGGGCACCGCAGACAAGGCATTGGAGGCCCGNCTAGAGGCCTTCATCGGCCGCTGTTGGGACATGGGGCTGGACATCGGCTCGTCGGTGCGCACGGTCGACGAATGCATCAATGAAGCCGCACAGGACGTCACGGTACGCACGTCGTTGCTGGAAGCGCGCCTGCTGACCGGCGACGAAGGCCTGTACCGCACGTTCGAGACGCACTATCAAGGCCACCTCGACGCGGCAGATTTCTTCCAGTCGAAACTGCTGGAAATGCGCCAGCGGCATGCGAAGTACCAGGACACGCCCTACTCGCTTGAACCGAACTGCAAGGAAAGCCCAGGCGGCCTGCGCGATCTGCAGGTGATTCTGTGGATGACGCGCGCGGCCGGTTTCGGTTCGAGNTGGAATGAGCTGCTTGCCAACGGCCTGCTCACGCGCCGTGAAGCGCAGGAGTTGGCCAGCAATGAACGTCTGCTCAAAACCGTGCGGGCTCGGCTGCACTTACTAGCCGGGCGTCGCCAGGACGTTCTCGTATTCGACCTGCAGACGCAACTGGCCGAGTCGTTCGGCTACCGTCCGACCACCGCAAAGCGCGCCAGCGAACAGCTCATGCGCCGCTATTACTGGGTCGCCAAGGCCGTCACGCAGCTCAATACCGTGGTGCTGCAGAACATCGAAGCGAAGCTGTTCCCGAGCGAGCTGGGTATCACGCGCAAGATCAACGATCGCTTTGTTGAACGGCAAGGCATGCTCGAAATTGCCGATGCCGATCTCTACCAGCGCGAACCGACGGCAATTCTTGAAACGTTCCTGCTGTACGAGCAGACGCGCGGCATCAAGGGATTGGCAGCCAGCACGATGCGCGCGCTGTACAACGCNCGGACGTTGATGGACGCCAAATGGCGCAAGGATCCNGCCAACCGCGCGCTGTTCCTGTCGATCCTGCAGCAGCCGCAGGGCATCACACACGCTCTGCGCCTGATGAACCAGACCAGCGTGCTCGGCCGCTACCTGGTCAACTTCCGCCGCATCGTGGGGCAGATGCAGCACGACCTGTTTCACGTCTACACGGTCGATCAGCACATTCTGATGGTGGTGCGCAATATCCGCCGCTTCGCCATCGTCGAGCACACGCACGAGTTTCCGTTCTGCAGCCAGTTGATGGCGAACTTCGACAAGCCGTGGGTGCTGACCGTGGCAGCGCTCTTCCATGACATTGCGAAGGGACGCGGCGGTGACCATTCCGTGCTCGGCATGTCCGACGCGCGACGCTTCTGCAAGGAACACGGCATCGCCAAGGAAGACGCCGACCTGATCGTCTGGCTCGTCGAACACCATCTGACCATGAGCCAGGTCGCGCAGAAGCAGGACCTGGGCGATCCGGAGGTCATCCGTCATTTCGCCGATCTGGTCGGCACCGAGCGTCGATTGACCGCGTTGTATCTGCTNACCGTTGCCGACATCCGCGGCACCAGCCCGAAAGTGTGGAACGCCTGGAAGGGCAAGCTGCTGGAAGACCTGTATCGCATGACGTTGCGCGTGCTCGGTGGTGCCACCACGGACCCGCACGCCGTACTCGAAGGCCGCAAGGAAGAAGCGCGCGCCCTACTGCGTCTGGCCGCACTGGATGACACCGCGCACGAGGCGCTGTGGAAACAGCTCGACGTGGGCGTGTTTCTGCGCCACGACGCGCGCGACATCGCCTGGTTCACGCGGCACTTCTACAACCGCGTCGACACGACGATCCCGATCGTGCGCGCACGCATTTCACCGGCGGGCGTCGGCCTGCAGGTGGCGGTCTACTCGCCGGATCGGCCCGATCTTTTCGCACGCATCTGCGGCTACTTCGAGCGCAAGAGCCTGACGATTCTGGACGCCAAGATCCACACCACCAAACACGGCTACGCGCTCGACACCTTCCAGGTGGCCGACCCCAGCAGCGGCCTGGTGGAACCCGGCCATTACCGCGACATCATCACGCTGGTCGAACACGAACTGGCCGAGCAGATCTCGCGCGAAACCGCCCTGCCCGAGCCGCCGCGTGGGCGCATCTCGCGGCAGTCGCGCAGCTTCCCGATCAAGCCCCGTGTCGACCTGCGTGCTGACGAGCGCGGCCAGTATTACCTGCTCTCCATTTCTGCGACAGACCGCACCGGTCTGCTCTACGCGATTGCCCGCGTGCTCGCACACCGTCGCGTGTCGGTGCACACCGCGCGCATCAACACGCTCGGCGAGCGCGTGGAAGACATCTTCCTGGTCGACGGCACTCGCCTGACCCAGGACAACAAACTGCAGCTCGAGCTTGAAAGCGAGTTGCTTGATGCGCTCGCCATCTGAGCGCCAGCCTTACCGGTCTAGATTCATGACTACCGATTCCGATGATTTTCCCGGCGACGACGACAAGCGCGGCGCCAGCGACCCGACTCAGCGCGCCACCCGCCCGGGCAAGCGTGCCACGCTCGGCGTGCGCCGCGACGACGAAGGCAATGCCGTACGTTCCACCGGCAAACCACTGCGCTCGTCTGACCTGAACCGCGAGCGCCAGCCCCTGCGCCCGTCGCAGCGCCGCCCCAAGCCGGAAGAAGGTGCCGGTAAGCCGCCGCGCCCCGCACGTCCTCCGCGACGCGACGACGATGGCCAGACGCGCGACGCCAAGCCGCGCCGCACGCAAGGCGATCGCCCACCGCGACGCTTTGATGACGAGCGGCCGCCTCGCCGATTCAGCGACGAGCAACGNCCGCCCCGTCGCTCTGACGATGAGCGTCCGCCGCGACGCTTCGAAGATCGGCCGCCTCGCCGATTCGACGACGAACGTCCCCCGCGTCGATTCGACAACGACCGCCCTCCGCGGCGCTTTGACGATGAGCAACGCCCGCCGCGCCGGTTCAATGACGATCAGCGCCCGCCCCGTCGTTTCGATGACGAACGCCCGCGCCGCTACGGCGACGATCAACGCGCACCGCGCCGTGAGGGCGATCAACGTCCTCCGCGACGTTTTGACGATGAGCGTCCGCCGCGCCGATACGGTGACGACCAACGCCCGCCACGCCGTTTCGATGACGAGCGTCCGCGACGCTATGGCGACGATCAACGCGCACCGCGCCGTGAGGGCGATCAACGTCCTCCGCGACGTTTTGACGATGAGCAACGTCCGCCCCGCCGTTTCGATGACGAACGCCCGCGACGCTATGGCGACGATCAACGCGCGCCCCGTCGTGATGGCGACCAACGTCCTCCGCGTCGCTTTGACGATGAGCGTCCGCCGCGCCGGTACGGTGACGACCAACGCCCGCCACGCCGATTCGACGATGAGCAACGGCCGCCNCGGCGCTATGGCGACGATCAACGCGCACCGCGTCGTGATGGTGACCAACGCCCGCCGCGTCGTTTTGATAACGATCGTCCGCCGCGCCGCTTTGAAGATCGTCCGGCCCGTCCGCAACGGCTCGAGCGCGAGGAACGCGCTCCGCGTCATGCCGAGGAGCAGGCACCACGCCAGGCGCAGCAAAGCGAATCGAGCGGCTTGGTGCGTCTGTCCAAGCGCATGTCCGAACTGGGTCTATGCTCGCGCCGCGAGGCCGATGAATGGATTCCGCGCGGCTGGGTGCTCGTGGACGGCGAGCCGGTCACTGAGCTTGGATCGCGCGTCAAACCGGATGCGATCATCGAGATCCATCAGTCGGCGCGATCCGAGCAAGGCGAGCGCGTGACCGTGCTGATGCATAAGCCGGTCGGTTACGTGTCGGGCCAGGCAGAAGACGGCTATCAGCCGGCCGTTTCGCTNTTCGTGCCGGAAAACCANTGGGAAGGCGACCCCACGCGCAAGCGCTTCGCGCCTTGGCAGCGCCGGGCGTTGGCGCCAGCCGGCCGACTGGATATCGACTCCACAGGCTTGCTGGTGTTGACGCAGGACGGCCGCGTGGCGCGCCACCTGATCGGCGAGGATTCGACGGTCGAGAAGGAATACCTGGTGCGCGTGGTATGGGATTCGCCCAACGGGTTGGTCGAGCGCGACATCTCCAAGGTCTTCCCGGAAGAGCTGATGGAGAAGCTGCGCTTTGGCCTGTCGCTCGACGGCGAAGAACTCAAGCCCGCGAAGGTGAGCTGGCAGAACGAAGAGCAGTTGCGCTTCGTGCTGCGCGAAGGCAAGAAACGCCAGATCCGCCGCATGTGCGAACAGGTGGGACTGGAGGTGGTAGGCCTCAAGCGCATCCGCATGGGCAGCATCGTGCTGGGCGACCTGCCGGTCGGCCAGTGGCGCTTCCTTGGGCCGTTCGAGAAGTTCTGAGACGGCTCTGCCTAAAGAAAAAAACCGGTCAACGCATTGCGCGCTGACCGGTTTTTTTAACCCTGCCGCCTAGATTACAGACGCGGAGCCTGGCAGGCTGCCCCGGTGGTGTTGGCCGATGCGGGCATGCCAAACACCGCTTGCGCGCCGCAGCGCGAGCCGAACATCTTCGCTTGGTCGTGACCAACGCCGACCACTTCGTGCGCTTGGTGATTGACGCGCTTGCGCCCCGCCATGTGGTGCTCGTAGCGCCAGTAGTTGCGTGCGCGGTCGAGGCGCGTCGGGCCTTCGGCCTCGGCGCCGCAGAGCTTGTCGAGNACGCGNTGGTTCGGGTCGTTGTCGCTCGTGCCGGCCAGGTAGGTCACGTGGCGCTGCGCATATCGGTTGAACAACTGCCGGCCGGTCTTGCCGGCGGCATACGGGACCAT
>Ga0055527_1000453_pt1 | contig 16095 bp, 11 predicted proteins | sample AraplaCol_mMS_r2_FD_55010 | JGI IMG/M metagenome (GOLD analysis project Ga0055527, IMG submission 55010) | Arabidopsis root microbial communities from North Carolina, USA - plate scrape CL_Col_mMS_r2 | ecosystem: Host-associated > Plants > Roots > Endosphere | place: USA: North Carolina...
ATTGCGATTGTCATCACGATCGTTGGCCAGATCGTGCTAGTGCGCACGGTGTTCGGCCGCTACCTGGTGGCCATCGGCACCAATGAAGAAGCCGTGCGGCTNGCGGGCGTGAATCCGCGGCCATACAAGGTTGCCGTGTTTGNGCTGATGGGATTGTTGTCGGGGCTGGCGGCGCTGTTCCAGGTGTCGCGTCTGGAAGCGGCCGATCCGAACGCGGGCGTAGGCATGGAACTGCAGGTGATCGCGGCCGTGGTGATCGGCGGCACGAGCCTGATGGGCGGACGCGGGTCGGTCGTGCGCACGCTGTTCGGCGTGCTGATCATCTCGGTGCTCGAATCAGGCCTTGCACAGATCGGCGCATCGGAGCCCACCAAACGAATCATCACGGGCGCGGTCATCGTCGCGGCCGTGGTCATGGACACCTATCGCAGCAAGCGCAACCGCAGCAAGCAACATTAAGAGACAGAGGAGATCGTCATGGCAACCATCAAGGACGTGGCCGCACTGGCCGGGGTTTCGTTCACCACCGTCTCGCACGTCATCAACAACACAAGGCCAGTCAACGCCGAGACACGCAAGCGCGTGGAAGAAGCCATCCGGGCTACGCGCTATGTGCCCAGCGCCGTGGCGCGTTCGCTTAAACACCGCACCACGCGCACCATTGGCGTGCTCGTGCCCACCGCCACCAACCCGTACTTTGCGGAGCTGGCGCGGGGTATTGAAGATGTGTGCGCTGCCGCTGGCTACAGCGTCATCCTCTGCAACTCCGACGACGACCCCCGCAAGCAGCGCGACTACCTGCGTGTGCTGATGGAAAAACGCGTCGACGGCATCATCGTCAGCAGCGCCGGGCCAGACACGGCGTTGGTCGAAGCGCTCGGTGAATCCGCCCTGCCCATCGTGATGGTCGACCGCCCGACCGAAGGCATCCAGGCCGACCAAGTGCAAGTCGATCACGAAGAAGGCGCGTACATGGCGACCAAGCATCTGCTGGAACTCGGCCACCGCCGCATCGCCTGCATCAGCGGGCCGTCGGCACTGAGCGTGACGGCAGAGCGCCTTGCCGGTTTCCACCGCGCGCTGCGCGAAGCCGGCGTGCCGGAAGCCTCGGCCCGCATTGCCGAAGGCGATTTCACCAGCCCCGGCGGCTACCGTGCCGCGCGCCAACTGCTGACCGAAGGCGAGATGCCCACGGCCATCTTTGCCGGTAATGACCTGATGGGTATCGGCGCGCTGCGCGCTGCGGCGGAACTGGGCATTCCTGTGCCGAAGGCGCTGTCCGTGATGGGCTTTGACGACATCGAACTGAGCCGCTACGTCTANCCGGCGCTGTCCACCGTNGGCCAATCGATCCGCCANCTCGGCGAGACCACCGCGCAGACGCTGCTCGAACACCTCGGCGACAACGCCTTGCGNCATCCCGTGGAAGAGCACCGTGCGCGCCGCATCGTGCTGCCGCCGCGCCTGTCTTTGCGCGAGTCGACCGCCGAGCCCGAGCGCCCCGCCCGCGCCGCCTGATCCCGCATTCCTTTCACGCCTTCAACGTAGTCCCGCCATGGTGGCCAAGCGCCCTTCCGCCTCTTCCGCGCACCCCGCTGCCGACGTGCTGATCGTCGGCAGCCTGAATATGGATCTCGTGATCCGCACGCCGCGCTTGCCGCGTCCCGGGCAAACGGTTGCTGCGCCTGCGCTGGAAACCATCCCNGGCGGCAAGGGTGCCAACCAGGCCGTGGCGACTGCGCGCCTGGGGGCCCGTGTCGCCATGCTCGGCTGCGTGGGTGACGATGCATACGGCACCGCACTGCGCGAAGGCCTGCGCCGCGAGGGCGTGGACACATCGATGGTGTCGGTGCACGCCGGGGCAGCCACCGGCATCGCCTGCGTGACCGTGGCCAACAGCGGCCAGAACACCATCGTCATCGTGGCTGGCGCCAACGAATTGCTAACGCCAGCGATGATCGAAGCGCAACAGGCAGCGTTCGAACGCGCGCGCGTAATCGTTTGTCAGTTGGAATCTCCGCCGGATGCGGTGGAATGCGCGCTCAAGCTCGGGCAGCGGCTTGGCAAAACGGTCATCCTGAACCCGGCGCCTGCCATCGGCCCGCTGCCTACCCCATGGATTGCGGCCTGTGATTACCTCATCCCGAACGAAACCGAAGCGGCGCTACTGACAGCCCGCCCTGTCGATTCGCCCGAAGCCGCACTGGATGCCGCCGCTGATCTGCATGCACAAGGTGCGCGGCACGTGATCGTCACGCTGGGNGCGCGCGGCGTGGCTTACGTAGATGCGCAGTCGCGCCTGTTGATGCCGGCACCGATCGCGCACGCCATCGACACCACCGCTGCCGGCGATACGTTTGTCGGCGCGCTGGCTGTGGCACTGGCAGAAGGCGTGTCGCCCGATACGGCCATCGAATTCGGGCAAGCCGCGGCGGCAGTGTCAGTCACGCGGCTCGGCGCGCAGCCATCCATTCCGTTCCGCAGCGAGTTGGGCGCGCCTGCCGCTCCCGCAACCCACTAGACCTAGACCGGCGTGCTGGTGCTGGGCGGCGTGCTCACAGTCGGGGCGCGCGGCACCAGCAGGCACAGCGGATCCCGCAAGATGCGACGCCACACGGCGCCCGTCACGCGCTTNCGATCGACCCCGCGCAGGTTGCGTGAGCGCATCGCCATGTTGAAGGCCAGCGCGAACGACACCAGCACGTTCAGCACACCCATCAGCGCAATGCCGGCCACAGCCAGCCAGAATGGTGCGGTATGCATCACGCTTGGGCCCAGCACGCCCACGGCGGTTGCCACCGCACCGGTCGACAGCGTGACGTGACGCACTTCCATATGCGGGCCGAAGAACGACAGGATCTCGGGCCCGAGCCCCAGCATGAAGCCCAGCGACACGTTGGCGACAATGCCCGACAGATTGCGCTTCCAGAAGCTGGCAATGCGCTGCGCGCCCTGCGTGCCGACCATGAACCGAAGGCGCCGGTGGTAGGCGATCACGTCATGCACACGGTGTAGCGCGAACCAGTTGTCTGCCCAGCCCGCCGCCAGGCTTGACGCCCACAGCAACACGCCCGTGAAGATCGCGTACAACGGCGTCGGCCCAAGNATCGAAAAGGAATCGATGGTCGCCATCGCCTTCGCTGCCGAAATCAGATCGGTATGGAAGAAGCGCCCGGCCAGCCACTGCACCAGGAAGGCTACCGGTGCCACGGCCACAAGATTGCCCGCAATCGCCGCCGCGTTGGAGCGGATCATGGCGACCGTGTCGTCGACAAAGCGGTCCAACCCTTCCTGGCGCCCCACCTGATCGAGCCGGTGCGCCAGCGCAGGGGCCGTCATGGCAGGTTGTTTGGTGGCCAGCGTGAAATGCGCGAAATGGATGCCGAGAAAGCTGACCGCATAGTTGATCGACGCGAACAGCCCTTCGGTAAAGCGCGACAGATGCGCGCCGGTGATAAAGAACTTGATGTACACGGTGGCCGCCGTAATGACGCCACCGCCNGCCGCAGCCTTGACCATCGCGCCGTATTCTTTGCCGTCGCGCGTAATGTAGTGCTCGCCGCTCTCCGCTGAGCGCTCGACCACCTTGCGCGCCAGATCCGCAAACGTGGAGCGAATCAGATACCCCACACTGCGGCGATGCTGGCTGGCCGACACCAGTTCGGCCGTCATATGCACGAAACGGCGTGAGCCCTGTGTATCTGCCCACGCGGTGAGCAGCAAATCGATGCGGCCCAGCCACGCCTTCATCCGCTCGACCTGGAACACGACTTCCACCGAGACGCCGTTCTCATCCAGATGCTGATACACGCTGGCGGTAGCCGAGCGGCAGCGGTCCAGCACAGCGCGGAAATAGTTGAGTTCCTGCAGGAACCGCTCGGGGCTCGCCAGCGCGGCGTTGGGCCGCTCAAGGAAGATCGCGTTGGCTGCGTCGGCCAGCAGATAGAACGGAGAGTCCGTCAGTTCCGCNTGNTCCATGCGGCTGCGGATGCCGCGCGACAGCCCNGCCGCGCGCACCTGNCTGATCAGGATCTGGATACCGATGCCGAGGCTGCGCTCCAACCGCGTCNGGCCCGCTGCGTGCTCGTCTTCAGTCATCCCGGCACGGAACAACGCGTAGAGGCGCGTGACCAGTTCGTCGTCCAGACCATCGACCCACTGCGCGTCGGTCGGTCCCACAAACATCAGCGCAAACAACGCCGCGAGTTGCGGNTGGTTCGGTGCAGGCGGCAGCAGGCGCGCCTGCCAACGGTCGAGCAACTCACTCCAGAAACCCGAGCGTGACGACAACCCCGTATCGCACAGCAGCGACACCGGATCGTTGTCTTGCACGATGCTGCGCAATGTCTGTCCGGCGCGTTCTGCCAGGGCCGGATTGTTCTCCAGCACCTGCAACAGATAACGCAGACGGGCATAACGCCAGGACTCCGACGCGGCACCCTCAGGCCGGTCTGCCCGACGCAGCCAGTAAGTCAGCTCGATCAGCCANTCGTTGCGTTCGGCCAGACTGCGCGTGGGCTCGAACTGGGCGAGGATGGCGTCGAGTTGATGGCTGGCGTGCCGGGAAGCGCGCCACTTGCGCCANGGGTTAAGCAAAAAATTGAACATCGAACTCCCTTGATGGCGGACGCGTGCAGTCGAGCGCTGCAGCACGTGCCGATTCCCCGGTCAGGCGACGCGCAGTGCCTGAATTTGATCTGAAATGGCGTTGACAGCAACCCCCGCCGCCTGCGGCAAGGCGGGAGTCCGACAACGCAGGTGGCCGCGCAGTTCAGGCAGCCGGAACGATATGGTCTTCGCCGCTCGCCCCGAANAGCTGCGACTTGAGCTTGGCAAGCTGATCGCGCACCGCCGCCGCCTTTTCGAATTCGAGGTTCTTNGCGTGGTCGAGCATCTGTTTTTCCAGGCGCTTGATTTCCTTGGACGCCTGCTTCTCGCTCATGTCTTCGTACTTGGCGGCCTCTTGCGCGGCCTTCAGTTCGGCGCGCGCGTCGTCGACGTTGTACACACCGTCGATGATGTCCTTGATCCGCTTGACCACACCGCGCGGCGTGATGCCGTGCGCCTCGTTGTGGGCGATCTGCTTGGCGCGGCGGCGCTCGGTTTCGCCAATCGCCTTCTTCATCGAATCGGTCATGCGATCCGCATACAGGATGGCGGTACCGTTCACGTTCCGCGCCGCACGGCCGATGGTCTGGATTAGCGAGCGCTCGGCGCGCAGGAAACCTTCCTTGTCCGCATCCAGGATCGCCACGAGCGAGACCTCGGGAATATCCAGGCCTTCGCGCAGCAGGTTGATGCCGACCAGCACATCGAACGTGCCCAGGCGGAGGTCGCGGATGATCTCCACGCGTTCCACGGTATCAATGTCCGAATGCAGGTAGCGGACTTTGACGCCGTTCTCCGACAGGAACTCGGTCAACTGCTCGGCCATGCGCTTGGTGAGCGTGGTCACCAGCACACGCTCGCCGGCCTCGACGCGCACATGGATCTCGGACAGCAGATCGTCGACCTGCGTCGTAGCCGGGCGCACCTCGATCGTCGGGTCGACGAGGCCCGTGGGGCGCACGACCTGCTCCACGACTTCCGTGCCGGCCGTCTTCTTTTCGTAATCCCCCGGTGTGGCAGACACGAACGTCACCTGCCGCATCTTGGTCTCGAACTCAGCAAATTTGAGTGGCCGGTTGTCGAGCGCGGAAGGCAGTCGGAAGCCATATTCGGCCAGCGTTTCCTTGCGCGCGCGGTCACCGTTGTACATGCCGTTGAGCTGGCCGATCAGCACGTGCGATTCATCGAGGAACATCAGCGCATCCGGCGGCAGGTAGTCGACCAGCGTCGGCGGCGGTTCGCCCGGCGCGGAGCCAGACAGATGGCGCGAATAGTTTTCGATNCCCTTGCAGAAGCCCAGCTCCTGCAGCATCTCCAGATCGAAGCGCGTGCGCTGCTCGAGCCGCTGCGCTTCCACCAGCTTGTTTTCCTTGTAGAAGAAATCGAGCCGTTCGCGCAGCTCGGCCTTGATGGTCTCGATGGCGCGCAACACGGTCTCGCGCGGCGTCACATAGTGGCTCGACGGGTACACCGTAAATCGTGGAATCTTCTGCCGCACGCGCCCGGTCAGNGGATCGAACAGCTGCAGCGATTCGACTTCATCGTCGAACAGTTCCAGGCGCACCGCCATTTCTGCATGCTCGGCCGGGAAGATGTCGACCGTGTCGCCGCGCACGCGGAAGGTGCCGCGCTGGAAATCCGTCTCGTTGCGCGTGTACTGCATGGCGATCAGGCGNGCGATCACNTCGCGCTGGCTGACCTTGTCGCCCGCGCGCAGCGTCAGGATCATCTGGTGGTATTCGCTCGGGTTACCGATACCGTAAATGGCCGACACAGTGGCCACGATCACCACATCGCGGCGCTCCAGCAGGCTCTTGGTGGCGGAGAGCCGCATCTGCTCGATGTGCTCGTTGATCGACGAATCCTTCTCGATGAACAGATCACGCTGCGGCACATAGGCCTCAGGCTGGTAATAGTCGTAGTACGAGACGAAGTACTCCACCGCATTGCGCGGGAAGAACTCGCGAAACTCCGAATACAGCTGCGCCGCCAGCGTCTTGTTCGGCGCAAAGACAATGGCAGGCCGCCCCACCTGCGCGATCACATTGGCCATGGTGAAGGTCTTGCCCGAGCCCGTCACGCCCAGCAGGGTCTGGTACGACAGGCCGTCGCCAATGTTCTCCACGAGCTGGCGGATCGCCTCAGGCTGGTCGCCGGCCGGCGGATACGGCTGGTACAACTGGAACGGCGAGCCCTCGAAAGTCACGAACTTCGACTCGTCGTGCGGGCTGGGGACTTGGCTCAGATCGGTCATGGCGGCGGGTAGGAGGGCAGCGCGGGAAGTCGACAAAGTGACTCGCACGCCTTCAGCAAATGAGGGCGGCAGCGGCAATTGCAACCAATCGTCTAGTGTAGCGTGCGGCCCGAGCAATCGTTTGGATAGCCGGGGCGGCCTATCTGTACTGGCCGCTGAAACGCNTTAGGCGCCTGTTCTGCAAGGATTTTTCGGGCGATTAGAGCCTGTATTCGGTACAATCCATCTTCGTGCGCGCCTCGTTGTACTTCTGGCGCCGGGCGACCCGCCCCGGAGTCCGCNCCGCACCGCCTGCAAGATCCCACCGAATTCCGAACCAACCGATCGAGACATCTCATGTCGCTTTTCTCCGCCGTCGAACTGGCTCCGCGCGATCCCATCCTGGGCCTGAATGAAGCTTTCAACGCCGATACCCGCAGCACCAAAGTGAATCTGGGCGTGGGCGTGTACTTCACCGACGAAGGGAAAATTCCGGTGCTGCGCGCCGTGCAGGAGGCCGAAAAGGCCCGACTGGCCGCCGCTGCCCCGCGCGGCTACCTGCCGATCGAAGGCATCGCCGCCTACGACCANGCCGTGCAGAAGCTGCTNTTCGGCGCCGAGTCGCCGCTGATCNCCGAAGGCCGCGTGGTCACCGCGCAAGCCCTGGGCGGCACCGGCGCACTGAAGATCGGCGCCGACTTCCTCAAGCGCCTGTACCCGAACGCCAAGGTCGCGATTTCCGACCCGAGCTGGGAAAACCACCGCGCGCTGTTCGAGTCGGCCGGCTTCGAAGTGGTCAACTACGCGTACTACGATGCNCCGTCGCACGGCCTGAACTTCGCCGGCATGATGGATTCGCTGAACAGCTACGCGCCGAACACGGTCGTCGTGCTGCACGCCTGCTGCCACAACCCGACCGGCGTGGACATGACCACCGAGCAGTGGAAGCAGGTCGTGGAAGTCATCAAGGCCAAGAACCTGATCCCGTTCCTCGACATGGCCTACCAGGGCTTTGCCGACGGCATCCAGCAAGACGGCCTGGCGGTGCGTCTGTTTGCTGAATCGGGCCTGCCGTTCTTCGTTTCNAGCTCGTTCTCGAAGTCGTTCTCGCTCTACGGCGAGCGCGTCGGCGCACTGTCGATCGTGACGACCAGCAAGGACGAGGCCGCTCGCGTGCTGTCGCAAGTCAAGCGTGTGATCCGCACGAACTACTCGAACCCGCCNACGCACGGCGGCACGATCGTCGCCAGCGTGCTGACGAGCCCCGAGCTGCGCGCGATGTGGGAACAGGAACTGGGCGAAATGCGCGATCGCATCAAGTCGATGCGCAACGCGCTGGTCGACAAGCTGGCCGCCAAGGGCGTGAAGACCGANTTNTCGTTCGTGAAGGCCCAGCGCGGCATGTTCTCGTACTCGGGCCTGACCTCCGCGCAAGTGGATCGCCTGCGNACCGAGCACGGCATCTATGCCGTGTCGACCGGCCGCATCTGCGTGGCNGCGCTGAATACGCACAACATCGACGCCGTGGTGAATGCCATTGCTGATGTTCTGTAAGGTGCAGTAGGCGTCACNCCTTACCGGCAATTGCAAAAAGAAAAGCGGCTTCGGCCGCTTTTTTGCTGCATCGGACTAGACTGACACGGGCGCATCATAGAAGCAGCGCAACACTCCGTTATCAGGGTTTATGCTGCATCGCAGTAACCTGCACCCAGGTGCATAATCGTTTGCGTCGCCTTCGCCACCAGAGACCGGTCCAGCCATGCTTTACCAGCTTCACGAATTCCAGCGCGCCCTGCTCAGCCCCATGACGGCTTGGGCCCAGGCAACTGCCAAGACCTTCACCAACCCCCTGAGTCCGCTGTCCCTGATGCCCGGCGCGCAACGCTACGCTGCGGGCTACGAGCTGCTGTATCGCCTGGGCAAGGAGTACGAGAAGCCGGAATTCGGCATCCGCTCCGTCAAGTCCAACGGCCGCGACATTCCGATCGTCGAGCAGACCATCATCGAGAAGCCGTTCTGCCGCCTGATCCGCTTCAAGCGCTACGCCGACGACGCCGAGACCATCAAGCTGCTCAAGGATGAGCCNGTCGTGCTGGTGTGCGCGCCGCTGTCGGGTCACCACTCCACGCTGCTGCGCGACACCGTGCGCACGTTGCTGCAGGATCACAAGGTCTACGTGACCGACTGGATCGACGCCCGCATGGTGCCGGTCGAAGAGGGTGCGTTCCACCTGTCGGACTACATCAACTACATCCGCGAGTTCATCAACTACATTGGCGCCGACAAGCTGCACGTGATTTCGGTGTGCCAGCCGACGGTGCCGGTGCTGGCCGCCATCTCGCTGATGGCCTCGGACGGCGAGAAGACGCCGCGCACGATGACCATGATGGGCGGCCCGATTGACGCGCGTAAGAGCCCGACCGCCGTCAACTCGCTGGCGACGAACAAGTCGCACAGCTGGTTCGAGAACAACGTGATCTACACGGTGCCGGCCAACTATCCGGGGCACGGACGCAAGGTCTATCCGGGCTTCCTGCAACACGCCGGCTTCGTGGCGATGAACCCGGACCGCCACCTGTCATCGCACTACGACTATTACCTGAACCTGATCGAGGGCGACACGGAAGACGCTGAAGCCCACGTACGGTTCTACGACGAGTACAACGCCGTGCTCGACATGGCTGCCGAGTATTACCTCGAAACCATCCGCGATGTGTTCCAGGAATTCCATCTGGCCAATGGCACGTGGGTGGTGGAAGGCAAGCCGGTGCGCCCGCAGGACATCAAGAGCACCGCGCTCTTCACCATCGAGGGCGAGCTGGACGACATCTCCGGCAGCGGTCAGACCGAAGCCGCGCATGGCTTGTGCACCGGCATCCCGAACGCGCGCAAGCAGCATCTGACGGCACCCAAGTGCGGCCACTACGGCATCTTCTCGGGTCGCCGCTGGCGCGAGCAGGTGTATCCGCAGTTGCGTGATTTCATTCGCCGCAACGAAGANAGCGCTCCGCGCATCAAAGCAGTCGCGTAAACCTTAAGCACCCAAGAAAAAGCCTCGCACCTGCGAGGCTTTTTTGTTACGCGACGATGCTTCCGCCGATCAACTCTTGGGCCGATCCAGATACGCCAGCAGCATCTTGATATGCAGTTGCGCGAAGGCTTCGTGCTCGTCGGCCGAGGCAATGTCGCGGCCCACGACGGCGCTGATCGTGTAGCGGTTGGACAGCACGTAATAACCCAGCGCCGAGATCGTCAGATACAGGCGCGACACATCGACGTCCTCGCGGAAGATGCCGCTGCGCTGGCCACGCTCGACCACGCCGCGCAGCACATCGATAACCGGGTTGACCAGCTCGACAAGGTGCGGCGAGGTCTTCAGATGCCGCGCCTCGTGCAGGTTTTCGCTGTTGAGCAGGCGGATGAACTCGGGGTTCTCGTAATAGAAGTCCCAGACGAACCGTGCAAGCTGAATGACTGCCTCACGCGGGTCCGACGACTCGATCTGCACCTGCTCTTCCGCCTCCTTGAAGCGAAAGTACATGTGTTCGAGCACGGTCAGGAAGAGCTTTTCCTTGCTGCCGTAGTAGTAATACAGCATGCGCTCATTGGTCTCGGCGCGGCGGGCGATGGCGTCGACGCGGGCACCGGCAAAACCGCCCCGCGAAAACTCCTCGATGGCTGCGGCAAGAATGCGTCGGCGCGTGCCGGCGGGGTCACGACGCGTGCGGGGTGCGGCGGATTCGCCATGAGCATCGACTTCGATGTCGGCGATGGGCGCGGCTGGGTGAGACGGCATGGCACGTCGGTCCGTTTAGAACGCAGGAATTATGTCATAGGGTTAAGACATGCCCGCCGTATGCGATGTCAGGGCATGCACGCCTTGCGCGGGGACCAAATCGGCGATAATGGCAGGCTATTCAAACGATAAGTCCCATCGTGGTTTCCTTGGTCCCCGCAGTGGCCGCATCCCTGGCCGACCGGCTCGAAAACCTCCTGCCGCAAACACAATGCACCAAGTGCGGCTACAACGGCTGCCGCCCTTACGCTGAAGCCATGGCCAACGGCGAGGCGCTACCCAATCGCTGCCCACCCGGCGGCGCGGAAGGTGTCCGCCGGCTGTCCGACGCTCTCGGCCGCACGGGTGNCCTGTTGCCGCTGGACCCTTCCAACGGCATCGAACAGCCACGCGCCGTGGCGGTCATCGACCCGGAGCGCTGTATCGGTTGCACGCTGTGCATTCAGGCATGCCCGGTCGATGCCATCGTCGGTGCACCCAAGGCGATGCACACGGTGCTGGAAGACTGGTGCACCGGCTGCGACCTCTGCGTACCGCCCTGCCCCGTCGATTGCATCGACATGATCCCCGTCACCGGCGAACGCACGGGCTGGGANGCATGGAGCCAGCAGCAGGCCGATGTCGCGCGGGACCGCTACATCTTCCGCAACGCACGCCTCAAGCGCGAACAAGCCGAGAACGAAGCGCGGCTTGCCGCCAAGGCCGCAGCCAAACTCGCTGCCGTCAGCGCCGAACAACCGGCTGACAATGCCGAACTCGCCGCGCAGGCCCGCAAGAAGGCGATCATTCAGGCCGCGATTGAACGCGCGCGCCAGAAGCAGGCCGAGATGGCCGCGCGCGGGCAAGGTCCGCGCAACGTGACTGACGTGTCGGCGGATGTGCAAGCCCAGATTGACGAGGCCGAAGCGCGCCGCAAACGCATCGCCAGCCAGATCGAACACGGCACCAAACCCGACGCGGACAAACCCTGAACCCTGCCCGACGATGAATCCCGCCAAGCGCCACGCCATCTTCGAGACCCTGCGCGAGAATAACCCGACGCCGACCACCGAGCTGGAATACACCACGCCGTTCGAGTTGCTGATTGCGGTGCTGCTCTCGGCGCAGGCAACCGACGTTGGCGTGAACAAGGCAACGCGCAAGCTGTTTCCGGTGGCCAATACGCCCGCCAAACTGCTGGCGCTGGGCGAGGAAGGCATTACCGAATACATCAAGACCATCGGGCTGTATCGCACCAAGTGCAAGCACATCCTGCAGACGTGCCGGATCCTGCTCGACCAATACGGCGGTGAAGTGCCGCGTGACCGCGCTGCGCTGGAAGAACTACCGGGTGTGGGCCGCAAGACGGCCAACGTGGTGATGAACACGGCTTTCGGTGAGCCCACGATTGCCGTGGACACGCACATCTTTCGCGTGGCCAATCGCACCGGGCTGGCGCCGGGCAAGAACGTGCTGGAAGTCGAGCTGAAACTGCTGAAGGTGGTGCCNGAAGAGTTTCGCCAGGACGCGCACCACTGGCTGATCCTGCATGGTCGCTACGTGTGCAAGGCGCGCAAGCCCGAGTGCTGGCATTGCGCTATCGAGCCGCTGTGCGAATTCAAGCCGAAGACACCGGCACCGAAGGAATGAAAAAACGGGGACCGCCGTTACAGATGCGAGTCCCCGTTTTGCTTGCGCGACCGGTTGTGGATCAAACGATCTTGCACGCCTCTTCGAACGACAGGCGCGGGTTGCGCGGGTGCAGCTTCTCGGCGTCGCCGTAGCCGATGTTCATGATGAAGTTGACCTTCCACTGGCCATCGGGGAAGAACGTCTCGTTCACTTTGTCAGCATCGAAGCCGGCCATCGGGCCGCAGTCCAGGCCCAAGGCACGCGCGGCGAGCACCAGGTAGCCCCCCTGCAGCGAGCCGTTCATCAGCGCAGCCGCATTGATCTTGGCCTGGTCGCCGGCGTACCACGAACGCGCATCGGTATGCGGGAACAGCTTGGGCAGTTGCTCGTGGAATTGCGTGTCATACGCAACGATCACGGCGACGGGCGCCTGGCGGGTCTTTTCCTGATTGCCGGCCGACATGCACGGAATCAGGCGCTCCTTGGCGGCCGCGCTCTTGACGAACACGAAGCGGGCCGGCGTGCTGTTGGCGGCAGTCGGGCCGTACTTCACGGTGTCGTACAGCGTATGCAGCAGTTCGTCGTCGACCGGCTTGTCCAGCCACACGTTGTGGGTACGGGCTGCGTGGAACAGTTGGTCCAGCACGGACGGTTCAAGCATCGGCATTGCAAGGTGCTCCGGAAAGAGTTGAGGAGCGCATTGTAATGCGCTGTTTCAGCGCGTGCCGGACACCTGCACGCCCCGGATGGGAATCCCATACCAGTCAGCAGCACGCCTACTTTAGAAAAAANGGCATGCCTTGTTTGTATTTAATCGCACTTATTGCGAGGCGGCATGGCGTGGGCATGGTGATTTTTACAGCCCATCGCGCACAACGGAAAAGAGCCCTTTACAACGGTTTGCTTACGAACTACTTTTTGGTTCGTTATNGCATTACCCGCAGGGCTGGACGTATCGGATACGCATCTGATTTTAAAACAGGTGCGCGGCCGCATTCNTCCCCACGTTTTCGCACAGTCCTTGTGAGGCTTTGCGCAAACGCCCGCGGGCTTGACCCCATGATCGTTTTCTTTTTGAGATCCGCTCGGNTTTCAGGGACGTCTTTTGCCAAAAAATAAACAATTGCATTAATTTCCGCAGACAAGGCGGGAAATCAGAATATTCGCNTTGCGNCGTATAGAAATGACAAAACGCAAAACGAATATGGAGCCCACTTAAAACCAACCGTTTTAAGTGATGGCGTTCGTCACCCTGAAGAAGGTCATTATCGCCATGAAAAAATCCAGGTTATCGACCAGTGATTTTGCAGGTTTGTCTCGAACCTTTGGTGTATCGTTTGCGGCCGCAGTGCTGTCAGCCGTGCTGCTGGCGGGTTGCGGCGGCGGAGACTCATCCGCCACGGCCAACCCCAGCGGCGTTGCCGCCAACGCCGGNAACGCAACCACGCAGCCGGTAGCTGCCGCCGTACCGCCCGACCAGCCTTACGTCGACCCGAACGTCTACGGCACCGGGCCCAACGACGCCCTGGCTGCCGACCCGGGCGAAAGCGCAGCCATCACGCACCACACGGTCACGATCGGCGGCAAGAGCATCGCCTACACGGCCACGGCCGGCCACCTGACGACCATCGACCCGGTTACGTCGCAATCCAACGCGACGATGTTCTACGTGGCNTACACGCAGGACAACCCGGACCCGTCAAAGCCGCGTCCGGTGACGTTCTTCTATAACGGCGGCCCTGGCTCGTCGTCGGTGTTCCTGCTGCTGGGCTCGTTCGGGCCGAAGCGGCTGCAGTCGTCGTTCCCGAACTTCACGCCACCGGCGCCGTACAAACTGCCCGACAACCCGGACAGCCTGCTCGACCGCTCCGACCTGGTGTTCATCAACCCGGTCGGCACCGGTTATTCAGCCGCCATTGCACCGGCCAAAAACAAGGACTTCTGGGGCACCGACCAGGACGCGCATTCCATCGACCGCTTCATCCAGCGCTACCTGACCAAGAATTCGCGCTGGAACTCGCCCAAGTTCCTGTACGGCGAGTCTTATGGCACGGCGCGCAGTGCGGTGCTGTCGTGGGTGCTGCATGAAGACGGCATCGAGCTGAACGGGATCACGCTGCAATCGTCGATTCTCGACTACGCGAATGCGCTCTCGGCCGTCGGCACCTTCCCGACGCTGGCAGCAGACGCGTTCTACTGGAAGAAGACGACACTCAACCCNGCACCGACCGACCTCGACAGCTACATGGTCCAGGCACGCAACTACGCTGACAACACGCTCGCACCGCTTGCGCAAGCGCCAAGCGCCGCGGACGGNGGCTTCGTCAACGTGCGCCTGAATCTGAACCTGGCGACAGCGCAGACGATGGGCTCGTACATCGGCACCGATCCGGTCTCGCTGATCCAGACGTTCGGCAATCCGGCNGCGCTGGGCAACGTGCCNTCGCAGAACAACAACCCGCCGTACACGTTCTTCTTAACGCTCAACCCGGGTATNCAGATCGGCCAGTATGACGGCCGCGCCAACTACACGGGCCAGGGTATCGCGCCGTTCATCCTGCCGAATTCGGGCAGCAACGATCCGTCGATCTCGAACATCGGNGGCGCGTACACGGTGCTGTGGAACAGCTACCTGAACACCCAGCTCAAGTACACGTCGACNTCGTCGTTCGTGGACCTGAACGACGCCGTGTTCAACAACTGGGACTTCAGCCACATCGACCCGACGGGCGCCAACAAGGGCGGCGGCAACACGCTGTACACCGCTGGCGACCTCGCCTCGACGATGAGCCTGAACCCCGACCTGAAGGTGCTGCAGGCCAGCGGCTATTTCGATGCCGTCACGCCGTTCCACCAGACCGAGCTGACGCTGGCGCAAATGCCGCTCGACCCGACGCTCAAGGCTAAGAACCTGACGATCAAGAACTACCCGTCGGGCCACATGATCTATCTGAACGATGCGTCGCGCACCGCGCTCAAGGGTGACCTGGCTTCGTTCTACGATGGCGTGATGGCCGATCGTCCGGCCCTGATGCGGGTGCAGAGCCTGCAACGCCTGCCGGCCGGGCAGAAGAAGTAATCGCCTCAANGCAGAACGCAAAACCGCCCAGTTCACGCTGGGCGGTTTTTTGTTGGGANCGAAGATCCGGCTTCAAGCCATGTCATCCACGCTGTGACCTGCAGGTTTCGCGTCTGCGCGCGTGAGCCAGAGGACGCCCGCGAGGATCAATGCGCCGCCCGTCATCTGCATGGGCGCGATCGATTCGCCGAGCAGCAATGCCGCGAGCAGTACGGTCACCACCGGCTCCAGCGTCGACAGCATCGACGCCTGCGCGGCCCCCAACTTCTGCAAGCCGGCGAAGAACGTCAGGATTGCCACCACCGTCGACAAGCCAGCAATGGCCAGCGCCGCAGCCCAGCCGCTGAGCGTGCCCGGCAGATGCGCAGGCGCGCCAAGCAACGCCATCCCCGTATACACNACGGCCGCAGCGGTACAGATGACGGTCGTACACGCCAATGGATCCAGCCCGCGCGTGACCCGTGCACCGACCGTGATGTAGATCGAGTAAATCACCGCGGAGGCCACCCCCAGCCCAATGCCGAGAAGGCTGCCGCCTGACAGGCCCGCACCGCCCACCGTCAGCCCCGCCCCGACCGAGCANAGCACCAGCGCGATGATCGCCGCGGTAGTCAGCCGCTCGCGCAGGAAAATCGCCGCCAGTACCGTCACGAACATCGGATACAGATACAGCAGCAGCGCCACCAAGCTGGCCGGCGCGTAGTTCAGCGCCGTAAAAAACGCGAACGACTGCCCGGCATAGCCGATGCCGCCCATGGCCGCCAGCCC
>Ga0055527_1000474_pt1 | contig 15081 bp, 9 predicted proteins | sample AraplaCol_mMS_r2_FD_55010 | JGI IMG/M metagenome (GOLD analysis project Ga0055527, IMG submission 55010) | Arabidopsis root microbial communities from North Carolina, USA - plate scrape CL_Col_mMS_r2 | ecosystem: Host-associated > Plants > Roots > Endosphere | place: USA: North Carolina...
TATGCGATCTCGCTCGTCGTCGTGTTCCTGTGCCTTGCGGGCCTCTACGAAAGCTGGTCGATTCCGCTTGCGGTGCTGCTCGTCGTGCCGCTCGGTGTGCTNGGCGCGTTACTGGCCGCTCACGGGCGCGGGCTTTCGAACGACATCTATTTCAAGGTGGGGNTGCTGGCCACTATCGGTCTGTCCACGAAGAACGCCATCCTGATCGTCGAGTTCGCGAAGGATCTGCAGGCGCAGGGGCACAGCCTCGTGGACGCCGTACTCGAAGCCGCCCACATGCGGCTGCGCCCCATTCTCATGACTTCGCTCGCGTTCGTGTTCGGCGTGCTGCCGCTCGTCATCAGTACGGGGGCCGGCGCCGGNGCACGCCACGCGATCGGCACGGGCGTGACGGGCGGCATGATCGCGGCCACGGTGCTCGCCATCTTCTTCGTACCGGTCTTCTTCGTCGTGGTGCGCAGACTGTTCAACGAACACGGTCACACCACGGACTCCGCCGACATCAACGAGGGCAACGCATGAAACGCACACTGATCGCCCTTGTTTGCACGGGCGTGCTGGCAGGCTGCACGCTGGACCCGACGTACCAAAGGCCGGCCGCACCGGTCGACNACACCTGGTCCACCGTGCCCNCGCTGGCGCAGCCGAAGGCCGNGCAGAGCACGGCTGCGGCACCGCNGGGAGCCGACCTCGGCTGGCGCGANTTCTTCAAGGACCCGCGACTGCAAAAGCTGATCGAACTCGCGCTCGCGAACAACCGCGACATGCGCGTNGCCGCGCTCAACGTNGCGCAGTACGAAGCGCAGTACCGCATTGCGCGCGCCAACGTCGGACCGGCCATCAACGCATCCGGCTCGGTCACGCGCGAACGCGTGGCCGGCTCCACGAGCGCATACAGTTCGAGCAGCGCGAGCGTGGGCCTCACGTCGTGGGAAATCGACTTCTTCGGCCGCCTGCGCAGCCTCAAGCGTCAGGCGCTGGAGCAGTACCTCGCCACGGACGCCGCGCGCACCAGCACGCAGATCAGCCTGATCGCGACCGTCGCCACCGACTATCTGCAACTGCGCTCCGACGAGACGTCGTTGCAGATCGCGCAGAACACCGTGGATGCGGACCAGCACACCTACGACCTCACGGTGAGCATGATGAAAATGGGCAGCGCGTCGCTGCAGGACGTGCGCCAGGCCGAAAATTCGCTGGCGAGCGCGCGGTCGAGTCTCGCCTCGTACACGCGTGCGGTCGCGCAGGACCGCAACAACCTGGTGGCCGAAATCGGTGCGCCGCTGCCCGACGATCTGCCGCAAGGCGCTTCGCTGATGGAAAGCGAGAACACGTTCGCGGACATCGGCGAAGGCGTGCCGTCGGACCTGCTCGCGCGCCGGCCCGACATCGTCGAAGCCGAGCACACGCTCAAGGCCGCCAACGCCAACATCGGCGCCGCGCGCGCCGCGTTCTTTCCGAAGATCGAGCTGACGGCTTCCGCGGGCACCACGAGCGGCAGCCTCTCGAACCTGTTCAAGGCGGGCACGGGGGCGTGGACGTTTGCGCCGTCCATTTCGGTGCCCATCTTCGACTTCGGCTACAACCGCGCCACGCTGGACGTGGCGAAGGTCGAGAAGGACATCGACATCGCCAACTACGAAAAGGCCATCCAGACGGCGTTCAAGGAAGTGTCGAATGCACTCGCGGGACGCACCACGTACGTCACCCAGGTAGCCGCGGACCGCGACTACGTCAACTCCGCGCAGCAGTACTACGACCTCGCGCAGGCACGCTACCGCAGCGGCACCGACAGCTTCCTGACCCTGCTCGACGCGCAGCGCACGCTCTACGCCGCGCAACAGCAACTGGTCACGGACATGCTCGCCAAGCAGTCCAATCTCATCACGCTGTACAAGGTGCTGGGCGGCGGCTGGCGGGAAACGAGCGCGGTGGCGCAGCGGTAGCCTCCGTACGCCCGTGAACGACGCGCTTTCCCACATCACGGGCGTCTTGCTATCGATGCTCCGTTCCCCCGCAACGGGCTGCCGGAAACAGCCGTGCGCACGACGGATCGCACGCGGTTCTCACGAAAGAGCAACGTACGGAGGCGTCGCCGGCCCTGTCGCCGATCACCGATGCACTGCGCCATCGACGCTGGCGCAGCGTCTCCCCGCTCTATCGCGCGCCGCCCCGTCGCCACGGTGCGCCCGGCCCGATCGCACCGGCACGCCGGGCGACACGCTCCACCTAACGTCCGGGTGATAAGCTCGGCATCGACGCGCCGTCGCTCATCCCGTCACCCGACCAACCCTACGCCTCCCGCGAGTACGCCCATGCCCATCGCTCCTGCTGTCGTCTCCGCCTTCACGCCCACCGGCAAGCTTCGCGCATCGATCAACCTCGGCAACCCGATCCTCGCGAACCGCGACCCGGCAACGGGCGAACCGTTCGGCGTATCGATCGACCTCGCCCGTGCCTTCGCCGAGCGCCTGTCGGCCGACCTGGAACTCGTCGTGTTCGACGCCGCCGGCAAATCGGTGCAGGCGCTGACCGACGAGCGCGCCGATTTCGGCTTCTTCGCGGTCGATCCGCTGCGCGGCGAAACGGTCGCGTTCACCGCGCCGTACGTGCTGATCGAAGGCTTCTATCTCGTGCCGGATGCATCGCCGATCCGCACCAACGCGGACGTCGACCAGCCGCACAACCGCGTGGCCGTCGGCAAGGGCAGCGCATACGACCTGTTCCTCACCCGCGAACTGAAAGCCGCGCAAATCGTGCGTGCGCCGACGTCGCAAGCCGTCGTGCCGACGTTCGTCGAGCAGCAGCTGGAAGTGGCGGCCGGCGTAAAGCAGCAGCTCGAAACCGACGCCGCGAAAACGCCCGGCCTGCGCCTGCTCGACGAGCGCTTCATGGTGATCCGGCAGGCGATGGGCGTGCCGAAGAGCCGCGGCGATGCGGCTGCCGCGGCACTGGCCGCGTTCGTCGAGGACATGAAGGCGTCGGGCTTCGTCGCCGATTCGCTGCGCCGGCACGGCATCACGGGCGCATCGGTCGCGCCGGCGGGCTGATCGACAACCGCGCCGAAACCGGTACGGCCCGGACAATCGGGCCGTGTCGCCGATCAGCGCTGTGCCGCGAGCGCTTCGGTGATCGCGAGGAATCGCGCGATATCGTCCGGCGCATGACAATGGAGCGGCGAGATCCGCACCGCGCCGGGGAGCCCGAACGATGTCAGCATCCGGCCTGAGTACAGGCTCGACGCGACGCGCTCGTAGACGATCACACCGTGCTTCTCGTATTCCCGCACCGCTTGCGTCGGTTCGAGATGCGCGAAGCCGATCCCGACGATCAGGTCGCGCTGCGTCAGGTCGGCATGATCCCAATAGACCTCGACGCCGTCGATCGCGCGCAAGCCGTCGAGCAACGCGGCGAGCAGCGCGCGTTCATGCAGCTCGATCCGGTGCATGCCCTCGACGAACAGCGTGCGCCGGTCGTCGGAATCGGTGAAATACCGGCCGATCCAAGCCACGTAATCGACAATCGACGACACGACCGCAAATTGCGCGGGCGCCGGGCTGCCGAGTTCCCATACGCCATTCTCCTTCGCGGCGAGCCGATGATGCGGCAGCGCGGCCGCACGCGGCGACAGCCACGACATGCCCGAGCCGCGGCATCCGAAAAACTTGTACGGCGCGAAGTTGATCCCGTCGACCGGCGTGCGCTGCAGGTCGATGACCCCGTGCGGCGCATGCTGGACCGCGTCGACGACGATGAACAGATCGGGCTTCTTCTCTCTCGCCCGCGCGACGATCGTCTCGATGTCGAATTTCGCACCGGAGATGTTCGACGCCGCCATCACGCTGAGCAGCGCGGTATCGGCGTCGACCAGCGCCACGATCGCGTCGACGTCCACGCCGCCGGTCACCGGATTGCTCGGCGCGATGCGCAGCGTCTTGCCGGTCCGTTCCGCGTAAACCGTCATTGCATCGTAGGACGACGGGTGCTCGAGCACGGTCGTCACCGCGTTGGTGCCCGGCACGTTCTCCATGATCGCGCGCACCATGTCGAACATCGCGCCCGATGCGGTCAGCGACGCATACACGGTGCCGCCCTGCGCGTTCAGGATCGTGCGGACGTCGTCCTCGCCGCGCGACTGGATCGCCTGCAGATCGAGCGCCCGCGCATGGATACGCTCCGGGCAATCGGGCAGCGCATCGACCCGCGCGTACGCGTCGACTGCCGCCTTCAACCGGAACGACCCGCCCGCGTTGTCGAAGAACAACCGCTCGCGGCCGTCGACGTCGCGATCGACGTGATGAAAGCGCGACTTGATCTGCTGCATCAACGCGTCGGGAAAAAGTGCGCCACGGGGACTGCTCATCTTCGATGCTCCTGTTTGCTTCGGAATGTTGTGCGATGCATGCATGGCAGCGTTCAGCCGCGCAGCGATTCGACGTACGCGCGGCCCTTCTCCGCGTCGTACCGGCCTTCCCATTTCGCGATGACGAGCGGCGCCAGCGCATTGCCGACGACGTTCAGCGCGGTGCGGCCCATGTCCATGATCCGGTCGACGCCGGCAATGAACGCGAGCCCTTCGAGCGGCAATCCCGCGCTCGCGAGCGTCGCGAGCATGATCACGAACATGAAGCCCGGCACACCGGCGGCGCCCTTCGACGTGACGACCATGGTCAGCGTCAGCAGCACCTGCTGCTGCCAGCCGAGGTGCACGCCATACAGTTGCGCGACGAACAGCGTGCCGATGCCGAGATAGATCGACGCGCCGTCGAGGTTGAACGTGTAGCCGGTCGGCACCACGAACGTCGTGATGCTCTTCGGCACGCCGTAGTCCTCCATCTTCTTCATCAGTTGCGGCAGCACGGTCGCCGAACTGCAGGTCGAGAACGCGATGATCAGTTCGTCCTTGATCACGCGCAGCAGCGTCAGGATGCGGAACCCGAACAGCCGCGCGGTCACGCCGAGCACGGCGATCGCGAACAGCAGGATCGCGAAGTAAGTGACGGCGACGAGTTTCAGCAGCGGCAGCAGCGAGCCGAAACCGAAACTTGAAACGGTCACCGCGATCAGCGCGCACACGCCGACCGGCGCATAGCGCATCACCATGTTCGTCACCTTGAACATCGCGTCGGCGACGCCCTTGAGCATCGCGAGCACCGGCTTGCGATGCTCTTCCGGCACCGACTGCAGCCCGAGCCCGAACAGCAGGGAGAAAAAGATCACCGGCAGCAGGTCGCCCTTGGCCATCGACGCGACGATGTTGTCCGGGATGATGCCGAGCACCAGCGCCATCAGCCCGTGGTGCGCCTGCTGCACCTGTTGCGTGGTCTGCTGGTAACGGGAAATGTCGGTGTGCCCGAGTTGCGACATGTCGGTGCCGACGCCCGGCTGCAGCACGTTGCCGATCACGAGCCCGAGCACGATCGCGATCGTCGTGATCACCTCGAAATAGAGCAGCGTCTTGATGCCGAGGCGTCCGAGCGACTTGCCGTCGCCCACGCCGGCGATGCCGATCACCATGCTCGTGAATACGATCGGCACGACGATCATCCGCACCAGCTTGATGAAGATGTCGCCGGCCGGCTGCAGCAACCCGGACACGGCCGTGTCGCGCAATTGCGGAAACCGGTTCAGCACGAGCCCGGTCGCGATGCCGATGACGAGGCCGATGACGATCTGCCACGCGAGCCCGACGCGCGGCTTGCGGGCCGCGCCGACGACGGGCGGGGAGTCGATGACGGTGTCCATGCAATCTCCAGAGAATGGGGGTTCGATTGAACGCTGGGTGCGATGCGGCGCGTTTTCTGATGAACGCACTCGCCATGCGACGCAACGGGAGCACCTTAAACAGCCTAAATCTGTAAAAAAAGNGATTTTTTGACATGAGAACATATCGCTTTTCTTCATCTATCGAGTGACACGCGATGCTGACGTTCAAGCAGATGGAAGCGCTGTACTGGATCGTGCAGCTCGGCTCGTTCGACGCGGCCGCGACGCGCCTGAACACGACGCAGTCGGCCGTATCGAAGCGCATCCAGGAGCTCGAACGCGCGTTCGACCTCACCGTGTTCGATCGCGCGCATCGCAGCGCGCGGCTCACCGACAAGGGCGCGGAGCTGTTCGACCATGCGAAGGTATTGCTCGAACAGCGCGACCGCGTGGTCGAGCGGATGAGTTCGAAGGAAGCGCTGGTGCGGCATGTCCGGATCGGCGTGACCGAACTGACCGCGCTGACGTGGCTGCCGCGCCTGATCGCGGCGATCCAGGCCGCCTATCCGCGCGTGCACGTGGAGGCCGAGGTGGACCTGACCGCGACGCTGCGCGACCGGCTCGCGGCCGACACGATCGATCTGATCGTGGTCCCGCAGATTCATGCGACGGACGCGTTCACGGCGACGGTGGTCGGCGAGGTCGACAACGCGTGGATGTGCGCGGCCGGATTCATGCCGACGTCCCGGGCCGCCCTTGCGTTGACGGACATCGCGCGGTTTCCGCTGATCCTGCAGGGGAACCTGTCGGGCACCGGGCATCTGTACACGCGCTTTCTGCAGGAACACGGCGTCGCGACTCAGCGCGTGCTGTCGAGCAACAGCCTGCTCGCGCAGATCGGCCTGACGCTGTCGGGCCTGGGCATCAGCTATCTGCCGAAGGCGTGCGTCGCGCACCTCGTCGCTTGCGACGCGCTGGAGATCGTGCGCACGCAGCCGGCGCTGCCGCCGGTTCGCTACGTCGCGCTGCACCGGGCCGAACGCGCTCAATCGCTGACCGCCGAGATCGTCCGGCTCGCGGAGCAAGCGTGCGATTTCAGCACGAGCCTGCTGGACCCGCGGGCGCACGACTAGCGCCTGTTCACGGTGGCGCGGCATCCCGGCACCGCAACATCGTCGGTGGTGCAGAACAGTGGCGAAATGGCGCGGCGCAGGTTACCGCCATCCGGCGTCCGTCGAACAGGCAATGTGCTGCGTCGCACCAATCCTCACCCGGTTGCGCCGGCGCACGGGCACGCAGCGCCACCCCCGCCATCACCGTCGCCCCATCGGCCATGATCCGGCGCTAGCNCAAACCCGCACCCGGTTGCACTGTTCAGCGCGATTCTGGTCCTGTATCGTCCTTTCATTCCCGATTGCGAAACCGCTGCATGGGAGGCTTACGATGCGAAAAAAGAATGCTGCAGCCGTCTGGATCCTGGTCGCGATGGCGGCAGGCATCGCGATCGGCTACATGGTCTTCACGAGCTTTCCGGACAAGAAGGCCGCCGCCGAAGTCGCCGGCTACATCTCGCTCGTCTCCGACGTGTTCCTGCGCCTGATCAAGATGGTGATCGGGCCGCTCGTCTTCTCCACGCTGGTCGTCGGCATCGCGCACATGGGCGATGCGGCCTCGGTCGGGCGCGTATTCGCGAAATCGATCGCCTGGTTCATCACCGCGTCGCTGGTCTCGCTGCTGCTCGGACTGCTGATGGCGAACCTGCTGCGGCCCGGCGACAATCTCGGCCTGCCGCTGCCGGACATCGGCGCCTCCGCGAACCTCGCGACATCCAAGTTCACGCTGAAGGATTTCGTCGGCCACATGGTGCCGAGGTCGTTCGCCGAGGCGATGGCGAACAACGAAATCCTGCAGATCGTCGTGTTCTCGATGTTCTTCGGCGTCGCGCTCGCCGCGCTCGGCGAGCGCGGCAAGATCCTCATCGCCGCGATCGACCAGCTGTCGCACGTGATGCTGAAGATCACCGGCTACGTGATGAAGCTCGCGCCGCTCGCGGTGATGGCCGCGATGGCCGCGACCGTCGCGGTCAACGGGTTATCGGTACTGCTGAAGTTCGCGGTGTTCATGGGCGACTTCTACGTCAGCCTGTTCCTGCTCTGGGCGTTGCTCGTGTGTGCGGGGCTGGTGTTCCTCGGGCCGCGGGTGTTCAAGCTGCTGGTGCTGATCAAGGAAGCGTTCATGCTGTCGTTCGCGACGGCCAGCTCCGAAGCCGCGTACCCGAAGATCCTCGACGCGCTCGACCGCTTCGGCGTGAAACGCAAGATCTCGAGTTTCGTGATGCCGATGGGCTATTCGTTCAACCTCGACGGCTCGATGATGTACTGCACGTTCGCGTCGCTGTTCATCGCGCAGGCGTACAACATGCACCTGTCGCTCGGCACGCAGATCACGATGCTGCTGGTGCTGATGCTCACGTCGAAGGGAATGGCCGGCGTGCCGCGTGCGTCGCTCGTCGTGATCGCGGCCACGCTGCACCAGTTCGGGTTGCCGGAGGCCGGGCTGCTGCTGATTCTCGGCGTCGACACGTTCCTCGACATGGGCCGCTCGGCCACCAATGCGGTGGGCAATTCGATCGCGAGCGCGGTGGTCGCGAAATGGGAAGGCCAGCTCCTGCCGGAAGCGGAAGCCGAAGCCAACGCGGCGCGCATCGAAGCGGAACAGGAAGCGACGATCGCACATCCGACGGAAGTCTGACGGAGGCCCGGCGATGAAGATGCAGCGATTCTGGCGTGCGCTCGCGCTCGCGGGCCTGCTTGCGACGGGTGCGGCCGCGCGTGCGGACGATGCGCCGTCGACGCCGCCGCGCGTCGAGCCGTTCGCGCCGGCCCAACTGACCGGCACGCTCGCGAAGGTGCGCGGCAGCGGCACGATCGCGCTCGGCTATCGCGACGCGTCGATCCCGTTTTCGTACCTGAATGCGCGCAACCAGCCGATCGGCTATTCGATCGAGCTGTGCAAGGCGCTCGTGGCGTCGATCGAGGATGCGATCAACCAGAGCCTGACGATCCGCTGGGTGCCGGTCACGTCCGACAACCGCATCGACGCGGTGGTCAGCGGCAAGGTCGATCTGGAATGCGGCTCCACGACCAGCAACCTCGAGCGCCAGAAACGCGTGGCGTTCTCGCCGATCTTCTTCGTGGCCGGCACGAAGGTGATGGTGAAACGCGGCGCGCCGATCCGCTCGTTCCGCGATCTCGCGGGCAAGAAAGTCGCGGTGACGGCCGGCACGACCAACGAGAAGGCGCTGCGCGACCTGAATGACAAGTTCCGGCTCGGGGTCCAGCTACAGGTGGTGCCGGACCATGCGCAAGGCTTCGCGCTCGTCGCGAACGGCAGTGCCGACGCGTTCGCGACGGACGACGTGCTGCTGTACGGCCTGATCGCCGAGAATGCGAGCAAGGGCGGCCAGTACGACGTGGTGGGCGATTTTCTATCGTACGACCCGTACGGCATCATGTTCCGCAAGGACGATCCGCAACTCGCGCAGATCGTGAAAAGCACGTTCCAGGANTTGGCCGCCGACGGCGAGATCGCACGTCAGTACAAGCGCTGGTTCCTGCGCCCGCTTCCGTCNGGCTTGAGTCTGAACCTGCCGATGAGCCCGCANCTGGANACCATCATCGAGGCGATCGGCGTCAACGCGAATTGAGCGCNGCGCCATCGTCGACATGAANGACNAGACGAGAACGGCCCCGATGCCTCACCAGGCATCGGGGCCGNTCGCCGGATGCGACGCGTTCAGCCGACCCGCGCCGCGCCCTGCTGCTCCNCTTCGGCGTCTTCGCTGNCCGNTCGGGCCAGCACCGGCTTCAGCGCTTGCCCGGTATGGCTGGCCTTCACCTGCACGAGCCCTTCCGGCGGCGCCGCCGCGACGATCGTGCCGCCGCCCACGCCGCCTTCGGGCCCGAGATCGATGATCCAGTCGGCTTCCGCGATCACGTCGAGATCGTGTTCGATCACGACGACGCTATGCCCGGCATCCACCAGCCGGTGCAGCACGCGGATCAGCTTCGCGACGTCGGCCATATGCAGGCCGACCGTCGGCTCGTCGAGCACGTACAGCGTATGCGGCGCCTTCTGGCCGCGCCGCGTGATGTCGTCGCGCACCTTCGTCAGCTCGGTGACGAGCTTGATGCGCTGCGCCTCGCCGCCGGACAGCGTCGGCGACGGCTGGCCGAGCGTCAGATAGCCGAGCCCGACGTCCTTCATCAGCTGCAGCGGATGCGCGATGTTCGAGATCGGCGCGAANAACTCGACCGCCTCGTCGATCTCCATCGTCAGCACGTCGCCGATGTTCCGGCCGCGCCACGTGACGGCGAGCGTTTCCGGATTGAAGCGCTGCCCGTGGCACACGTCGCACGGCACCTTCACGTCCGGCAGGAAGCTCATGCCGATCGTNCGCACGCCTTGCCCTTCGCACGCGGGGCAGCGCCCGTCGCCGGTATTGAACGAGAAACGCGACGCCGTATAGCCGCGTGCGCGCGCTTCGAGCGTATCGGCGAACAGCTTGCGGATCGTGTCCCACACGCCGATATAGGTGGCCGGGCACGAACGCGGCGTCTTGCCGATCGGCGTCTGGTCGACNTCGAGCACGCGATCGATCTGCTCCCAGCCGCTCAGCGACTCGCAGCCTTGCCACGCATGCGTGACGTTCAGCGACGGCCGCGGTNCGCTGCGCGCGAGCACGCTCGAACGACGGTTGGCGGCCGGCGCGTCCTGCTGCGCGGCCTTGCGCGCACGTCGCGTGGCGGGCGACGACAGCACCGAGCGGCCGACCGCATCCAGCAGGTTCGTCATCAGCACGTCGCGTGCGAGCGTCGACTTGCCCGAACCGCTGACGCCGGTGACCGCGACGAGACGCGCGAGCGGAATGCCGACCGTGACGTCGCGCAGGTTGTGCAGCCGCGCGCCATGCACGGTCAGCCACGCTTCCGGCACGGCTTCGCCGCCCTTCTTGCCCGGCAGGCTCACGCTGCGGCGGGGTTGCAGCGGGTGCGTCATCGGCTGCGCGAGCAGGCGCCCCGTCACCGAATCGGCCTGCGCGGCGAGATCGGCCACCGCGCCTTGCGCGACCAGCGTGCCGCCGCGCTTGCCGGCGCCCGGGCCGACGTCGATGATNTGATCCGCGCGGCGGATCGTGTCCTCGTCATGCTCGACGACGACCAGCGTATTGCCCTTGTCGCCGAGCTTGCGCAATGCATCCAGCAGGATCTGGTTGTCGCGCGGATGCAGGCCGATGGTCGGCTCGTCGAGCACGTAGCACACGCCCTGCAGGTTGCTGCCGAGCTGCGCGGCCAGCCGGATGCGCTGCGCTTCGCCGCCCGACAGGCTCGGCGCCGCGCGATCGAGGCTCAGGTAGCCGAGCCCGACTTCCTCGAGAAACGCGAGGCGGCTGCCGATCTCGCTGACGATGTCGCGCGCGATCTGCGCGTCGCGCCCGGTGAGTTCCAGCGCGTCGATCCAGCGGCGCGTGTCCGACACCGTCCACTGCGCGACCTCCACGATCGGATGCGCATCGAACGTGACCGCGCGTGCGGACGGATTCAGCCGCGTGCCGTGGCAATCCGGGCACGGCTCGTTGCCGACGCCTTCCGGCTCCTGCTCGTCCGACGGCAGCGTCTGTTCGCGGCCGCGATCGTCGCCGGCGAGCACCGTGTCGTCATACGCGGCGCGCTGCTCGCGGGTGAGCGTGACGCCGGTGCCGACACAGGTCGTGCACCAGCCGTGCTTGCTGTTGTACGAGAACATCCGCGGGTCGAGTTCCGGATAGCTCGTGCCGCATACCGGGCACGCGCGCTTCACCGACAGCACCTTGACCGCGCCGACCTGCGCGGTCGAATGATCGTTCTGCATCGCGTGATGCAGCCCGTCGAGCGGCGCGAGCAGATGCATCACGCCCTTGCCGAGCTCGAGCGTCTCGTCGAGCCTGCGCCGCAACTCCGCCTCGTTGTCCGGCGACACGACGATATCGGCCACCGGCAATTCGATCGTGTGTTCACGGAACCGGTCGAGCTTCGGCCACGGATCGACCGTGACGAACTCGCCGTCGACGCGCAGATGCGTGCTGCCGCGCGCCTTCGCCCACTTCGCGAGATCGGTGTAGACGCCCTTGCGATTGACGACGAGCGGCGCGAGCAGCCCGACGTGTTCGCCGCGATGATCGCGCAGCAGTTGCGCGGCGATCGATTCGACGGATTGCGACGTGACCGGCGTGCCGTCGTGGATGCAATGCTGCAGGCCGAGCTTCACATACAGCAGCCGCAGGAAATGCCACACTTCGGACGTGGTCGCGACCGTGCTCTTGCGCCCGCCGCGCGATAGCCGCTGCTCGATCGCGACGGTCGGCGGAATGCCGTACACCGCGTCGACCTCGGGGCGGCCGGCCGGCTGCACGATCGAGCGCGCATACGCGTTCAGCGATTCGAGGTAGCGGCGCTGGCCTTCGTGGAACAGGATGTCGAACGCGAGCGTCGACTTGCCGGAACCCGACACGCCGGTGATCACGTTGAACTTGCCGTGCGGGATGTCGACGTCGAGCGACTTCAGGTTGTGCTCGCGCGCGTTGACGATCCGCACGACGTCCTCGCCTTCGATCGCACGGCGCGCGCGCGCCGCGTTCAGCGCGGCCTGCAGCGGCACGCCTTCGTCGGCAGCCGCGGCTGCGCCTCCATCTCGCGGTCGTACTGCAGCAGCGCCACGCCGGTATGCGATTCGGCGCAGGCCTTCACGTCGTCGGGCGTGCCCGCGCACAGCACCAGGCCGCCGCCGTCGCCGCCTTCCGGCCGAGATCGATCAGCCAGTCGGCCGCGCGGATCACGTCGAGATTGTGCTCGATCACGATCAGCGAATGGCCGGCCGCGAGCAGCTTGCCGAACGCCTGCATCAGCTTCGCGATGTCGTCGAAGTGCAGCCCGGTGGTCGGCTCGTCGAACATGAACAGCTTCGCGCGGGCGATGCGCGCCTCTTCGGTCGCGACCCGGCGCCCGTTGCCGCCGCCGCGGATTCGGCGAGGAAGCCGGCGAGCTTCAGGCGCTGCGCTTCGCCGCCCGACAGCGTCGGCACCGGCTGGCCGAGCTTCACGTATTCGAGACCGACGTCGACGATCGGCTGCAGCACGCGCAGCACCTCGGCATCGGTTGCGAAGAACGCGGCCGCCTCGCTGACGGTGAGATCGAGCACGTCGGCGATGTTCAGCGCGCGGCCGTCGCGCTCGATACGCACTTCGAGAATCTCGGCGCGGTAGCGGCTGCCGTCGCAATCCGGGCAACGCAGGTAGACGTCGCTCAGGAACTGCATTTCGATGTGTTCGAAGCCCGAGCCGCCGCAGGTCGGGCAACGGCCGTCGCCCGAGTTGAAGCTGAACGTGCCGGCGCCGTAGCCGCGTTGCAGCGCGAGCGGCGCCTTCGCGAACAGCTTGCGGATTTCGTCGAACGCGCCGACGTAGCTCGCCGGGTTCGAGCGCGTGGTCTTGCCGATCGGCGACTGGTCGACGAACACGACGTCGCCGACCTGGTCGGCGCCCGTGAGGCTGCGGAATGCGCCCGGCGATTCGGTCGCCTTGCCGTGATGGCGCGCCATCGCCGGATACAGCACGTCCTGCAGCAGCGTGGATTTGCCGGAGCCGGATACGCCCGTCACGCACACGAGCCGCTGCAGCGGGATCTCGACGGTGACGTCGCGCAGGTTGTGCTCGGTCGCGCCTTCGAGCACGATGCGCGGCGTGTTTGCGTCGACCACGCGGCGCGCCCAGTTCGACGCATGCGCGACCTGCTTGCGGCCGCCGAGATACTCGCCCGTCAGCGTGTGCGCCGAACGGATGTCGCCGGGCGTGCCGTCGTACACGATCGTGCCGCCGCGTTCGCCCGGGCCGGGGCCCATGTCGATCAATCGATCGGCCGCGAGCATCACCGACGGATCGTGCTCGACCACGACCAGCGTGTTGCCCGCGTCGCGCAGCCGCTGCATCGCCTCGACGATCCGCGTGAGATCGCGCGGATGCAGCCCGATGCTCGGTTCGTCGAGCACGAACAGGGTTTTCGTGAGCGACGTGCCGAGCGCCGTCGTCAGGTTGATCCGCTGCACCTCGCCGCCCGACAGCGTGCGGCTTTGCCGGTCGAGCGTCAGGTAGCCGAGCCCGACGTCGCACAGGTATTTCAGGCGCGTGCGCACCTCGGCGAGCAGCAGCTTCAATGCGTCGTCGAGCAGCGCGCTCGGCAGCACGATGTCGTCGAAGAAGCGNCGGATGCGCTCGATCGGCAGCAGCATCAGNTCGTGCACGGTCAGGCCCGGCAGCGNNTCGAGCTGCGCGCGGCTCCAGTCGACGCCGCGCGGCATGAAGCGGTCGGCCGGCGCGAGCACGGCGTCGGCATTCTCTTTCGAGCCGAGCCGCCATTGCAGCGACTCCGTCTTCAGGCGCGCGCCGCCGCACACGTCGCACGGCGTGTAGCTGCGGTATTTCGACAGCAGCACGCGAATGTGCATCTTGTACGCTTTCGATTCGAGNTAGCCGAAGAAGCGCTTCACGCCGTACCACTGGCTCTGCCACTTGCCGTTCCAGTCCGGCGAACCGTTGACGACCCAGTCGCGCTCGGCGTCCGTCAGCTCGGACCACGCCACGTCGCGCCGGATGCCGGCCTTCGCCGCNTAGCGCATCAGGTCGTCCTGGCACTCTTTCCACGCGGGCGTCTGCATCGGCTTGATCGCGCCGCCNCGCAGCGTCTTGCGCGCGTCGGGAATCACGAGGCCGAGATCGACGCCGATCACGCGGCCGAAGCCGCGGCAGGTTTCGCACGCNCCGTACGCCGAGTTNAACGAGAACAGCGCCGCCTGCGGCTCCGCGTAGCGCAGGTCGCTGTCGGGATCNTGGAGCCCGGTGGAAAAGCGCCAGATCAACGGCTCGNCCGTTGCGTTTTCCGCGTCCGCGGCCAGCACGTACACGTTCACGCGACCGCCGCCGCGCTTCAGCGACGCCTCGATCGCCTCCACCACCCGCGCCTTGTCGGCCTGCTGCACGCGAAAGCGGTCGGCCACCACGTCGAGCATCTTGCGCGGCCCGGTGGGCGACGCGACCTCGCGCTGCGCCTGCACGCGCGTGTAGCCGCTCGCCGACAGCCACTGCGCGATTTCCTCGTCGGACACCGCCTCCGGCAATTCGACCGGGAACGTGACGACGACGCGCGGATCGTCCGCCTGCGTGCGCGCGACGAGTTCCGCGTAAATCGTCTCCGGCGTGTCGTGCCGCACCTGCCGCGCGGTCTTGCGGTCGAACAGCTCGGCCGCGCGCGCGTACAGCAGCTTCAGGTGGTCGTTCAGCTCGGT
>Ga0055527_1000478_pt1 | contig 14822 bp, 16 predicted proteins | sample AraplaCol_mMS_r2_FD_55010 | JGI IMG/M metagenome (GOLD analysis project Ga0055527, IMG submission 55010) | Arabidopsis root microbial communities from North Carolina, USA - plate scrape CL_Col_mMS_r2 | ecosystem: Host-associated > Plants > Roots > Endosphere | place: USA: North Carolina...
AAAATCCCGAGAAAATTTTTTAGGCCCTTTGTGCAGCGCGGCGACGGCGTTTCATGCCGGCTGCATTCGCCGGCACCGCATATATCAAAGTTGAAACATTTNGGCNGCCGGGCGTTTGACGGGNGGNCGTGTGGATCGCCGGAACCCTTGGTGCGCCTCGATTCCGCNCGGGATGGTCCGCTCTTTGCGTAAGCGTTGGCACGGCAGTCGACGACGTGACGACCGGGCGGTNCAGGCAAACAGCAGAGGAACCGGCTCGCGAATCACCTGCGGAAAAGACGGGCNGGAGCGCGTCGGGGAATACGCCGCTCCAGGTCGATCAACCGCGGCAACCGTCGTCGAACGACCAACGAGACCCGATAGCTTCCGGGCAATAAGAAATCGGCATGGCGGTACATGGGGAATAAAAATGAACGACCACAGCACATCGCGGATCGCAAGCCGCGTTAAAGACACATTGCAGCTTTGCCGGGAGTTCATCTCTCGTTCAACCGAATTCCATGCGTCGAACGGCAGTCGTGCCGTTCCGGTCGCTCGACTCGCCCGGTTCATCCGGCCGGTCGAACCGTACNCGCGTCTCTCATGCTCCGTCTCGCCGATANCCGTTCGCACGGACCGGGGTGGTCCACCCCGTTTCCGCGACTNATCGTCGGNTNCCGATTTCCAGAGTAGTGCCGGTGGTGCCAGCNCCCGACGTCCTGACCGACGAAGGGTATTTCATAGCAGTCCGAAAGGAGAGTGCTCATGTCGAGAATCATCGAAAAGATCGCCTGGTTCGTCGAGGATCAGGACGGTGTGACGGCCATCGAATACGGCCTGATCGCCGCGCTGATCGCGATCGGCATCGTCGGTGCGCTGACGACGGTCGGTACGGATCTGAAGACCGTCTTCAACACGGTCGCCGACGATCTGGATTCGGTCGTAGCAGCCATTTGACGAACGGTACGACGAACGACCCTCCGGATTGTTCGTCGGCACCACACGGCATCAACAACCTGCCTCGACGTATCGATGCCGGATCATCCGATCCAGCCGGCGCCCAGGCTTCGAAAGTGACTACGCAAGGAGATCATCATGTCCAAGTTCATTCAACAAGTCGGCCGTTTCGTCCGCGATGAAGACGGTGTGACGGCCATCGAATACGGCCTGATCGCCGCGCTGATCGCCATCGGCATCATTGCCGCGCTGTCGACGGTTGGCAAGGACCTCAAGACCGTGTTCACCACGATCGCGGACGACCTCGATTCGGCGGTCGCAGCCATCTGATGGACCGTGCCGCGGACGGCTCGGCTGGTGCAGCGTTCGAGCCGTCCCCGGCGATTCCGTCAACCGGAAACCGGAGACCGTCATGCAAACCATCATGCGTGTCGCACGTGGCTGGATCGCCGACGAACAGGGTGTGACGTCGATCGAGTATGCGTTGCTCGCGTCGATGTTCGCCGTCGCGGTGCTGGGCAGCGTCGTCACGCTGAAGGGCTCGCTCGGCGATGCGTACGAGATGATCGCCGCGGCCGTGACGGCCGCCGTGAGCACCGCGTTGTCCATGGTTTCCTGATCCACCGATTCGATACGCGAGGTTCGCCATGCTTCCCGTTGCGCCGCCTTACCCGGTTCCGTTGTGCGTGACGCTGCTCGCGGTCGCCGCGGCCAGCACGGACATCGCGACCCGTCGCATTCCCAACCGTCTCGTCTTGCTCGGCCTGGCCGGCGCGCTGGTTGCGCAGTGCCTGCTGCAGGGCGTGCCGGCCGGCGTGCTCGGATGGCTCGCCGGCGCGGCAACCGGCTTCGGCCTGCTGCTGCCGTTCTACCTGTTGCGCGGCATGGCGGCGGGCGACGTGAAGCTGATGCTCGCGATCGGCGCATGGGTCGGCGCGGAAATGACGTTTTACATCGTGCTGGCCACGTTCCTGGCCGGCGGGATCGGCGCCATCGCCTACGCGCTGCTGCGCGGGCGGATGCGCCAGATGTGGACGAACGTGCGCACGCTGATCGTGCGGCGCTCGCAGGCGGCGCGCGCCGAGGCCGACGACGGCCCCGTCGAGATCGCATCGGTCGGCACGCTGCCGTACGGCGTGGCGATCGCGGTCGGCACGCTGGGCACGCTGTTCGCGTCGTGCGCATAGCGCGGCGGACCCGCAACGAGAACGCAACGAGGACGCAACGATCATGAACACGAACCACACCGAACCGAGACGCGATGCGCAGGTGGCACGCCTGCCCGATCCGCCGCCGTCGCGGGAGGCCCATACGAAGCCGGGCGCGCAGCTGCCGCCGGCGCCGCGCTCGCTCGCGGAAACCGGNNTGAGCATGGCGTTCGTCGGCGGCCTCGTGCTGAAGTCGACGCTGGTGCTCGGCCGCCCGTCGTACGGCGATCTGGTCGAACGGCACTGCCTGCCGCTCGCGGTNCTCGACGAAGTNTTTGCGTTCCTGGTGCGCGAGCATCTCGTCGAGCTGACCCATCGCGGCGCGACNGATCTCGACGTGACGTTCCGCCTGACCGATGCGGGCCGCGTGCTCGCGCTCGAGGAACGGGAACGCAGCGGCTACAGCGGGCCCGCGCCGGTGACGCTCGACGCGTATCTCGCGAGCGTGGCCGCGCATTCGGTGCGCAAGCTGCACATCGGCCAGAGCGACGTGTGGGCGGCGTTCGAAGGCATCGTGATCGACACGGCGGTGCTCGATGCGGCGGCCGCCGCGCTGAACGCGGGCCGGCCGCTGCTGATCTACGGCCCGGCCGGCAGCGGCAAGACCTTTCTCGCCGAGCGGCTCGGCGCGCTGATGCACGGCCGCGTGCCGATCCCGTACGCGATCTGCGCGGCCGGCGAAGTGATCGAGGTCTACGACCCGCTCGTGCACGTCGACGTCGGGTCGCAGGCCGGCGGCCAGTCGGTCGATCGCCGCTGGCGNCTGTGCGAACGGCCGGTCGTGATGTCGGGCGGCGAGCTGACGCTCGACGAGCTCGACCTGCGTCGCGACGNAGCGGCCGGNTTCTACCAGGCACCGCCGCACATGAAGGCGAACATGGGCATGTACGTCGTCGACGATCTCGGCCGCCAGCGNGTCGAGCCGCGCGACCTGCTCAACCGCTGGTTGCGGCCGCTCGATCGCGGCGTCGATTTCATGACGCTCGANTCCGGCAACCGCTTCGTGATGCCGTTCGACGTGTGGCCGGTGTTCTCGAGCAACCTGGCGCCGGAGCAGTTCTGCGACGACGCGTTCATGCGCCGCCTCGGCTCGAAGCTGCACGTCGGCGCGATGTCGATCGACGACTACCGCGCGGTGTACGACGCGGCCTGCGCGTCGCTCGGGCTCGTGTCGGCGAGCGATGCCTTCGACTTCCTGCTGCATCGGCTGCANCTGCCGACCGGCAAGGCGTTTCTCGCGTGCTTTCCGGCGGACCTGCTGCGCCTCGTGGCCGCCGGCGCGCGTTACCGCGGCGATCCGCCCGAGGTGACGCACGACGCGCTGTACGACGCGTGGGCGAGTTATTTCGGCGCGGCGCCTGAACGGGACGGCAGTCATCCGCCGCCCGTCGAGCGCGGAGGCCGCACGTTCATCACCGGTTGAGCCGTTTCTTTCACGATTCGTCGAGGAGCATTGCCATGAAAAACAGTCGAGCGCTCATGATGCTGGTCGTCGCGATGGTCGCGGGTCTCGCCGCGGTCGTGTTCGCGTCCCGCTGGCTGGTACAGACGTCCACGAGCTCGGTCACGTCCGTCGCGGTGGCCACCACCGACCTGAACCTGGGCGAGCCGCTCGGGCCGAACCAGATCCACATGGTCAGCTGGCCGGCCGGCAGCGTGCCGACCGGCGCCTTCACCGATACGAAAACGCTCGAAGGGCGCGTCGTGCGCACCAGCCTCGCGCGCGGCGAGCCGGTGATCGAGTCGAAGCTCGCGCCGGTCGGNACGAAGGGCGGGCTGTCCGCGGTGATCGCCGACGGCAGCCGCGCGATCACGGTGCGCGTGAACGACGTGGTCGGCGTCGCGGGCTTCGCGCTGCCGGGCAACTACGTCGACGTGATCGTCAACACGCAGGAACAGCAGGGCAAGACCGACGGGCAGAGCATCTCGAAGATCGTGCTCGAGCACATCCTCGTGCTNGCCGTCGCGCAGCAGGTCAGCCGCGACGACACGGCGCCGAAGGTGGTCAACGCGGTGACGCTGGAAGTCACGCCCGACCAGGCCGAACGGCTCGACCTCGCACGCAGCGTCGGCACGCTGTCGCTCGTGCTGCGCAACCAGGTCGACCAGAAGACGCTGACCACCGGCGGCGCGACCAAGCTGACGCTGCTCGGCAAGGAACCCGTGCCGGAAGCGGCACCGGCGCCCGTCCANGTGCGGCCGGTCCGCGTGCACGTCGCGTCGCACGCGGCGCCGGAAGTCCGGCGCGACTGCGTCGGCGTGCTGACGGGCGTGAAGGGCAGCGTCGAATGTTTCTGAAACGAATGCATACAGCCAGACCAACAAACCGGCCGCCGTCATCGCGCGGCGGCCTTGGAAGTCGATAACCGGCACGGCGCCGGTCTCTCGGGGGATCAGACGAAATGAAGATCAAACCGCAACGCACAGGTACCGGCCCGCTGCGCACACGCGTCGCACGGGGCACGATGATGGCCGCGATCCTCTGTTCGGGATGGCTGACCGTGTATGGCGCACTCGCGCAGGAAGGCATCGAGTCGGCGGTGCTGACGAAGGGCGGTGCCAGCGCGCCGGCCGCGGTCGGCAAGGGGCCGATGCAGATGACGATCAGCATGGCGCCGGTGCCGGCCGCCGCGCCCGCCGCGTCGGCGGGGCCGCTGCGCGGGCCGAACTGCGTCGGCGCCGTGCGCGAATCGACCAGCGTCGCCGTGCCGCTCGGCAAGTCGCTGCTGGTGCCGATGCCGGAGCCGGTCCGCAATCGGACGATCGGCAACCCGGCCGTCGCGCAGGCGACGATGGTGTCGCCGCAGACGCTGTACATCCTCGGGCTTGCGGTCGGCACGACCAACATGATCGTGCAGGGCAGGAGCGGCGCATGCCGCGTGATCGACGTCGCGGTCGGCGCGGACGCCGGCGGCCTGCAGGCGTCGCTGTTGCAACTGATGCCGAACGAGCGCGACATCCATGTGTCGACCGCGGCCGGCACGATCGTGCTGGCCGGCACCGTGTCGAGCTCGCAGGCCGCGCAGCAGGCCGTGCAGATCGCCCATGCGTACGGCGACAGCGCGGGCGATGCGGCAGGCGGCAAGCAGGGCGGCGGCGTGCTCAACATGCTGAACGTCACGTCGCCGCAGCAGGTGATGCTCGAGGTGAAGGTGGCCGAGGTGTCGAAGACGCTGATCAACCAGATGGGCAGCGCGTTCAACATCCAGGGNGGNTTCGGTTCGTGGAGCGGCGCGCTGGTCAGCAACCTGCTCGCGGGNGTCGCGAGCGGCGCCGTGTTCAACAAGGCGAACAACAAGCCGTTCAGCATCGCGGCCGACGCGCAGAACACCGACAACCTCGTCAAGATCCTCGCGGAGCCGAACCTCGTGACGATCAGCGGNCAGGAAGCGACGTTCCTCGCGGGCGGCAAGATCTTCATCCCGATNCCGCAGAGCGGCAGCAACGGCGTCTCGTCGATCACGCTGCAGGAAGAGGAATTCGGCGTCGCGCTGAAGTTCACGCCGACGGTGCTGGCCAACGGCCGGATCAGCCTGAAGGTCGCGCCGGAAGTGTCGGAACTGTCGCAGACGGGCGTCACGCTGAGCGCGTCCAACATCGGCGGCACGTCGATCCTGCCGCTGATCACGACNCGGCGCGCGTCGACGACGGTGCAGATGAGCGACGGNGAATCGTTCGCGATCGGCGGGCTGATCAAGGACAACGCGAGCGGNGCGCTGAAGGCGATCCCCGGCGTCGGCGAAGTGCCGGTGCTCGGCGCGCTGTTCCGCAGCACGTCGTTCCAGCAGGATCGCACCGAGCTGATCTTCCTGATCACGCCGCACCTGGTGAAGCCGCTGCAGACCGCGGACGTCGCGCTGCCGACCGACAGCTTCTCGAAGCCGAACGAAGTCGACGTCTTTGCGACCGGCAACATGGAAGGCCGTGGCGGCGTGCGCAAGNCAGGCGCGCAGCCGATGCAACCCGCGAACGGCGCAGCCGCTCCGCAGACGCCGGCCCAGGCGCCCGCACCTGCTCCGGCGCCGAANTCGGAAGCACCGGTCGCGCCGGCCGCGCTGCCCGCACCGCGCNCGCCGCAAGACGCCGACGTGCAGCCGCCNGTGCCGGCCGAGCCGCCGAAGGCGCCGGCGCCGGTCGCGGCCGCCGCCCCGCAGTCCGACGCGGCCACCGCGGCGCGTGTCGCACGCATCGAAGCCGCCGCCGCGCGCCTCGCGGCCGCCGGCCCCGAACCGTCGGCCCAGCCGGCGGCGCGACCGAAGCACCGGANCGCGGCGGCGCCGAAAGCGCAGNTTGCGCGCGCCGNCGCGGAACCCCAGTCCACCGATCGTTGAAACCNTCCAAGGGGAAGCTCATGAAATCCGCCTACCTCGTATTCGTGCGCCGCGCGGCGCTCGCCGCCCCGCTCGCGTTCGCGNTTGCCGGCTGCATGTCGTCGACCCCGGTGTGGGACAGCCGCTTCGGCGACTCGGTCCGCACCGTGATGCACGCCCAGATCATCGATCCGCATGCCGGCGAACGTCCGGTATCGGCACCGGGGGTCGACGGCGGCGCCGCCGCGTCTGCGCTCGACAACTACGACAAGTCGTTCAAGCAGGTCCAGCCGCCCACCAATGCGTTCGTGATCGGCATCGGCAAGTCGACCCAGTAACGACGGCACGCTCAGGGAGAACGCCATGAACCGCGCAGCCCGCTATCCGAAAGTCACGCGTCGCAGCCTGCACCGCCAGCGCGGTGCCGTCGCGATCATCGTCGGTCTCGCACTGGCGGTGATGATCGGGTTCGTCGGGCTCGCGCTGGATCTCGGCAAGCTGTACGTCACGCGCAGCGAACTGCAGAACAGCGCCGATGCCTGCGCGCTGTCCGCCGCGCGCGACCTGACGTCGGCGATCAGCNTGTCGGTCGCCGANGCCGACGGCATCGCCGCCGGCCATCTGAATTTCGTGTTTTTCCAGAAGANGTCGGTACAGATGTCGACCAACGCGAACGTCACGTTCAGCGATTCGCTGACCAACCCGTTCCTGACCAAGAACGCGGTCACGACGCCGGCGAACATCAAGTACGTGCAGTGCACCGCGACGCTGAGCAACATCGCGCACTGGTTCATCGAGGTGCTGAACGTGCTGCCGGGCACGAAGCTCGCGAATGCGGCGGAAGTGTCGGCGAGCGCGATCGCGACCGTCGGCGGCGGGCAGACCACCTGCGCGATNCCCGTGTTCGTGTGCCGNGGCCCGTCCGATCCGGCCTACAAGGTCGGCGACTGGATCTCGTCGCCGTCCGGGTCGTCGTCGACCTACGGGCCCGGCAACTTCGGCTGGGCGGCGCTCGACGGCTCGACGAACGAGACGACGCTCGCGAGCGAGCTGTCGGGCAATACCTGCAACATCACGAGTCCGCCCGATCTGGCCACCACGGGCATGAAGTCGGCGTCGCAGCGTGCGTGGAATACGCGCTTCGGCATCTATACGAACGGCGCGAACGGTTCGAGCGGCCAGCCCGACTTCACCGGCTACGCATACGTCGGGCCGAACTACGGGCCGCCCGGAACGGCGGGCATCAAGGGTGACGCATACACGCAGTTCGTGGCCGACCGTGCGAGCTTCAAGCCTTACCAGGGCGACGGCGCGCCGCCGTCGGGCAGTGGCATCGCCACCAACGGCACGGCGACGGCGAGCAACTACTCGACGTACGGCAGCGACCGGCGCCTCGCGCTCGCGCCGGAAGGCGACTGTTCGACGCTGAAGGGCAGCAGCGGCAAGGTGCACGTCACGCAATGGGATTGCGTGCTGATGCTCGATCCGCTCCCGTTCAGCGCCGGCAGCGGCGCCGTCGTCGCGCACCTCGAATACCTCGGCTCGTCGGTCTCGGGCAACAACCCGTGCGCGACGCATGGCTTGCCCGGCAGCGGCAGTGCGTCGGGCACCCAGGTGCCGATGCTCGTTCAATAGCGGAGAGACGATCATGAAGAAGCCGCCGATTCGTCGTTCGCGCACCCGTGGCGTCGTCGCCGTCGAGTTCGCGCTCGTGCTGATGCCGATGATCATGCTCGCGACGGGCGTGGCCGAGTTCGGTCGCGCGATCTACCAGTACGAGACGCTGACCAAGGCCACGCGCGANGCGGCACGCTACCTGTCGGTCTGGCTGCCGACCGACAGCGCGTATCCGGTGTCGCAGGCGCAGTGTCTCGTCGTGTACGGCAGCACGACGTGCGGCTCGTCGGGCACCGAGCTGGTGCCCGGGCTCACGACGTCGATGGTCACGATCTGCGACGCACAGCGCACGACCGGCTGCAGCGATGCGTCCGACCCGTCGCAGTTCGCGAACCTGCCGACCTACGATTCGAACAACAACGCGGCNAGCGGCACGGCCACGGGCGCGATCAACGTCGTCGAAGTGAAGATCTCGGGCTACCAGTACCAGCCGATCCCCGCGTACCCGTGGCTGCCGTCGATCACCTTCGGCAACATCGTCACCGTGATGAGGCANGTGTCATGAACGCGCGCCATTTTCCNCTGTCACGCCGGCGCGCGCAGCGCGGCGTGGCGATCGTCGAATTCGCGCTGATCGCGTCGGTGCTGATCATGCTGCTNATCGGCATCTTCGAGTTCGGCCGCGTGCTGTTCTACTGGAACACCGCGAGCGAGGCCGTGCGNCTCGGCGCGCGCACCGCGGTGGTNTGCGACGTGAACGCCGCNGGTGTCGTGAANCGCGTGCGATCGCTGCTGCCGCTGCTGTCGAGCGCGAACGTGTCGGTCAACTACACGCCGTCGAGCTGCGACGTGAACACNTGCTCGTTCGTGACGGTGAGCGTNACGAACGTCACCGTCAAGACCATGATCCCGTTCATGAACGTCACGGTCAGGATGCCGCCGTTCACGACGACNCTGCCGCGCGAAAGCCTGAATTCCGCGACGGGCGGNTCCGCCTGCAACTAATCGAAAAGACGAGGCACACGACATGATCAACATCCTCGTAGCTTCCGACGATACCGCGCGGCTNACGCAGATCGCGCGTCTCGTGGCCGACTGCGGACGCTATCGCACGACGCGCGCCACCGGCCGCCCGTCGCAGATCGAGCATCGCACCGACGGCCTCGATGCGTTCGACATCCTGCTGATCGACGGCACGTCGCTCGAGCCGTCCGAGCTGTCGGCGATCGAGCGCATCTGCCGCGCGCATGCGGGCCTGACCTGCATCCTCGTGACGGCCGACGCATCCCCGCACGTGCTGCTCGACGCGATGCGCGCGGGTGCCCGCGACGTGCTGCAGTGGCCGCTCGACCCGCAGGCGCTCGGCAACGCGCTCGGGCGGGCGGCCGCGCAAAGCACGCGGCGCGATACCGACGACACGCGGATCGTGTCGTTCATGTCGTGCAAGGGCGGGGTCGGNACGAGCTTCGCGGCCGGCAACATCGCGTTCGAGATCGCNGAGGGCTTCAAGCGCCGCGTGCTGCTGATCGACCTGAACCAGCAGTTCGCCGANGCGGCATTCCTCGTCAGCGACGAAACGCCGCCGTCGACGCTGCCGCAGCTGTGCGCGCAGATCGAGCGGCTCGACGGCGCGTTTCTCGACGCGAGCGTNGCNCACGTGACGGAAAACTTNCACGTGCTGGCGGGCGCCGGCGACCCGGTCAAGGCCGCCGAGATGCGCGAGGACGCGCTCGAATGGATTCTCGGCGTCGCCGCGCCGCGCTACGACTTCGTGATCTTCGACGTCGGCGTCGGCATCAACCCGCTGTCGATGGTCGCGCTCGATCGCAGCGACCAGATCCAGATCGTGCTGCAGCCCGCGATGCCGCACGTGCGCGCCGGCCGCCGGCTGCTGGAAATTCTCGTGTCGCTCGGCTACTCGACCGACCAGTTGCGGCTGATCGTGAACCGCACGACCCGCGCGAGCGAGCGGACCCGCGCCGCGCTCGAGGAAGTGCTCGGCCTGCACGCGGCCTGCACGATTCCCGACGACGCCGACACCGTGCTCGAAGCGATCAACCAGGGCCATCCGGTGTCGCGGCTCGCGCGCGGCTCGGCGGTCGTNCGGGCGTTGCAGGGCTGTGCGAAGCAACTCGTCGACGGCGAAGTGCGCGCGGGACGCGGNGCGACGCACAGCGAACCGTTGATGTCCCGGCTGTTCGGCCGCAAGGCCACGCCGAAGCTCAAGTCGATGTAATTCTTTCGGGGAACCATCATGTCATTGCGCGAACAGATGTCCTTGCACCGGGCCCAGCCGCTGGCGGCCAGTGACGCGGCCGGCCCGGCGCATTCGTCGGTGCGCGACGCATACCAGAAGCTGCGCCGCGACATTCATCTGGCGGTGCTCGAGCGCGTCGAGCTCGAGCGCCTGTCCCGGCTGCATCAGGATCAGATCCGCATGGAAATCGGCGCGCTGATTGCGCGCATCCTCGACGAGGAGCGGCTGCCGGCGAACGACATCGAGCGGCGCAGCTCGCGATCGACGTGTACGACGAGATGTTCGGCTTCGGCCCGCTCGAAGCGCTGCTGCGCGACCCCGGCATTTCCGACATCCTCGTGAACACGTACCGCAGGTCTACGTCGAGCGCTGCGGCAGCTCGAACTGACCGACGTGACGTTCTACGACGACGCGCACCTGATGAAGGTGATCGAGAAGATCGTGTCGCGCGTCGGGCGCCGCATCGACGAATCGAGCCCGATGGTCGACGCCCGGTTGCCGGACGGTTCGCGCGTGAACGCGATCATCCCGCCGTCCGCGATCGACGGGCCGCTGATGTCGATCCGGCGCTTCGCGGTCAACCCGCTGAAGATGGACGACCTGGTGCGCTACCACAGCCTGACGCCGCCGATGGCCGAGCTGCTCGACGCGCTGTCGCGCGCGAAGGTGAACGTGCTGGTGTCGGGCGGCACGGGCAGCGGCAAGACGACGCTGCTCAACATCCTGTCTGGCTTCATTCCGCGCAACGAGCGGATCGTGACGATCGAGGACGCCGCCGAGCTGCAACTGCAGCAGCCGCACGTGCTGCGGCTCGAGACGCGCCCGCCGAACATCGAAGGCAAGGGCGAGATCACGCAGCGCACGCTGGTGCGCAACGCGCTGCGGATGCGCCCGGACCGCATCATCCTCGGCGAAGTGCGCGGCGCGGAAGCGCTCGACATGCTCAACGCGATGAACACCGGCCACGAAGGCTCGCTCGCGACGATCCACGCGAACACGCCGCGCGACGCGCTGACGCGCCTCGAGAACATGGTCAGCGTGTCCGGCCTGACGCTGCCGCCGAAGACGATGCGCCAGCAGATCGCGTCGGCGATCTCGGTGGTCGTGCAGGCGGCGCGCCTGACCGACGGCAAGCGCAAGATCGTCAGCATCCAGGAGCTGACCGGGATGGAAGGCGACATCATCAACATGCAGGAGATCTTCACGTTCAAGCGCACGGGCGTGGACCGCGACGGCGCGGTGCGCGGCCACTTCTGCGCGACCGGCGTGCGGCCGAAGTTCGCCGAGCGGCTGCAAGCGTTCGGCATCAACCTGCCGGATTCGCTGTACGACCCGTCCGTGCATTACGAGACGGACTGACGCCAGGGCGCCGTGCGCTGCCGGGGAGGCCTCATGAATGCGATCTTTTACGGTTTTGTGATTCTTACCTTCGTCGCGGTCGTGCTGTCGATCGAGGGCATCTATCAATGGTGGAACGCGCGGCACGGCGCCGCCGCGCGCCGGATCGAGTCGCGCATTCGCGCGATGTCGGCCGGCGGCAACGTCCAGCAGGAGCGGCTGTCGATCCTGAAGAAGCGCATGCTCGACGAGTCGAAGCCGTTCGACCGGCTGCTGCTGCGCCTGCCGCGCGTGCATGCGCTCGACCTCGTGATCCAGCAATCGGGCCTCGACTGGACGCTGCCGAAGCTGATCACGCTCAGCGCGACGTTCGCGGCCCTCGCGTGGTTCGTGGCGAGTTTCGCCCGCTTGCCGCAACTCGCCGCGGTGCCGGTCGCGCTGGTCGCCGGGTGGCTGCCGATGACGTACGTGCTGCGCTGCCGCGCCAAGCGGATGCGCAAGCTCGAGCGGCAGTTGCCGGACATCTGCGACATGATCGCGCGCGCGCTGCGTTCCGGCCATTCGTTCACGAGCACGCTCGGGATGGTCGGCGACGAGTTTTCCGAGCCGATGGGCGGCGAATTCCGCGTCACGTTCGACGAGGTCAACTACGGCGTGTCGCTGCACGACGCGCTGACGAANCTCGCGACGCGCGTGCCGGTGCAGGACCTGCGCTACTTCGTGATCGCGGTGCTGATCCAGCGCGAGACGGGCGGCAACCTGGCCGANTTGCTCGAGAGCATCGCCGGGCTGATCCGCGAGCGCTTCAAGCTGTTCGACAAGGTGCGCGTGCTGTCGGCGGAAGGGCGGCTGTCGGCGTGGATTCTCGGGCTCTTGCCGTTCGGCACCGCGGCGGTGATGGCGCTGCTGAACCGCGAATTCCTGTCGGTGCTCTGGGAGGACCCGGCGGGGATCCGGATGGTCGGCACGATGCTGGTGTCGATGCTGTTCGGCCTGTTCTGGATTCGCCGTATCGTGCGCATTCGCGTCTGACGCGCGAGCCGAATAACGAACCGTTGCGAGGTTGTCATGCAAAACCTGAGCGTGGTCCAGGCCGTGATGCTGGGCGGCTTGTTCATCTTCGTGGCCGGCGGCGTGCTCGTCGCGATGCTGCTGTTCGCGCCGCGCGGCATCCAGCGCCGGCTCCAGCAGGCCGGCGGGACCGGGGCGGGCGGCGTCGCCGGCGCGGGNGACGGCGACGACATGGCGTCGCGCTGGGTCGCGAAGCTGGTCGAGCTGTCCAGCCCGATCTCGAAGCTGTCGGTGCCGAAGGAGGGCTGGGAGAATTCGCCGTTGCGCATCCGGCTGATGAATGCCGGCTGGCGCAACCAGAGCGCGGCCGCGGTGTACTTCACCGCGAAGACGATGCTCGCGCTCGGCCTGCCGTGCGCCGCGCTGCTGGCGCTGATCACCACGTCGCTCGGCGACGAGCGTGCGCTGCTGTCGCTGATCCTCGTCGCGCTCGCCGGCATCGGCTATTACATTCCGAACATCGTGCTGTCGCAGCGGGTCAAGGTGCGCCAGCGGAAGATCTTCGAGGATTTTCCGGACGCGCTCGACTTGCTGACGGTGTGCGTCGAAGCNGGCCTCGGGCTCGACGCGGCGCTGATGAAGGTGAGCGAGGAGCTGCGGTTTCGCAGCGAGGTGGTCGCGAGCGAACTCGACCTGCTGCTGCTCGAGATGCGCTCCGGCTTCACGAAGGAGACGGCGCTGCGCAATCTCGCGCTGCGCACCGGCGTGGAGGACATCGAATCGTTCTGCGCGATGCTGATCCAGGCCGACCGGTTCGGCACGAGCATCAGCGAATCGCTGCGCGTGCTGTCGGACATGCTGCGCACGCGGCGCCGGATGCGCGCGGAGGAACGCGCGGCGAAGATCGCGCTGAAGCTGCTGTTTCCGCTGATCTTCTGCATCTTTCCCGCNCTGATGATGGTGCTGCTCGGCCCGGCGATGATTCACGTNTATCGCGTGCTGCTGCCGACGTTCGTTGGCGTCGCGCCGTGAGCGGCGCGCGGATGCGGCTNCGCGCGCATCGATAAAGGCNGGATNTGCCGGCCCCGGGGCCACGCGGTGGCCATCCGGCGGCCGGCACGGCAACAGGCTTCATGGAGGCTCCCTCCCCAGGCGGCGCCGCGAGACAGGTCGACCATAGCGGCGTCAATGCATCCTGGACCCATGGTCGGCCATGGAACAAGCCGTAGTCCACCGCCTTCACGGCTGCCCCCTACTGCTAACCCGTTGAAGCGGCGGCGCCCCGTGGCGGGGCAGCCGGCGCGCCGCGCGTCACTGGAAGTGATGCACGTAGCGCAGCACCATCCGCGTGCCCTGCGGCCGGTTGCGCGCATAAGTCTCGAAGTACGCGTTGAACAGCAGGTGATCGTGCGGCGAGAAGCTGACCATCGCCCCCGGCCCGATCGCGAACACGGCTTCGCGCGCGCCCGGCACGTCCTGCCCGTTGGCCTTCATGTCGGTGGTCTGGCGCAGCCAGTAGCCGTTGAGCCCCAGCCGCAGGCCGGGCCGCACTTCGTACTCGGTCGCGAAGTTCACGTGGAGCGCCTGACCGGCCTGCGTCGACGTCACGTCGGGGCCGAGTGCCGTGGCCGGCTGATGGTTGGTCGCGTTCCACAGATAGTGCAGCCGCCACGACACGGTCCATTTCGGCGTGAGCCACAGCGTCGCGGCCCAGTACGGATCGAACGACCAGAAATGGCTGCCGGGATTGATCGCGCGCGACGGATCGTACGCGCCGGTCGGCACGATGAACTGGAATTCGACGCGCTGCGCGAAGCGCGGGCCCTGCGTGCCCATCACCGGGTCGAACTGGATGAACGGGCCGATCAGCAGATCGCCGAAGCCGGCGCGCGCATTCAGCGCGACGTTGCCGATGCCGTCGTCGGTGCGCGCGGACGCAATCCACGGCAGGATCACGTCGAGGCCCGGATGCATGCCCGCGAACGTCAGCGGCGACTGATAGACGAGCTGGCTCAAGCCGGCGAACAGGTCGATGTCCTGCTTCGGCAACCCGACCTTGTTGCCCGCATTGTCGTTGACGCGGCCGGCCGTGTAGTACTGCAGGTACTGCGTGCCGTACCAGCCGGCGCCGGCCGGCGGCATCCC
>Ga0055527_1000492_pt1 | contig 14185 bp, 15 predicted proteins | sample AraplaCol_mMS_r2_FD_55010 | JGI IMG/M metagenome (GOLD analysis project Ga0055527, IMG submission 55010) | Arabidopsis root microbial communities from North Carolina, USA - plate scrape CL_Col_mMS_r2 | ecosystem: Host-associated > Plants > Roots > Endosphere | place: USA: North Carolina...
AGGAGCGTCGCGGTCAGCAGACCGAGCAGCAGCGACGTGAACGACGCGATGAAGAACCAGCCGAACGCCTTGACGCCCACGCGGCCCACCGCGCCGCCGTCGCCCATCTGCGCGATGCCGACGGTCAGCGTCGCGAACACCAGCGGCGCGATGATCATCTTGATCAGGCGCAGGAATACATCGGACAGCAACGACACGTAACCGGCGACTTCCTTCGCCATCTTCGGGTCGGGAAACGCGCTATGACAGGCGTAACCCACGGCGATACCAAGCATCATCGCGACAACGATGTACTTGGTAATGTTGTGCTTCTTCTTCATTAGTGGTCCAAATTACAAGGCGTATGTTGCTGACGGCGGGTCGATCATTCGCGTCCGGCTGCGAATTGAAACCTGTGTCTCCATGCGGGTACCTGTCCGCGTCGGGCGGTCGCCAGGGCGGACAAGGGGGGGCATTCTAACGCAAATGGTGCACCGGCTTTCAAATGTGAAAGCCCCGCGAGTTGATTTGCGTCCTGATGTCGTCGGGAAACGGCCGGTGTCGCGGTCCGGCCGGCTTCCGGTGCGGCCGGATGTCGGGGAATGTCAGCGGATCAGGTAGGACGCAGCTTGCCCGGAAAGGCACGGCGGGCGGGCGAATGCGTCAACGCGGCGCGCCGGCCATGTCGGGCGTCAGGCAACCAGTACGCAGGTGCGGAAGAAATCGCCAAGCGCGGCGGCCGTCCGTTCCATGTCGACGGACGTGCCGAGGCTGCGGTCGAGCCACAGGCCGTTGAACATCGCGAAGACGATGTTCGTCGTGCCTGCCGGATCCAGCGATGGCCTGACCCAGCCTTCGGCCTGGCCGCTTGCCAGCAAGCCCGCGAGATCCGCGCGCATCTTCCGGTCGAGCCCGACGATATCGGGGCGGCGCTCGGCATCGCGCGCGAGTTCGAGCCAGCTGTCGACACCCAGGCCGTCATCGCCCTGCGCCAGCATCCCGGTCAGTTCGTCGGCCGTGATGTTGGCCAGCCAACGCAGCCCGTCCTTGCTGAGGATGCGATCGAAGTCCTGCGTATAACGCTCGACCTCGACCGCGATGATCGCGTCGATCATCTCGCGCTTGTCGGCGAAATACCGGAACACCGCGCCCGCGCTCATGTCGGCCGCCGCACAGATATCTTCCGTACGCGCGCCGTGGAACCCCTTGGCCTTGAAGACCCGGGCGGCCGCGGTGAGGATCTGCTCGCGGCGTTGCTGGTGAAGGTTTTCGTTTCGTGTGCGCGCCATGCTTCCCGAAATAACCGGACTAAATCGTCGCATTATAGGGAAGGTACCTGTCGGGATCAAATCCGGCGGCGCCGTTTCAGGTCGCGGTCCCGCGAGAGATCGCCACGCCCGGGACCGCACGATTCAGCGATCGCGACACATTCTCACAAAGATGCGCAGACCTCGACACTACGGCACGTAAACGATCTGTAATATTTGGAAATGATTCGTATCGACGCCGTGCGCCGGCGTCAACGCGCAATCCCGGGCCGGAAACGCGGCACCGCGTTCGCGCCATGGTTTCCATCAGGTCGGGTCCGTCATTTCATCAGTATTCCTCTGAAATGATGGATCGATAAAAAAGCGGCATCGTGATGAACATTCTGTACACCAACTTCCACGGCGATTACGGCGGCGGCCAGGACACCTACGTCCGCGATCTCGCCGTCGCGATGAGCCGCCATCACCGCGTGACCGTGGCGTCGCCGGAAGGCAGCCGCCTGTCGCGACTGCTGAAGGACAGTCCCGCGTGGCGATCTTCGACATGGAATTCAAGCCGCGCTGGAACCGGCTGTGCCGGGAGATTCTCCGGCTGCGCCAGCGGATCGCCGCCGAGCGCTTCGACGTGATCCACGTGAACGGGTCCGCCGATCACCGGCAGGTGATGCTGGCGCTGCTCGGCTGCCGGTATCGGCCGGCGGTCGTGCTGACCAAGCACAACACCTATCGCGCCGACAGCTTCGGCAACCTGCTGCGTGCCCGGCTGGCCACCGACCACACGATCGCGGTCAGCGACTACGTCGCCAGCATGCTCGCGCTGCGCTCGCCGTACGGCGACGTCACGGTGGTGAAGCACGGTGTGCGTCGGCCGGCTGCCGAACGACTCGCGGCCGACGAGATCCGCCGCCGCAAGATTGCGCTGTTCGGCGCGTCCGGCGCGGATGCGATCGTGCTGGGCAGCAGCGCCGGCACCGCGCCCGAAAAAGGCTGGATGGACCTGATCGCCGCGCTCGGCCGCCTGCCCGAAGCCGAGCGCGAGCGGTTTCGCGTGCTGCTGGTCGGCGCGGAGCCGTCCGGCGAGCAGCGCGCGCAACTCGCGCGGCACGGCATGGCGTCGCGCACCGCGTTCACCGGGCGCCTCGACGATGTGCGGGCGCCGTTCTCGATCATCGACGTGTCATTCGTGCTGTCGTACCACGAGAGCCTGTCGTATGCGTGCCGCGAAGCGATGTCGCTCGGCTGCCCCGCGATCGTGACGCGCGTGGGCGGGCTGCCCGANAACGTCGAACCGGGCGTGGACGGCTGGGTCGTCCCGCCGCGCGAGCCCGCGGCNATCGAAGCGATCCTGCGCGCGATCGTGCAGGAGCCCGGCTGCGTCCGTGCGATGGGGCGCAGCGCGCGGCTGAAAGGCAAGCGCGAATTCTCGTTCGACGCGTTCGTCGACGCGACCTTGTCCGTCTATCACAAATCGATTCGACACAACCCCTACCGCTGGGTGACCTCCTTGAGATCCACGAAATGGCAATGAATATCTGGAAGAAGTACTGGGACCTGCGCACGCAGGAATGTCCGTGCGACGTGCACTTCGTCGAATGGCTGGAATCCGTGCGCCTCAAGGGCATCCGCATCTATCACTTCGGTACCGGCGGGCATCACCATGTCGGCGTCGAATGCGCGCGGCCGCATCTGAACAACACCGTCTTCGGCGTGACGGCATCGCCGAAGGAATACAAGTCGTACGTCGATCTCGTCACGCGGTAGCCCGAGGTGAGCTAGACCTACCTCGCGTATTTCGGCGACATCTATACGAGCAATTCGAACCTGCTGCCGACGTTCGACGTCGTCACGCTGTTTCATCTGTGCGAATTCCGCGACGAAGCGAACAGCCGCTACGGCGCGAAGACCGACGAAGCGGTGCTCGACCTGTTCGCGCGCCATACCGCACCCAATGGCCATCTGCTGTTCTACAAGGGCTCGTCGGCCTACCGGAAGGCCGAGCCGATCATCGCGCAATGGGCCGCTCGTGCCGATTTCGCCGAGGTCGGCGACTTCAAGACCCTGCGGATTTTCCGCAAGGCCGCGTAATCCCGCTTTCCTGCGATCCGCCCGATGCTTGCGCGCACTCCACGCTATCCGATCCTGATGTATCACCAGATCCGCCCGCTGCCGCCGCCGACCGACCGGCTGCGCAGCCTGAGCGTCGCCCCCGACGCGTTCCGCCGCCAGATGACGCTGTTCCGGCAGCTCGGCTGCCGCGGCCTGAGCGTGCGCGAACTGCAGCCGTACCTGCGCGGGGAGCGGCAGGGCAAGGTCTTCGGTATTTCGTTCGACGACGGCTTTCTCAACGTGCTGACGCATGCGATGCCCGTGCTGGATGCGCTCGGATTCACCGCGACCTGCTACTTCGTCGCCGGCCGGTTCGGCGGCGCGAACGATTGGGACGCGGGCGCGCCGACCGCGCGCTCGCCGCTGATGACCTGCGAGGACATGCTCGCGTGGCGCGATCACGGCCATGAAATCGGCTCGCATACGCTCGATCACGTCGCGCTGTCGTATGTGCCGGCGCCTGTTTCGGCGTTTCAGTTGACCGAATCGAAGCGGCAACTCGAAATGCTGAGCGGGCAATGCGTCGAATCGTTCTGTTATCCGTACGGCGATCTCGATGCACGCGTGCGCGATCAGGTCATCGCTGCCGGTTACGGCAACGCGACGACGACCCGGCGCGGATGCGCCGGTGCGGCCGACGATCCGTTTCTGTTGCCGCGCATCCCGGTCGCGGGCGGGGTCGGGGCTACGAGGCTGTGGTTCAAGTGTGCTCGGGTATCGCTAGGGAAACGCTGATTAATAGGCGATCGCGCGAGGTTGCCAGCGATACCGACGCGGAATGGCCGGATGATGAGGCGAAGCGCCGCCCATTCGTAGAAGTTTGACCCGAGGATGCACCTCATTTCTCGCGCTTCTCACATGCATGACGGACTGCTCCCATGAGTCGACCCCAGCCGGTCCCGCGCGATCACCAGATTCGCCAAGGCGAACAGACTGAACAGTTGCGCCGTGTTCTTGAGCAGCTGTAGGCGTTCATTATTAGTGCTAGCCGCGTTCAGAAACGTTGCTAGCGGAAATTCTCAAAGAAGCCTCGGCGAACAGGGGCTTTTTGAAGTTTTCTGGCGGCGGCTTAGTCGTTGCGTTTCTGCAACAGAAATTTGGCCAATGTTCACTAACGTTGCTAGCACGTTGCATGTGTTCCTTAATACTGCTAGCAAACGTTTCGCGTAGATTGATAGGAATCCATATGGCTTCGATCGACGAGCGGGCCGCTAGAGCAGCGAAGATTGCGTCCGTGCTTCGACCGCGTGGCAACGGCGTGCTTTCCCGACAGCAGGCTGAACGAGCAGCACAGCTGTTAGGCGTTCACTGCACCACCGTATATCGTCTGCGTCGACGTTTCCTCGCAGATCCGGTCGCCAGCACATTAGAGCCAAGGCAGCCGGGTAGGGCGACCGGGGGCAGACTGGACGCCGCCTTCGAACGCGTCAGCGACGAGGCCGAGCACGAATGGCTCCTGAATTAGCGCCACCTTGCGTATCCTGCAACTGATCTTGTGCTTGAGTGTTCTGAACGACGCCGATGTCACTGCATCACGGTGGAAGAGGGAGTGGCTCGATCCGTCAGCCGACTACTGCCGGGTTGCACCACAGCCTGCTCGAGACTGTTCCGCAATCGATTTTTGCCAGAGCTCCGAATTTCGACGCCGCGCTGCGGGCGATATCACGTTATCGATGCCCACCGCTCAGGCTGAGCAAAACATTACGCTAGCAGTATTAGTGAACATTGCTAGCACTCCTTTGGGCGCGGCTAGCATTGATTGTGAACTTCTACACAAGCCGACCGAGGACGAAATGATCCGCTGGACCCGCATCGACCGCCGGCGGGAAGGTGCGGTGATCGCGACGATCACGCATGACGGCCGCGAGCGGTTGATCGGCATGGCACGCTATACGATGGACGATGGCGAAACGGACGTCGTCGAATGCGCGATCGTGATCGACGACGCATGGCAGCGACAGGGGCTCGGCCGCGTGCTGCTGTCGAGCCTGATCGATCTTGCCGGACGGTCGGACATGAAGCGGATCGTGGGTACGACGTTGAGCGAGAACGTCGCGGTGATCGGCCTCGCGCGATCGCTGGGATTCGGGCTGTCCCGGGAGCCGGGGGCCGCATTCGTGACGGATCTGACGTTCGATCTGGATACCCGTCGTTCCGAGGTAACGAGCGAAGCGTGAAGGAGGGCGCTTGCGGGTGTCCGGGCGGCGACGCCGCAACTCACATCACGCAGATTCACCCGCTCTCGCCGGATCGTAGAACAGCGCAAAGAGTTCCGACTGCGACCCGACGCCGAGCTTGGCATAGATGTGTTTCTTGTGCGCGCGCACGGTCTCGAACGAGATCGACAGTTTTTCTCCGATCGCCCGTGTGGAGAAGCCGCTCAACGACAGCATCGCCACTTCGATTTCACGCGTCGTCAATGCGCCGCGCCCGTTCTTTCCGGTCAGCATGCCGAAGCGCGCATGCGGATCGGGCGCTTCATGTTCCCTTGCGCGCAGCGTTTCCTTCACGACGAACGTTTCGAAACGCAGGCGCTGTTGCATCAACGACAGCACCCAGGGTGTGTAAAGGGTAAGCAATGCCATCTCGCGCTCGTCGTACTTGCTCGTCTTGCCGAGCGAGAAGCCCAGCGTGTGATCGCGATCGATCACGACGTTGAAATGCACTTCGTCGCCGACGATGTTCTTCTTGAAGTACCGCTGGTAGTACTCGGTCATCCGGAAGTTGTCCGGTGCGACGTCGGCGAGCGTGTAGAAGCCCGACGTCTGCGTTTCGAACGAGGCGAGATAGAACGGATCGAGCTGATAGAGCGCGGCCAGATAGTCCTGGAACATCAGGTCGATCTTGCCGTCGGGCATCGCCTGTTCGGCGAGCACGAGCGGTGCGGCGTCGCGCGCGAAACGCAGCGCGACCCAGGTGTCGAAACCGAGATGCCGTTCGAGCACGCGCGTGAGGCGTGCCCAGAAATGCGGGCCATCTAGGGCGTCGATGGCCGAACCAATCTCCCGATGAAAAGCGAGATCTCGCCATTCGAAGTCCATCGTGTCCTCCGGTGAGGGTACCCCTGGCGGGGAATTTCAGGTCAAAAATAATAACCCGATAATCGGCCTCACTTCGACAGGAAGCGGTCCATGCACCGCTTCGCTCGACGAGCGTCGGATGCGGCATGCAGCGCATGCGATAGGCAAATGAAAGGCAATTGGAAGGAGATGGCTTCATGCAGGTAGAACTCGCGCAACTGTCGCTCGTCGACGGCGACGTCGCGCATAACACGCGCAAGGTGATCGACACGATCGAACGTGTCGAAGTGGCCGGCGGCACGAAACTGATCGTATTCCCCGAAACGACGCTGTCGGGTTTCCCGACGCGGGACAACGTCGCCGATGTCGCGCAGACGCTCGATGGCCCCGGATTATCCGCGGTACGCGACGCGGCACGTCGAAAGGGCGTCGCTGTCGCGGTGGGCCTCGCGGAGCGCGACGGCGGACACTTCTACAACACCACGGTGCTGGTCGACGAGCAGGGCGACATCGTCCTGCGCTATCGCAAGACGCATCTGTGGGCGTCGGATGTCGGCGTCTTCACGCCGGGCGAGCGCTTCGCGACCTGCGTCTGGAACGGCCTGACCGTGGGCCTGCTGATCTGCTACGACATCGAATTCCCCGAGACGGCGCGCGCCGTCGGTGCGCTCGACGCCGATCTGCTGATCGTCACGAACGGCAACATGGACCCGTTCGGGCCAGTGCATCGCCGCGCGATCGCGGCGCGCGCGATGGAGAACCAGATGTTCGCGGTGATGGTGAACCGCTGCGGGTCCGGCGACGACAACCTGACGTTCGCCGGCCTGTCCACGCTGGTCGATCCGTTTGGCGAGAGCACGGTCGAACTCGGCCGGGACGAGGCGGTCGCGCGGGCGAGCCTCGATCTGACGCGCCTCGAAGCGAGCCGCGAGCATTACAGCTATCTGCACGACGCACGCGTGGCGCTCGGTCTCGCGCCGGTCGAACCGGCCGGCGGGAATCGCGCGCTCACGATCGAGCCGCGCCGCCACCGCGCCGAGTAGTCCGAATCCACGGATCATTCAACGCATGAGCAGGGCGCGATGCCCTGCACGTGCGTGCCCGTCCCATTGAAATGCCGGCCAGACGGCACACAGGCATTCGTATCGGCCCCCGAAGGCCCAGGAGATAACATGCAAGCGTCGTCATCCCATGAACCCGTGCGCCTGAAGCGCACGCTCGGCCTGCCATCCGTGCTGCTGTTCGGCCTCGCCTATATGGCACCGCTGATCGTCTACGGTACCTACGGCGTGCTCGCCAAGACCAGCGACGACACGGCCGCGCTCGCGTATCTGCTCGCGCTGGTCGCCATCGCGTTCACCGCGCTCAGCTACGGCAAGCTCGCGCGGCTCTATCCGGCCGCCGGTTCGGCCTATACGTACACGCGCAAGACGTTCAACCCGCACCTGGGCTTCATGATCGGCTGGGCAACGCTGCTCGATTATTTCTTCCTGCCGATGGTGATCTGGCTGATCGGTGCTGCCTATCTGAACGCGGCATTTCCGCACGTGCCGACCTGGATCTGGATCGTGGCGTTCATCGTGTTGACGAGCGGCCTGAACATCGTCGGCATCGAACTGGCGGCGCGCTTCAATATCGTGCTGATGGTCGTGCAACTGGCGATCGTCGCGATGTTCGTCGTGCTGTGCTGGCACTATGCGTCGGCCGCGGCAGGCGCGGGCGGTATCGCGATGGCGGAGCCGTTCTTCAAGCCGCACGTGCCGTTCGGCGCGACCATGGCGGGCGCCGCGATCGCCGCGTATTCGTATCTCGGCTTCGACGCCGTCTCGACGCTGACCGAGGAAACGATCGATCCGAAGAAGAACATGCCGCGGGCGATCCTGCTGATTGCGCTGATCGGCGGCGCGATCTTCGTGATCGCCGCCTACACGATGCAGCTCGCGCACCCCGGCGTCGAATTCAAGGATACGGATTCGGCCGCGTTCGAAGTGGCGAAGATGATCGGCGGCGACCTGTTCGTCACCGTGTTCCTCGCGGGCCTGATCCTCGCCCAGTTCGCGTCGGGTATCTCGGCGCAAGCGAGCGTCGGCCGGCTGCTCTATGCGATGGGCCGCGATGAAATCCTGCCGAAGCGCATCTTCGGCTTCATTCATCCGCGCTTCAAGACGTCCGCGATCAACATCGCGCTGGCCGGCGTCGTCGGATTGATCGCGCTGAAGCTGGATGTCGCCACGTCGACGTCGTTCATCAACTTCGGCGCGTTCCTCGCCTTTACGGCCGTCAATCTGTGCGTGATTCGCCTGTACCTGTCGGGCAATCATGGCGAACGCCGGATCGGGGTGATCGGCGGACTCGTCTTTCCCGTGATCGGCGCGGTGTCCGATGTCTGGTTGCTCGTCAGCCTCGAGAAGGCCGCGCTCGTGCTCGGCGTCGTGTGGTTCGCGCTCGGGCTCGTGTATCTGTGCGGGATCACGCGGCTGTTTCGCCAGGCGCCGCCTGAAGTGGCGATTTGAACGAGGAGCGGGCAGGTTCTCGTATTCGCATTAACCGTCGGCGCGAGTGCGCGATGGCACGGTGATGGCCGCCCGCGGTTCGAGAATCGGACCTGATGGTTTCCGCCCGAAGTGCCCGCCGCCGCTTACTTGCGGCGGCGCGGCGCTCGCCTGGTCCGTGCTGCCGACAGCACGCCGTCCGCGTCGTCGGCTTTGCGCGTGAGTTCGAGCCGGAGATCAACGCGTTGGCCGAGGCGCTGGCCGACTGCTTTGGGCGCATTCCGCCGTTCCGCGAAGCCGCCGCGCGCGTCGCGACCCGCCAAAGCGCGCTGGTCGACGGGTTCGTCCTGGGTGTGCTCGATGATCTGGTCGTGTCCAGCAAGCTGCTGCTGGCCGGTAAGGTGCCCGCCCCTGGCAACGTGATGCGGCAGGTGATCGAGGGGATCGCGATGGCGGCGATGTGCGTCTCGGATGAGTTGCTGGTGATCGAACGGAGCAAGAAACAGGGGGCGATCCGTGCGCGCTATTGGGAAAAGGTGTGGGACGACGACAACCGGGTGCAGGGGCATCGCGCCGTCGAACAACTCGACTGGAACCGCGACGTGTTGCGCTTCACTGCTGTAGGCGTTCATTATTAGCGCTAGCCGTGTTCAGAAGCGTTGCTAGCGGAAATTCTCAAAGAAGCCTCGGCGAACAGGGACTTTTTGAAGTTTTCTGGCGGCTGCTTGGCTGTTGCGTTTCCGCAACAGAAACTTGGCCAATGTTCACTAACGTTGCTAGCACGTTGCACGTGTTCTTTAATACTGCGAGCGCATGTGTCGCGTGGATTGATAGGGATCCATATGGCTTCGATCGAAGAGCAGGCCGCTCGAGCAGCGAAGATCGCGTCCGTGCTTCGACCGCTTGGCAACGGCGTGCTTTCCCGACAGCAGGCTGAACGAGCAGCACAGCTATTAGGCGTTCACTGCACCACCGTATATCGCCTGCGTCGACGTTTCCTCGCAGATTCGGTCGCCAGCACATTAGAGCCAAGGCAGCCGGGTAGGGCGACCGGGGGCAGACTGGACGCCGCCGTCGAATGCGTCATCGACGAGGCCGTGCACGAATGGCTCCCTGATCAGCGACACCTTGCGCATCCTGCAACTGATCTTGTACTTGAGGTGAAACGTCGCTGCAGCGTTGCAGGTCTATCGCCTCCAAGCAGGTCAACAATTGCTCGACGGTGGCTCTCCTATCGCGAGCAGGATGCTTTGGCACGAGCTGCGCTCCCGAACGCTGCAGTTGCCCCTGCCACATTCCAGGTCCGACTTCCGTTAGATATCGTGCAGGTTGATCACACGCAAGCGGACATCCTGCTCGTTAGCGAACTGGACGGACAGATTATCGGTCGACCGTGGCTGTCTGTGGCTCTCGACGTTGCTACGAGATGTGTGCTTGGCTTTTATGTCGCAATGGAGAGGCCGGGGGCTGCGACGGTAAGCTTGCTCCTCTCGCACGTAGTTCTGCGGAAAGAGCCGTGGCTCGAAAGACTAGGCGTTGAGGCTGACTGGCCGATGCGCGGTATCCCTAAGCAGCAGAGTTGGCGATCAGGAACGATGACGAGTGCATCGATATCATCGTGCAGGGCTTCGTGTTCAAGAATACCCACGAATACAAGGCGGCACGAGCGCGCCGTCTTGTCGCTTTGGCGCCCGTGCCGAGCAGTCGTTCAGTGCGGGTTTGCGTCGGCCGTCAGTGCATGTGTACAGTCCGTACGGTACTCGGTGGCGAGCCGGCGATTCGCCTCGTCAAGATCGTCCGGGTAGTACGGGCCGCTGTGCGCGGGGTTATAGCCAACCTGTTCGAGTTCGATCAGCTCGCGCACCAGGTCCGCATGCGTGACCTCGCGCTGAGTGTGAACGAACGGGTAAGCGTTGCATTCCTGTGGCGTCAAGTGCGGTGCCGCGAACGCGGCGGTGCTGGCGCATGCGAGCAGCATGCAGGCGGTGGTAGTCGACAGTTTCATCCGGTAACTCCTGGTTTCGCGGCCCGATGCCGCATGACGTCAGCGTAGGCGGATCGCGCGACGACGCGGGCGACGCACGGATGAAACTTGTTTCACACCTGTTCATGTGGTGCCAGATGAAGCTATTTTCATGTAACGCCGGGCGGCGATCGTGTCGTCTACGATAGTCGCGGGCGCAAGGTGTGCGCCCGTATTGAAGTTCATTGCGAGGACAGGCATGCGAGTACTGACGGTCGAAGACGATGCGGTGACCGCGAACGAAATCGTCGGCGAACTCACTGCGCGCGGATTCGAGGTCGACTGGATCGACAACGGCCGCGAAGGGATGATGCGCGCGATGAGCGCATCATACGACGCGATCACGCTGGACCGGATGCTGCCGGGCGCGGACGGCCTCGCGATCCTGACCGCGATGCGCACGGTCGGCATCGATACGCCGGTGCTGATGCTGAGTGCGCTCGGCGATGTCGACGAGCGCATCCGCGGGCTGCGCGCGGGCGGCGACGATTACCTGACGAAGCCGTTCGATTCCGGCGAGCTGAGCGCGCGCATCGAGGTGCTGCTGCGCCGCCGGCAGGCATCGGGCGTGGCGCAGCAGACGCTGCTGAAGGTCGGCGCACTCGAGCTCGACCTCATTTCGCGCTGCGCACGGCGCGGCGGCGACGAGATTCCGCTGCTGCCGACCGAATTTCGCGTGCTCGAGTTCATGATGCGCAACGCAGGCCAGACGATCACGCGCACGATGCTGTTCGAGACCGTGTGGGGTTATCACTTCGATCCCGGCACCAACCTGATCGACGTCCACATGGGCCGGCTGCGCAAGAAGATCGATCCGCCGGGCGCGGAACCGATGATCCAGACGGTGCGCGGCTCGGGCTACATGCTCGCGTGACGGAGGCGGCGATGGACACGGCTCGCGCGGCGAATTTCACGCGCCGCTGGCATACGACGACGTTTCGCTGGCTGTGCGCGTATGCGGCGATCTTCTCGGTGTCGCTGCTGCTGCTCGCGGGCGTGATCAGCGTGGCCGCGACGCATACGATGACGCACGACACCGACGAGGTGCTCGCGTGGCAGCTGATCTATTTCGATTCGATCCCCGATGCGGCGCTGCCGCTCGCGATCCACCGGCGGCTCGAGCACGAGCGCATGCATACGAGTTTCTACGGGCTGTTCGACGCGGCCGGGCATCGCGTGGCCGGCGACATCGCGACGCTGCCCGCGCTACGCACGGATCGCGACGGCCGCACGCTGAACCGCACGCTCGCGCCGCTTGACGGCCAGCCCGCGCCGATCACGCGCGCGATGGCCGTGCGCCGCGACAACGGGATGACGCTGGTCGTCGCGCGCGACCTGTCGCATTTCATCCAGATTCGCGATGTCGCGATCCGCGGGCTCGTGATCGGCGGCGTGATGATCCTGATCGCGGGCATCGCGGGCGGCAGCATGCTCGGCATGCGGCAGATGCGCCGCGTTGCCGCGATCCGGCGCGTCACGCGGCAGATCGCCGAAGGCGATCTCGGCAAGCGGCTGCCGGTTGGCCGCTACGACGAACTCGATCTGCTCGCGCATCTCGTGAACCACATGCTCGACGAGGTCGAGCGGCTGATGGGCGAGGTGCGCCATACCTGCGACGGCATCGCGCACGACCTGCGCACGCCGCTCGCACGCGTGCATACGATGCTGGCGCGGCTGGCCGACCAGCCGTTCTGCGCGGACGATCCTGCGTCGGCGGCACTGCTGGCGTCCGCGCGCGACGAAACCGACCGGCTGCTCGAACGCTTTCGCGCGATGCTGCGCATCTCGGAGATCGGCACGCTGAGCCGGCGCGGCGGTTTTGCCGCGGTCGACGTCGCGGCGTTGCTGCGCGACGTGTGCGACCTCTACGAGCCGCTGGCCGAAGCCGTCGACGTGTCGTTCGAACTCGATGCCGCACGCGTCGACGGCATTCACGGCGACCGCGCATTGCTGTTCGAGGCGTTCAGCAATCTCGCGGACAATGCCATCAAGTTCACGCCGCCGGGCGGGCGCGTGCACGTCGTGCTCCACACGACGCCGAACGGCCCGCTCGTCCGGTTCGAGGACACCGGTCCGGGCATCCCGCCAGGCGAGCGCGACGCGGTGCTCGAACGCTTCTATCGCGGCGAGCGCACGCGCCACGTGAACGGGTCGGGGCTCGGCTTGAGCGTCGTGTCGGCCGTGATGCGCGTGCACGATTTCGCACTGCGGATCGGCGATGCGCAGCCGGCCGGCACGGCGATCACGGTCGAATGCTGGCCGCGCTCGCTCGCGTGACGGCGCCGGGGAGCGATCGATGCGCATCCTGCTGATTGCTCCGTCGACGCCGGAGGCCGCGCGGCTCGACAAGGCGTTTCGCGAGAGCATGCACGGCGTCGAGCGGGTCGACGGATGGCGCGACGGCTGCTTCGCGGCGACGCAGGACCGCTTCGACGCCATCGTGATCGTTGCACCCGATGCGGCGGCCGATCCGGCGATCCTCACGGGATTGCCGCACCTTGCCGTGTCGGCCGGCGGCGCGACGATCGCCGCGATCGTCACCGGCGCCACGCCCGTGCAGCGCGCGCGGATGCTGCAGGCCGGGTGCGACGTGTGTCTTGCCCATCCGTGTTCGTTCGTGGAGCTGCACGAGCGGCTGCGCGCGCTGTGGCGCCGTACGGGTGTCATCGAGATGCGTGAATCGGTCCGGCTCGACACGGCGACGCGTGCACTCGAGGAGCATGGCAGGCGGCTGGCGCTCAGCGCACGGGAATTCCGTCTCGTCGAATGCCTGCTGCGTGAAGCGGGGCGGCCGGTCGGGCGCGATGCCGTGCTGCGTTACGCGTGGGGCGATGCCGACATCGAACCCGAAACGGTCAATGCGCTGGTCGTTCGGTTGCGGCGCAAGCTGGCCGCACATGCGTTCTCCGCGCGGATCGAAACGGTCCCGCGATTCGGGTTCCGGTTCGACGCGGGCGGGTGACGCCACGATATTGCGCCGAACGTGCCGCGTGTTGCACGGCACGCTTGCTGGCGCACAGTCAGTGCGAATGGAGTTCGCGATTGAGTTGCGCGAGCTGGCCGTCGCGTTCTGCGTGGACGAGTTCGCGATAAACCTCCGCACGCGTCAGCGGCGCGGCTTGCGGAGCATTCCAGTTCCATGCCAGTTGAGACGGCAGCGGTACGGGCGCGGCAGATGCGAGCGTCTGCGAGGCTGCCGCGTAAGCACTCGACATGTACCGTCTGTTCATGAGGGCGCGGCACAGGCAATCTGATTCCCATCAGATGTAATGGGAATCAGATTGATGAGGCCAGTGG